>Ga0209515_10007575_pt1 | contig 13041 bp, 9 predicted proteins | sample Subgroupgradi54m_FD_187454 | JGI IMG/M metagenome (GOLD analysis project Ga0209515, IMG submission 187454) | Subsurface groundwater microbial communities from S. Glens Falls, New York, USA - GMW60B uncontaminated upgradient, 5.4 m (SPAdes)... ...
GTTTTTCCACACCCATTTGCGCAGGTATTTTCGGGCCTTACGCTCGCTCTGTATCCGTCGGTGGAACACATCAACCGGATCCATGACACCAGTATAGGGCTGGTGTCAAATCATTGATAATTACCATCTTTTTTGACCGTAACACACTGCACTTCTCCTTTATTCTAAGTCAAGCACACCGCTATGGTACGTGGTCCCCTTAGGATGGGAAAGAATAATGGGGTGAGCGAGTGGACGTTATTCGAACTGCTCCGGACGAGATCTGGGGCGTCTTTCTGCGCGAGTTCAGGCGCTGGTGCGCCTCGGAGGAACTCTGTGAACTGGTGAAATACCTCCCCGCTCGTTCGTAGCCTCACGCAGACCGCCTGCCCCGTGAAAATTCAGATCCGTCCCGTATTTTCTATGCTCCGATTGCCGCACCCCATAAATCAGTGAGTTTGGCCCCATTCGCTTCGGCAAACGCCTTGGCATAGTCGCGGTTGCGAAATTGATACCGCGCGAACATGCTCCCAGCATTGCGCATCTCGATAGGCCAGGGTTCCAGATACCACCAAAGCATGAAGGGGACAACGACCGCCGTGAAGGTGATGAGGCCGCCTGCCCTTCCGAGATCGGGAAAGCGCAGGTATACGGCGCCTGACAAGACAATGGCCGCAATGGGAATCACATACCGAAGCAACTCCTGGGTTTGGGAGTCCTTCGTAAGACGCTCACCGCAGGCCGCACATGCTGGCACAGTCACTGGGAGTAGGCTCGCACCGCGCTGCAAGAGACCCGATCTCTCTCGGACCTCGACCGATGCACCCGGAGAGGGCTGCAGACACACCACACAGTTCTTGGGGAAGACCGGCCCTTGATCCCGAGGCAGGGTGACAAAATTGAGATGCGAGCCCAACCCCGACACCACCTGCCCTCGCTGGGACAGCGTGGGGGGCGTGGCTGCCGGCTGCGCAGGACGAGGTTGCTTACGATACTCTTCCGCCTTTTTGAGGATGAGCCCACCCATCACCACCCACTGCACACCGAATACAAAGAGCAAAAATCTTTCCCGCGGCAGGTAGCCTATCCCGCCCATCACCAGCGCGACCACGCCGAAAATAGTTAAGAGGATGCCGCCGACATGACGATCGTTATAGACGAGCGTCTTCTGTGCCGCCCACCGATCCGATGGCTCACTCATGCGCTATCGCGCTCCCCGTTGAGGAAAACATAGCCACGCCCCGATTTCAGCCACCGCGCCGCGGCCTCAGGCCTCGCGCCACTCGTAGAGGTCTCATGCAACGAATTGTAACACAATCTGTTAGAAAAATAAGGGTGAGCGAGTGGACGATGTTAGAACTTCCTCAGATCAGGCCTGGGGCGTGTTTCTGCGTGAGTTTACGCGCTGGTGCGCCTCGGGACGACGCCAGAGCGCTGCTGGCGAAGACACTTCAGAGGGCCATTGTAGCAGGTCGTTAAGGGGGTTTCGAGCGGGGTGTTTCTTTCACGCGACTGGCCCAGTTTTCGGGGGGAAGGTCAAGTGGTGGGCTCTCGAGATGGTCTTCGTCGAACGAAGCTGAGGGTTAAACCGATGGGAAATTGAGATAAAAGCGACGATCCTCCACGGATAAACTATTCTGACTTGGCGAAGTTTCTAAAAAATTCCTTCGTACTACGATCTGATGTCTTGACCGCACACTCGCTCAAGAGTCTCTCGGCATTACCATTGAGTCCAAGTTTCTTGTAGACTGCCGCAAGACAGGCTTTGGCTCTCAGGAAGTTCGGTCGCAACTGAACACATCGCTCCAAGTGTGTCAAGGATCGCTGGGTGTCGTTCTCCACCCAAAAGAGATGACTACCAAGCAGGAACAAAGCATGTGCATTGTCTGGAGACCGGCGGACCACATTGACCAATGCCACTTCGCCCGCATCATTTTTCTCCTGCGAGAGATTCGAATCTGCTTCAATGATCTCCAAATACTCAAGCAGACGATCGTCGGAGGGGTTTTCCACAATAGCACGGTTCAGGACTGACTTGATCTTACTTGACGGCCCGTCCACCTCAATCAGGATTTGCGCGTACAGCAAGGCAAACTCCGCACCCTTGGCCGCGTCAGGCTTTTGGGTCTCAAGTGTCTGGGCTAAAACGAGAGCTTGATCGATGTCGCCCTCATCGAACAAACTTCTGATCTTAGAGATTGCCGGGGTCTGCTTCTCTTCCTCTGTGTCTTTCACCATGACCGACTTGCAGTACGGACACACCCCCACCGCCGGAGAAGAGAGCGCACCACAGTTCTGACAGATCGTCTCAAAATTCATTCCAGCTTCGCTCCGCAAGAGGAGCAGAATTTATCGCCGTCTCCAACCGCAGCTTGGCATTTCGAGCAGGTGCGCGTCTTGTTCGGTACCACTCTTCGCGGCTCCTGTGAAGAAGCTAGCAGGGCCTTTTCTTTTTCTCGAAAATCAAGACCCAACATGCTCTTGCCAAGCATCATCCCCATCATGAGCTGCATCGAACTACTTTCTTTGCCGGGGTTCGTCTCTGATAGGCTGTTGGCCGCTTTGTACAAGAGGTACTCTGGTTTGCTCCCAATGATGTTCATCGCGACCTTCGCATCTAAGGCTTGAAGGATTTCCTGGGAGGGCACCAGTGAGGCCACTTGCAGACTAAACAGGGCAATTCCAAACTGTTCTAACGCCTCATTGATCAGCGACAGCAACTTTTCTGACACCGCCGCCTGGGACTTATTCAACTCCTGAAGGTTCGGGATAACTGATAACGCCTTGGGCAAGAGTTCGGTCACCTTCGCTTGTACAAGGCTTTCTAATTCAGTAATATCGTAGCTCGTCCTATTCCCGATCAGGGTCATAAAGACCTTTTTGGGGTCACGGACGACCACATTGAAAATCCCATAGGCTCGTATCGGAACCACCTGATAGTCTGGGAAATCATAGATCACGGGCTGCGCGGTACCCCACCGTCGATTCGTATAGACGGTGCTGGAGAAGAACCAAATCTCACATCTCAAGGGACTCACAAAACCAAACTGCCAGTTGGCCAGCCGTGTGAGAACGGGGAAGTTCTCTGTCTTGACCTGGTGCACCCCTTCCAGTAGAACATCCGCTATCTGGCCCTTATAGACGAATAACGCGCACTGATTGGCTTTCACAACAATGGCCGTCCCTGAATATAAGTCTGCCGACCCGCTCGCGGGAATCTTCGCTGCGACAAGAACGCCGCTTGGGTCTTCAAATTCGAAAATGCCTTTAAAGAAGAGGGACTGCTCCTGCCTTGCCATCAGGTATTCCTTGTCGTTAAACTTCTATGCACTAATCATTTAGTAAACCATTAGAATCTCCATGCGTCAAGTCACTTGTATGAGGTGCACCTCACCCTCTCTCGCGAATCGCGAATTCCGGTGACACCAGCAACCTTGAGCGTTTTGTTAGCACCACGTTAGCACGGACGAACAAGGGGCTACAGTGACTTACTGTAACCCCCTGCGAAATCAGGGTCCCTTATCTCCCTCAGCTGCTAACCGCCTGACTCCCTTGATCTGGGACCCGGACATGGAAGAAGCGAGTGAGGAGCCTCCCTATATCCTTTTGCCCGACAAGTACTTCACCATTTACGAGCACGGCCGCCGGATCCTCCTGAGCGGCCCGCAACCTGCCGTGCTGGCCGGCCAGCGCGGAATCAGGGCACGCACCTGGCGGGCTTACCAGCGCCGGATGTCTCAAGAGCCCCCTTGGGAGCGGGCCTGGCGCTACCGCCTGATGATGTCGCAGCAGGGCTTCAAAAGCATTCGCGCGCTGGCTTGGGCCCTCAAAGAGGACCACTCTCGGGTCGCTCGCGTCTTCCAGATCCTCAAGCTACCGGAACGGGTGCTGGCCGCCCTGCGAGCTCATGCAGACCATCCCCGCGTCCGGGCCCACTTCACCGAAAAGCGCCTCCGGCAGATGGTGACGAAGGACCGAGGTGAGGCGGCCATCCTGCGTGAGATCGAGCAGGTCATCCAGGGCCGCACCTGACGTGCCCTTAACTCCACTTCACATCATAACTGACAATACGGCTCCGGGCTGGTTCTCCTTCAGCGCATCGAGCGAAGGCCAGCACACTGCTTCCTTGAACCGCAGGAGAGGCGCCCAGCCCTGAGGCAGCGTGTCATGACTTCAACTCTGCCGCTTTGAGAATGGCATCATAGCTCGCGTGCGCATCGAAGCCTTCTTGAACGCGCTGCAGCGCGTGCCGGCGCCGGCTGGCGATCGCTGCGGCATCGAGCGTCAGCACCTGCGCCATGGCCTGCGAGAGCGCCCCGGCGTCGCCAGGCTCGACCACCCAGCCGACCTCAGGCGAATTGACGACCTCAGGCATCCCGCCCACCCGGGCGATAAGCGGAATTGCACCCGCCGCCATGCCTTCGAGAAGGGCGAGCGGCAGCCCTTCGGCGCGGCTCGAGAAGACGATCACATCCATGAGCGACAACACCTCAAGCGGCCGGTTGACGAACCCGGCGAAAACGACGCGCCCGGCCAGATCCTTCCCGGCGGCCGACGCCTTGATGGCCTGGGCATCCGGCCCTTCACCGGCGATGACCAGGTACGTGGGCCGCGCCGGCTTCGTGGCCAGCAGCCGCCGGAACCCCTCGATGGCGAGGTCGACCCCCTTCTCCTCACTGAGGCGGGTCAGCATGCCGAACACCAAGGCATCAGATGGCAGATTGTACGTCCGGCGCGCCTTGGCCCGATCCGGCTCGGCGACTTGGAATTTCCGCCAATCGATCCCATTGCGGATCGTCAGGACTTTCTCCGGCGCGCAGGCCCAGTGGGTGATGTACTGCTCGCGCACCTCATCGCTCACGGCGATGCTCCGGTGGGCGCACCGCATGCGGTAGGCCCGCCGTAACCGCTCTTTGTACCACGCCATCCCAAGCCCGGCGATCCGGCCGCCCAGGTGCCGCTTGCGCACGAGCGCCGGCATCGGGTCCGGCAGCGTGTGCTGGATGTAGACGATGCGCTCAAACGTCCTCCGGCAGGCGCGCAGGAAGGCGAAGCTGCCGAAGTGGGAGAGCGGGACCGGCAGGAGGAGCGTACGGCTGTGCAGCCGCTCGAGCTGCTGCTGCCACCGCTCGCGCGCGGCGCGGCTCTGGTCGAAGATGCTGAGCGGGCTCTGGATCACGTGCACCTGATTCGGGTCGAAGCGCGCGAGCCGCGCGTCCAGCTCGTTGGTCCGGGCGGAGAGATATTCGACTCGGTAGCCGAGGCTGAGGAGCCGCTCGATCAGCATCAGCGTGTGGACCTCGGTCCCGCCCCACCCATCGTTCTCTGCAATGATGCAGACCGACGGATGGCTGTTCAGCGGTGGCTTCCTGAGATTGGTGCGCAGGCGCCTGACCGTGCGCTCCCGTACCCACTCGATCGGCGAGCACCGCGCCAGGAGCGAGGCAAATTCCAGCCACGACTCCACCGCACCCCGATACGTGCGCCAGCCGCTCCGTCGCCACGCCGCCGCCGGCAGGATGGCGTACGGATGGCCGTGTTGAAGTCCCGCAGCGCTCATGAGCGCATCATAGTTGGTTCCGGCATCGAATGCTTCCTGCACACGCTTCAGCATCTGCCGTCGGCGGTGCGCGATGGCGCTCGGTTCCAGGGCCACGGCCTGCGCCATCGCCTGGGCGAAACCGGCGACGTCTTCAGGCTCGACGACCCACCCGATCTCAGGATCATTCACGACTTCCGGCATGCCGCCCACGCGGGCCACGATGGGCACCGCACCTGCGGCCATGCCTTCGAGCAAGGCGAGGGGGAGCCCCTCAAATCGGCTGGGAAGGAGCATGGCGTCGAAGAGCGGCAGCACGCTCATCGGCTGCGCGACAAACCCCAGAAACCGGATGCGGTCACTCAGTCCGTACGTTGCGGCCAGCGCCTGGAGCGCCGGTCCCTCCGGGCCGTCTCCCGCAATCACGAGGTACGCCGGCTTCGCCGGCTCGGCCTCCTGAAGGCCCCGGAATGCCTCGATGGCGAGATCCACCCCTTTCTCGGAATTCAATCGCGCCAACATCCCGAAGACGATCGCCCCCTGCGGAATACGATGCCGCTGTCGGGCCTCCGCACGCATGGCCTCTGTGGCCTGAAAGGCTCTCCAATCGATCCCGTTGTGGATAGTAACGATCTTCTCGGCGGGGCACGACCACTGGGTGATGAATTGTTCGCGCACGGCATCGCTCACCGCGACCACGCGATGGGCGCAGCGGGATCGAAAGCGCCGACGGAGCCGTTCCTTGTGCCACCACAGCCCCAAACCAGGCAGCCGTCCCCCCACGTACCGCTTGCGCGTCAGGGGTGGTAGGGGCGGCGGGAGGGTGTGCTCGATATAGACGATGCGCTCGAACACCCGCCGGCAGGCTCGCAAGAAAGGCGCGCTGCCGAACTGCACGTCCAGCGCGGGAAAGAGAAGCACGCGACTGTGCAGCCGCTCGAACTGCCGCAGCCATTGCTGTTTGGTATCCTGATCATCATAGACGCAGAGCGGGCTTTGGATCACGGAGACATCGGCCGGGTCGAACGCTTTCATCCGGTCGCCGCAGGTGCGGGCCCGCTCGGCCATCGCGTTGGTCCTCCCTGAGAGGTACTCCACCCGATAACCCCGCGCGATCAGATGTTCGATGAGGGACCACGTATGAACCTCGGCCCCTCCCCAGCCCCAACTTTCTTCGATGACGCAGACTGACGGGCGACTGCCGGGCTCGACGATCGTGCGCCGATGGGGGCCGAACCGCCTGGCGGCGCGTTCGCGCAGCGATTCGAGGGGCGAGCACCACGCCCAGAGCGTCACAAACCCGCGCCACGATGCGGCCACATCGAGGCACTTCTGGAGCGGCCCACGGACCGTCGCCCCCAGGCGCCACTCGCGCCACATGAGGAGCCCTGCCCCAGCCCCCAGGATGCCGGCCGACAACAGGACCGCGGCCTCTCCCAGGCCGACGCGGCCTTCCACAGCATACCGATGGATGGCGGACCAGAGCGCGGCCGCGCCCACCACCCCCGACAGCCACAGCACCCGGTTGATGCCGAGGTCGCGCAGAAGGAAAAGGGCTGCACGTAGCTTGGCCATTCGTTGCCGATAATACGAGGAATTCATGACATAGTAGGTCCGGCTGTCGCGGTGCGGGACCTGCAGGTGCCGATTGACCTGTGTGGCGAGCTGGACCGTGCGAGCCCGCCGTCGCAGGATGTCGGGGAGACCCGGGACGGCCATGGGCAGCTGTCTCGGCGTGATGCACGTGACCTGGGGCTCATAGGCAATGAAGCGCAGTGCCTCTTCAAGTTCCTGGATCTTCGGCTCCGTCAGTATCCAGGAGTGGTAGGAGAGCTGGAGCAGCGTCGGCTTGCCGCACGCGAGCGCCGCCGCGATCTGCTCCAGCCAGGCCTCAATCCCCCAAAAGCAGCAGCCGATGAGGTGCAGTCCCTCCGCAATGTGCTCGCCCTCTTCGCACGGCACGAATCGGAATCCCACCTCCCGGAGGATCTCCAGGGATGGCTGACTCAGGCTGTTCCAGGGAAACACGAATGTCTGCAGCTCGGTGCGAAACAGCCCTTCGAGGTACCGCTTGCCTTGGATGATCTTGTCTCGCTGGTCGGCAAGAGGCAACCCGTTGAACTCGCTGTAGCCGTCCGGGTGCGCCGGCGCATAAGGGAGCCACGGCTTGACATGCCCGGGAAACGGGACCACGCCATCCGGATACGGGGGCGCATAGAACAGGGTCGGCCTGAACCGGTTGGTCTGGTGGGTGAAACCGTGCTGGGCGATTTCGATGAGGCCCTTGGCATGATATTCGCGCAACAGCGCCACCATGGCCGGGTTCTCATGCAGCGGATGGTAGGTCGTCATCCGGTCATCATGCGGGTCATCCACCACGTGGGGGATGACCGCGACGCCCTGCGGGATCTGATAACGCTCGAAGAGCTCGAGGATCCGCCGCTCATGCGCCGGATTGCACACGGCGCTTGGATCGTCGTTGCGCAGGATGACGTAGACCCGTGGGTTCATGTGGCCTCGACCTTCTGTGTGCGTGCCTGCTCGAGATACGCCATCCAGAGGGCGGGCTCAAGCTGTTCCACCAGATGATCCGCCAACGTGGGATTGACCGGCCCGTCGATCGGCTCAGCGATGGAGAGTGTTCCGAGCAAGCGGCCGCCGGCGCGCACGTGGATGAGGCTGGGGCCTTCGACCCAGATGGCTGGAGGCTGTGTCGGCAATCCGTCGGTCACGTCCAGCTCCAGCTCCGGCACCGGCGGAGCGCCGGCGCAGAACGCCTCCAGCGCACGCCAGTTGCCGAGCGCGTCGCGGACCCCGCACCAGTAGCTGTAATGCCGGAGCTTGCGGAGGAACCAGCGCCAGCGCGACCGGAGGCCGACCAAGGCGCAGAGCGGCAGCAGGCCCCGCGCCCCGGCCGCTGCGATCGCCCATGCCCACGGATACGCAAAGATCGTCCTGGCGCCCTGGGGTCTTACCATGATCCGCAAGCCGCGCCGCAGCTCGGGATGCTTGCGGCCCAGGAGCACGTCCTGCCGCCCTTCCTGCCGCATGTTGCGCAAGAGCTGCGCCGGGCTGCCCCGGTGCTGATGCCTAGCTCTGGCCGCAGGCTCGTGCACGAACCGTACACCGGCCTTGAGCAATCGGTAGCCTAGGTCGAAGTCCTCTCCGCCGTACCCGGAGAACGCTGGGTCGAACCCGCCGACACGGAAGAAGTCGTCCCGCCGCAGCGACACGTTGCCTGCGCAAAGATCCCGGAAGCTCGCGATGCGCCCTGCCTGCGCGCGTTGGTGATGGCGGTCTTCCCACCATGACCACACCATGAGCGCATACCATGACGCGCGCTCAGAAGGATGCGTGATGGGATAGTCGCCGAGCACGACGATCGAGTCCTCGGCCCGATGGCGCTGTAGGTGCGCGGCCAGGCACCCAGGCTCAGCCATGACGTCGTCGTCCAGGAAGACCAGGATGTTTCCTTGCGCAGCCTCGGCGCCCTGGGTGCGCGCCGCGGCTTGTCCGCGGTGCGGCTGCGTGAGGCAGCGCAGGTGCGGTAGCCCCCCGTGGCGCTGCCACGCCTCCAGCGCCTTGGCCGAGCCGCCCGATGAGCCATCCAAGACCACAATGACTTCGAGATCCGAGAGCGGCACCGTCTGGCGGCCGAGCGCCTCAAGGACCTGGATGAGGCTCTCGCGCCGGTTCCGGCTCGGAATGATCACGCTGCAGGCGATGCGGCTCATGAGGCTTCCTGCCGCATTGAGGCGAGATAGGCCCAGGGCGCAGCGAACGCTCCCCGCCACTCGGCGGCTACCAAATCACCTGGGAGCGCATCGGGCCGGCGCAGCAGCGCCAGGAGCGCTTGCTTCACGTGCTGCTTCAGAAACCACGCCATCCCGACGTCCAGCGCCTGGAGGTCACGGTGCTGCAGCAGCACGCGGGCGAGAAATGTGAAGACGCCGACGCTATAGCCGTACAGCATCGTGCGCAAGGCGGCGTCGTCCCGGCGGTGCCGATGCCACACCAGCGCCTCAGGCGTATACACGATTCTGTAGCCGCCGGCCAGCAGCCGGTAGAAGGCGTACGTATCGCCGCCTGAGCGCGTCACGGTGCCGACATCCATTTCGCAGTCGAACAGCCCCAGGGTGAGCGCCAGGTCCCGGCGGATCGCCATGTTGGCGCCGTTCCCGACCAGGCCGGCCGCGGGCGCCGGGATCACCGTGTCATCGAAGACGCGGCGCTCGAAGCCCCGCCGATGGCCGCCGTAGAACTCAAAGAGCTCCTGCGCCGGGGTTTCCAGCTCATACGGCAGCGTCAGCCCGGTCACCGCGCCTACGCGCGGCGAGACGAAAGCGCTGAGGACGCCGCTGATCCAGCCGGAATCCACGACCACATCATCGTCGGTGTAGAGCAGGATCTCCCCGCGGGCCGCGGCCGCACCAGCCGCACGGGCCCAATTCAATCCGCGCCGCGGTTCGCGGATGTACCGAACCGGGTAGCGTACGGCGAGCTGCCGCGTTAATTCATCTGAAGGGTCATTATCCACGACCAAGATCTCTCCCTCCCCAACGCGGGCAGCCACCACAGCGTCTAGACACTTGGCCAGCGCCTCGGTCCGATCCCGCGTGCAGATGATGACCGACCAGCTCAGCCGGCGCATGTCGGCCTCAGGTTGCCGCTGCATCAGCCACCGCATGAGGATGGCGCGGCGCAGTCGCCGGTTGATCTCCGGATCGGCGGCGATCGCCTCGCGCAGCGTCTCCAGAGCAATGCGTCCATCGGGACAGGCCAGCCGCAGGCATCCCACAGGCGCGCCATGCGCCTTCACCACGATGAGCGCCTGGCGGTAGCCGGCAAGGTCCAGCGCAGCCGGCAGCGCCTCGGCAGCATTCACCGCCAGGACTTTGGTCGGCGTGAACGCGTCCGCACGCCGCGATGAGCATCGTCCGCGCCGGATCATTCCTCCTCGTCCTCTCCGACTTCATTCCTGTACGCATCCCGGACGCGCCCCATCGGCCCGGTCATCCGAATTCGGCCTTGGTCCATCCAGATCGCCCGCGTGCACAATCGGTTCACCGTCTCAAGGTCATGCGACACAACGACGAGCGTGCCGCCGGCCTTGCGGAATCTCGTGAGGTGCGCGATGCACCGCTGCCGGAACGCCTGGTCGCCCACCGCCAACACCTCATCGAGCAGCAAAATGTCCGGCTCGACGCACACGGTGACCGCGAAGGCCAACCGGGCCTGCATCCCTGAGGAGTAGTACTTGACCGGCACGTCCATAAAGGCGCCGATGTCCGCGAAGGCGGCGATCTCGCTGAAGCGAGCCCGGATCTGGGCGTCGGAGAGCCCCATGACCGATCCGTACAGGGAGACGTTTTCCGTGCCGGTCAGCTCCAGGTGGAACCCGGCGCCCAACTCGATGACCGCGGCCAGCGTTCCTGAGACGTCGATCGTGCCTTCTGAGGGCTGGTAAATCCCGGCGAGGAGCCGGAGGACGGTGCTCTTGCCTGAGCCGTTCGGACCGATGAGCGCCACCGCTTCGCCCCGCTGGACCTCAAACGTCAGCCCCTGCAGCGTAAACTCCGCGCGGCCCATGTGGAGCGGCTTGCGCGAGAGCGCGCGGATGAAGTTCTCGCGCAGCGACTGCGTCCGATGGGCGTAGTAGTAGAACCGTTTGGTGACGTCGCGGCAGCGGATCGCGACCGTCTCCAGCCCGTTAGATGACTTCGGCGATTTCAGCTTTGTAGCGACGGAAGATGGCATAGCCTACACCCCATGCGAGACACACCGCGGCGGTCAGGCGGGCGATATCCTGCCACGCCAGCCCCTGGCCTTCGTAGACAACCGTTCGATACGCCGTGAGGAGCTGCGCGAACGGATTGGCCATATACCACGACCGCAGCGCCTCCGGCACCATATTGGACGGATAAAAAACCGGACTGATGTAGAAGAGGACTGTCAGCGCGACCGGCAGCATGTGCTCGATGTCCTGGTAAAAGACCGACAGGACCGCCAAGGGGAACGACAGCGCCAGTGCCATGATGACCTGCAGGAGGAACAGCCACGGCAGCCAGATCCAGGCCCCTGGAATCCCGTGGTGATGCACCACGGCCAACCCAGCCAGCACCAACCCCATCTCGACCAGGAACTCCACCATGCGCGAGGAGACGGCCGAGAACACCAACAGTTCGCTGGGAAACGCCACGCTGCGGATGAGCGATGTATGCTCCGTCAGCATGAACGTGGCCCCGCTCATCGTTTGCATGAGGAAGTTCCAAACGAAATAGCTGCTGAGGAGGAACGCCACGTAGTGCTCCATCGGGATCCGCACAACATGGGTGAACACCGCGGCGAGGATCGCCACCATCAGGAGCGGATTGAGCAGCGCCCAGATAAATCCCAGCATGGAGCGCTGGTACTTCACCTTCAGGTTGCGGATCGTCAGGTTCCGAAAGAGCTGCCGCCAGCGCCACGCGTTGCGTCCCATCACGCATACGCCTCCAGTGATCGGGCCGCCTGCTTGCGCCGTCCTGCCAGCCTCCGGCAGGATGGATAACTACCGAGACCGGCCCAGGCGTGCACGCCCATTCGCCACAGCATGCCGGCAGGCAGCGGGTCCAGGTGGAGCGTACGCCTGACCAGGCGGACCGCTGGTTTGGCCAGCCGCCATCCCAAGAAGCCCATCACGGCCAATCGGTCCCATCCCGGCGTCGTCACGACGCTCTTGCAGAGGAACGTCACCAGCGCGCGCTGATGGCCGGCGAGCTGGGCGGCGAGCGCCTGAGGATCCCGCCGATGCTCGTGCCAGGCGAGCACCTCCGGCTCGTACCGCAGCTCGAAGCCCGCGCAGAGGATCCGCCAAAAACAGTCCAGATCTCCTCCCCCGGGCAACGCCTCGCCGAGATCCAGCGCCTCGTCAAACCTCCCGATGGCTAGCGCTGCCTCGCGCCGACACGCAAAGCTCGCGCCATTGCCCACGCTAACCGCCCACGCGATGAGCGGGGCGCGGCGGCCGTGCAGCGGGCGGCGCACATCATCAGGCAACTGGACCGGGTCATGCCCTCGGGAGAAGCCGCCGTTGGCCTCGAACAGCCGCTGGGAGTCGGTGTCGACGGCGAACGGCTCGATCCGGCTGGTGCAGATGCCGAGGCGCGGATGGCGCTGGAACGCCGTCAGGAACCGCTCAGCCCACGCCGGGTGGGCCACCGCATCGTCATCCAGGAAGGCGATCACATCCGTGTGCAGCACGTGCAGCGCCCGGTTGCGCGCGAAGTTCAACCCTTGAGCCGGCTCGTGCTCATACCGCACCATGGGGAACCGCTCCGCGACCAGACGGCGGGACGCGTCATCATCTGGCGCATTGTCCACGACCAGGATCGTGTCGAGCGCCTGGTCCTGGCGTACCAGCGACTCCAACGTCCGCGCCAGCAGCGCAGGACGGTTCCGGGTGCACACGGCGGCAGCGATGGAGCGCGCCATTCCTGATGGCCCGGACATCCTTAGGCCCACCTCGGCTGCGCGGCAGGACA
>Ga0209515_10007576_pt1 | contig 13039 bp, 13 predicted proteins | sample Subgroupgradi54m_FD_187454 | JGI IMG/M metagenome (GOLD analysis project Ga0209515, IMG submission 187454) | Subsurface groundwater microbial communities from S. Glens Falls, New York, USA - GMW60B uncontaminated upgradient, 5.4 m (SPAdes)... ...
AACTGTAACAATCGATTTCAACCCGCCCCTTGCAGGCAAGACGCTAGTGTTCAAGATAATACTTAGAAAAATAGGCTAGAGCGGACTAGCTCATCTTTTTTTATTTTTTTCAAACGAGCTTATGGCTTCCGCAACAGTATATAGCGAGCCTGTAACAAGCATCATTTCATTTTCTTTGCATTCGAAAAGGGTTGTTTGCACTGCTGCATTGATTGATTCTTGTAGATCTACTTTTTCTGCGCCAAAAATTGCAGAGGCTTTTGCAGCCAGTTCTTTTGCCGGCACTGCCCTCTCTGTTTTAGGCTGGCAGGCGATGAATTGTCCGACCCGCATTTTTGAAAATTCGGCGAGTATGCCTTGCGCGTCCTTGTCTTTGAGCACTCCGCAGACAAGATGGACTTTCCTTTGAGGCCAAAGTTCGTTTACAGCTGATGTGAGCGCGCGTGCGGCAGCGGGGTTGTGGGCGCCGTCGAGCACAACAAGCGGAGAGTTGGAGGCAATTTCAAGCCTCCCGCGCCACTGCACTTCCATAAGCCCTTTTTCAATTGATTGGCTGTCAACTGAAACGCCTTTTTGCGCAAGCAGTTCAATTACCTTCACTGCCAGCGCTGCGTTGAGTGCCTGGTGCCTTCCAAGCAGGCGAGTGCAATACTTTTTGCCTTCAAGCGTGAAACAAGTTTTTTGCGTAGTGCACTCGATTTGCAACTCGCTTTCTTGCACTCGTGCCAGAGTTGCGTTTTGTTCGGCGCATTTGCGCTCTATTACTCCCAGTGCTTCGCCTTGCGCCGTAGTTGCAACAAGGCAGCCTGGCTTGATTATGCCTGCTTTCTCTAATGCAATTTCGCGCACTGTATTGCCAAGCAACTCTGAGTGTTCTATTGAGATGTTTGTTACTGCAGCAACTAGCGGCGAGAGTAAGTTAGTGGAGTCGAGCCTGCCGCCCAAGCCAGTTTCTGCAACCACAAAATCAACTTTCTGTTGCTTAAAGCATAGGAATGCGATTGCAGTGAGCTGCTCGAAAAAAGAGGTTTTGCTTTCTTGTGGAAGTTTTGAGCCGGCGTCTTTCACTTGTCGCGAGAGTTCGAGGAATTGCTTTTGCGGTATTTTCTCGCCATTTACCAGGATGCGTTCAGTAGCGTCAAGCAAGTGCGGTGAGGTGTAAGTTCCTACGTTGAAGCCTGCTTGCTGGAGTATTGAGGAAACCATTGCGGTGACGCTTCCCTTGCCGTTTGTCCCTGCAACGTGCACTGCCTTGAATTGCGATGGCTCGAGCTGCAGTTCCTTGCACAGGAGCTTCATTGGCGTTAGGCTCCAGTTTGAAGCCTGCGGGTGCCTGTCTATTGATTCGTTTGCGCTTGAATGCGAAAAATCAGCCATTGAAATCACTAGCAGTAGGTTGGGTAAAATTAATTATTGCCTGCGTGGGGAAGAGAAGCCGGCGTTGCGCTTGCTTGCAGCGCCTACGCGGCTACTTCCACTGTTGCCCTCATTGTCGGGTGAACCGAGCAGTGGTAGCTGTAAAAGCCTGTTGCGCCAAAGGTGTGAGTGTAGCTCTGGCCTTGCTGCAGGGTTGCGCTGTTAAGCTCCAAGCCCGTGTCGGAAGTCACAGTGTGCGGCATGGCGTCCTGGTTTGTCCAAGTTACTGCAGTGCCCTGCCTAACCGTAACCTTGTCGGGAAGGAACTTGAAGCCGCTTGCGGAGACTTGACGCGTTTCTCCAGTTATGGAAGGAGCGGGCGAAGTTGCCGTAACAGTTGGCTGCGGCGCCTGGGTCTGGAATTGGTCGTAGTACTGCTGTTGCTGGCCGCTTGAATAGTAGCCTATGAAAAACGAGGGCGGGAAGTTCGAGCTGGTCGGCTGCGAGTTGTCGCTTTGCGTTGGCGAGTCGTACCAGTAGTTTGGACCTGTGAGCCAGCGCGCGCCCGAGTAATCGTAAGTGTAGCCGGGCTGCGGGTTTGCTTGCGTTGGCGTGGTTGAGGGATGGTAGTAGGCGTTTGCAGTTGAGCCCGGCTGGTATTGCGGGTAGTAGCTGGGCTGCGGGTTTGCTTGAGGCTGCTGCGTGGTGGAGGGCGGATTCAAGTAGTATTTTTGCTCCCCGTAGTTGCCGTAGCTTTGGGCGGCTTGGTAGCTGTTTTGGTAGAATGCGGGAGGGTAGGTGGAGCTGCCAGGTGCGTTGGGGTACGCCTGCACTGGCGTTGAAGGAGGGTAGTAGGCGTTTGCAGTTGAGCCCGGCTGGTTTTGTGGGTAGTAGCTGGGCTGCGGGTTTGCTTGCGTTGGTGCGGTTGAGGGAGCATAGTATGGGTTGTAGTTCATGTACGAGTATTTGGAGTAGCTTGGGTTTGAAGAGTATGCGTAGCGGTTGGAAATGGAAAGGTCGGGGTAGAAAGTTTGCGGCGAGCTTGGCTGAACAAAGCCATTGGAGCCGGAGTAATAGTAGTTTTGCAAGTTGTAGTTGGCGCCCACGCCCGCGTAGCCGTAGGCGCTCGCGAAATACGCGGCGAAAAACGCTAGCAAAACAAGTGTGTATGCGGCAATCCTGTTCACGAACCCACCCTTAACGTATTACTACTATTGGCGAGTTAATATTAAAGGATTGGCTTTCGCTCAACTGGAAAAGAAAAAATATCTTTCAAAAACTAGCAGTAGCCGTATCCGCAGCCGCCGTAGCTTCCGTACGAGTTTCCATACATTGAGCCGTACGACATCGACGACGGGAAGTACGAGCTTCCGTAGGCTGGCGAGAAGCTAGTGCTGTAGTACGATGGCGTGTTGTAGTATTGTGGGTAATAGCTGTTCTGGTAATAGGATGGCTGGTAGTTGTACGCGTACGAATTGTAGCCGTAGGAGTATGGGCTGTATCCGTACGAGTAGGGGTAGTACGAATTGTAGCCGTAGGAGTATGGGCTGTATCCGTACGAATAGGGGTATCCGTAGCTGAAGCTGAAAAAGTAGCTTGCGCTTGCTGAAACCGAGAGGACCGCCAGGAACAGAACTGCTGCAAAAAGTGACTTCATTTCAACCCACCTAATATGTTCCTGCTGGCAATAGTTTAAAAAACATTTTGATTGCACTCAAAAGTGGTAACTTATTGATTTTGAACGGGCCAGGTGGGATTCGAACCCACGACCTACTACTTTCTCCGCGAAAGCCTAGGAGGTTTGCGAGAATCGGAACGCCGAGGCGTTTCGTTTCTAGTCGCTCTATCCAGGCTGAGCTACCGGCCCACAATATTGGTTACGCAATAATTTTGGCTGGCAAGCAATTTAAGCGCGTTCTTTTGTCCTTTCCAATCGCCTTTTTATTGGCGGTTTGAGTAATGAATAGACTTTGTGGGTTGGCGGTAAAAGAGCTTTGCGTTGGGTGAAACGAGTTTGGCTGAGCAGGTTTTCCTAGTTGACTTGGGCGTTGTGACGCTTGTGGCGCTAGTTTTAGGCCTTGTTTCCACTCGCCTGTTTAAGACCTCCGCTCTCGGCTATATTTTGGCGGGCTTGATGCTAGGTCCGCTGGGCTTGAAGTACCTCGTTCCCGGCGAGGGGTTCGGCCCGGTTTTCGGCGAGATTGGGTTTGTAATGCTGATGTTCTACTTGGGGCTTGAGCTCAACATCAAAAAGTTCAAGGAAACGGGTGGAGTGTCGGTAGTGCTTGCAGTTGCGCAAATGCTTACCGTCTTTGTAGGGGGCTTCATTGTATCGAAGGTGCTGGGTTTTGGTGACTTGGAGGCACTGGCGTTGGGCACGATGCTTGTTGCAACTTCCACCGTCATTGTAGCAAAGTTCCTCATTGACAAAAAAATAATCGAGCGGGTGGATTCGCGCATTGCGCTATCCGAGCTGATGCTGCAGGACTTTTTTGCAATTTTTGTGATAGTGTTTCTCACCAGCCTCTCAGCGCAGCGCGCGTTCAACTCGGTTGTTCTCAACGCGCTCATTTTCATGGTTGGCATGTTTTTCATAATCAGCAAAGTCTCGCGGCACGTGCTAAACTTGCTCAACTCGCTTGGCTATGGAAACACGATGTTTTTCTACGCTTTTGGAGTGGGAGTTGTAAGCTCTTACGCTGGAGTGCTTTTGGGCCTCTCGTCTGCGCTTGGCGCGTATTTTGCGGGCTTTGCGCTGGCTGAAACTGCTTTTGGCGACAAGATTAAGCGCGAGCTTGGTTTCCTGCGCGAGTTTTTCGTGCTATTCTTTTTTGTAAACTTTGGTTCGTTCATTTTCTACGACGAGGCGCTAAAGGCAGCGGTGCTCCCATCCATGGCTGCGTTGCTTCCCTTGGTTGGCGTTACGCTTGCGCTGACTGCAGTGTACCTTGTGGGGTCGTTTATTGCGCACATGCTCACTGGGACGCTGCTTGGGATAGACAAGTACGTTGTGGGCAACGTTGCCACGCTGCTCATCCCGCTTGGGGAATTCGTGATTTTGATTGCAACTGCAATGAAGCCGCTGCTTTCAACAAGGGCATTTGGCGACATTGTGGCTATTGCTTTCATGCTCATCATTGCAACAAATGCGGCAACGCCGTTTTTCTATTCCAACAGCAAGAGGCTCACCGACTTGTTTTTCTCATTGCTCCCAAACAGGGTTGCAAAAACTCTCGGCAGGGCCGGCGCGGGATTGGTGCACTTGGAGGGCATGACGATTTCTGGCTTTGCGCGCAACAATGCGTTTTCTTCAGTGAAGGAAATGGCCAAAAACCTGCTTATTGCGTTTGCAGTAGTTTACTTGAGCGTGCTGTTAGGGGAGCAGGCGTTTTCTGGAAGCGGCTTGGCGGGCTTGCCCCGCGACTTGTCAGTGGGCTTTTTCGCCCTGCTTTTGGTAATCTGGCCGCTGTACAAGTTTGTTGCAGAGCTGAAGTTTTTGGTCGAGCAGGTGAGCCAGCAGGTGATGCGCTCGGCTTTCCCCGCAGTGCGCCACAGCGTCCTTTTGGTTGAAGACGAAGTTGCAGACGTCTTCACTGGTTTGATCCTTACTGTCTTGGGCATACTCAGTTCAGTTGTGTTCTACTATTCCTTGCCTGGAACGCCTGTTTTCATGGTAATACCCATTTCCTACACTATTCTTGCGTTGATGCATTTGAGCCGAGCGTTTTACGCGCTTATAGAGCAGTTCGAGTCAGTTGGAGATGTGGAGGAGAGGCCGGCGTTGATGGAGCACGCGGGAGAGGAGTTTGGGCGCATGTCAAAGGAGTTTGAGGAAAATTCTGCGAGCTTCCGCCAGCTTCACCTCGAACGCGAAAAGACGCGTGAAAAACTGCGGCAGGCGATGAGGCAGGGTGACCTGCGGCAGGTGCGCTCGCTGCTTGCCTCCCTTAAAAACAAGGAGGCAAAGATGCTCGGCGATGTTGTCAAGGCGCGGCGCGAGGAAAAAAGCCTCTTTTCTCTTGTCCGCTCCCTTGACACCAAGAAATCTTTCGAGCACTACTTGTTTGGCAAGGCGCACCGGCAATCCAAGCGGCGCGGCACTCGCCCTGCTTGATTTTTTCCTTCCTGCATCACCTTAAAATAGTGTGGGCGGCTTCAATTGGTTTGGTTCTGTCCCTTTGTTGGGAGGCGTTGGTTTTGGTCACTGAACAAGAAAACAAGCGGGGAGTTGAGGAGATTCACTCGCGCATAGACGACTTGCGCGCGGCAAACTACTCCATGTCAGAAAAACTTGATGCCTCCCTAAAGCGCCTTGAGGCAGGCCTTTCAGAGCTCTCTGCAGTTTCATCGGAACTGCGGTCTTTCAAGTCAGAGCAGCACAAGGCCGGCATAATCGCCGGCGTGACTGATTCTGTTGGCGGCTTGTTTGCAAAGCACGCAAAGCCCGAGGAAATGGCGGTGCTTTTTGGAAAGGAAGTTTCAAAGGAGCTCGACGAAAAACTGTCTAAGCTTGCGGAGCTCGAATCCGAGCTGCTGAAGAAAAGCGAGGCATCCCTTGCTGCAGCACAGGAGGCTGCAAACCAGTTTTCAGCAATCCGCGAGTGGTCCAAGGAACAGGACAAGCGCACTATAGCATTGGCGGATTCAATTGCTGAGGTGAAAAGCGGGGTAACTTCCAGCAGGCACCAGCTTGAAAGCTCTTCTTCAAAAATTGCCTCTGCAGTTGGCGAGATGAAGGCGTTTGAGCACAAGTTCGGCTCAAAGCTTTCCGACACGCAGTCGGAGATAAAAATTTCAGTCAGCGAAGCGTTTGACCAAAAGCTCTCAAAGCTCGCGGAGTTGGAAGCGGAGCTGTTCGAGAAAGAATCTGAAAACGCGGAAAAACTTTCTTCAATTGCCCAAAACATGGGCGCACTTGAGCTTAGCCAGAACAAGGAAGAGCTGATGATCAACGCGCTTGCCAACCTGTCGGGCGACCTCAAGGCAATGGATGGGATGGTCCGGCAGCAGGTTGCGTTAAGGCAGGAGGAAAACTACGCCGCAATGCGCGTTGCGTTGCTAAAGATTGCCGAAAACCAGAACAAGCTCTCCGAAGTGCTTGCCGACTCGCTCACTGCATTGCTTGACTCCTCTGAAAGCAGCAAGAACACGCTTGCCGAAGTGAAGCTTCACGTGACTGCGATAAAGTCGCAGATTGACTTGGAAAACCCCGCCGACATGGAAAAGAAAATTTCTGAAAAGCTCGCCAAGAGGCTCTCTGAAGCCTGATTTCGCCAGGCTTTGCATTAGCAACCTTTTTTTATTAGCTTGAGCTATCTTTTGCTTGGCATCACTTTCGATAGTTTAGGCTGGTTTTTATGGTTGAGGCGCTTCACCAGAAAGTTTTTGAAAAAATGCTTGCAGACAAGCAGCGCTACCCCGCATTATCACTTCTTTACGCAGCCAACTTGAAAAATCCACTGCAAACACAACGCGCTGAAATCAGCCGGCGCAGGTTTTTGCGCGTGAGTGCCGGGGCGTTGGCGCTTCCATACGTTGCGCTGGCCGGAGTAAGGGAACGCGCCGGGGGGATTGCGCCCTTGCCTAAAGACGAAGTGATACCGCGCGCCTTTTACTCCCATATTGGCCTTTCACTTGCCCACTTGGCGCGCAATGCCACTGACTGGGCCCGTTTTATGTCCGCGGCAGGGGCTTTGGAAAGGATGAAACAAAAAGTGCTTTTCACCAACTTGCCAGAAAAAGTTAAGGAAGGGCTGTTGCCACAAGCCGAGCTTGTCGAGCCTTCCTTCAAGTCCGGCCGCTTTCCAGTTTGGGGTAAGGACGCCCGCAGCTTTGCTGCCGATGCCATAGGCACTGGCGCGGGGCTCACCGCTGCCCTCCATTCCCTTGCCTTTATAGCGGGCGTGCCAAGGGCAGGCTTTGAATTGTCGGCTTTGGCTTCGCTTGCAACAGCTGGGGAAGCGGCAACTTACGCAGGACGCGTTCATGAATTAAACAAGATTTTTAGCGAAAAGAGACTAGATGGAGAATTAAGCCGGCTGCACGGAATCGTGCGTGAAGTTGAAGGGGAAGGAATGCAAAGGCCCAAGGGCCGTGGGCGCCGGCGTTAACTCCCTGCAAACCCTTTTTTATTCGTTTGCGCTTTGTTACTGCGTATGACTGCAACCACTGCTTTCACCAAATACCCTTCCGGCCGCGCGCAGGGCAAAAAAAAGCTGCTGTTGCTCGCGCCGCGAACGCTTTTTTCCTCCTACCAGAGGCGCTCTGAGCTCAAGCATTTTGCCAGCCTGTGCGCTGCGTGGAAAAAACTGGTAAATTCAGGCAGGTCTTCAGTTGACTTTACCATACTTTCAGCAAAGCATCCGCTTGAAGAAATGATTGGATTGCCTTTAATGCAGAAAAATGCTTTCCTTAGCGAAGTGACGGGTTTTGAAGTTGAATCAGCAGAGCTTTCTTCTCTAGCCGGCATTTCAAATTCTTTGCAGGATGCGGGTGCAACTGCGGGCCTTAAAGTTGCCTCCAAGGCGCGCAAAGATGCGGAGGTTGCAGTAAATTTTGTAGAGTCGATAGGCTTTGAGAAAGAGGAGCTCGCCAGTTTTCTGCAAGAGAATGCGCGTGACTTTGAAATCGCTCCCGCAGGCTGGCATAACTTCCCTTCAACGCGGGGGATTGTTTGCGACAGCTACGCGCTGGCGTGTGCTGGCGGAAAGCTGATTGAGAACGGCAAGTTTGCAGGGGTTCTAGCCGTTGGCTGGCAGGTTTTTGACGCTGCCCTGCGCCTTGCCAAAGATTACGCGCTTCCTTCCTTCCATAATTTTTCAACTCCAAGCAAGCTCGAGGCCGAAGTGGAGGGGGTGGCCCCAGTTGATGCGGTGATTTCGCGCGAGCTGGCTGCAATAAAGCACGGCAATGGAATTCTTTCCTTCGATGTTGCAGGACTGCAGTGGATACTCAAGAACTACGCCCCGCAGCAGCTTTCCGGGGCAAAAGCGAATGACTTTGAAAACGTCATTGAAGTGCTTGAGCTGCTCTCCGATTCGGCGGGCTTGATGAAAATTGTTTCTGCCTCGCACGCGCACCCGCACGACCGGCGAAGGGCAATAGCCCTGCTAAAAGACGTGGGTGGGACTTTGGATTCGCATTCTGTTTTGCACGGGCAACACTTTGTTTCTTCAAAATACTGCGCGGCCTTCAATTCGCCGCTGCAAGCCAGTGACTGCTCTAAAGCAGAGATTTTTTCGGCACGGCGTTCGGTGAACGCTCTTGCGTCTTTTGACGGTGCCTCCCTTTCCAAGGCTCGGCCAAAGAAAGTTTTCTCACTAGTTTTTGCCGACGCTTCCGACGCAATGCTCAAGGCTTTCTCAAAGGCCCTCTCGCTGATGCCGGAAGCTGCGTTTATTGTCCGCTCCGACTCCCCCAAGCTTGCAGGGAGGCTAAAGCAGATTTCAGGCGGCGAGCTTGTTTCGCACAGGATTGCGCCAATGCCGCAAAACGGTGAACGGGCGGTTATGGCCGCTTCCCACGCAATAGTTTTCCCAAGCCCAGTTTCGAGCCTGCTTCACTACGAGAATGCGCTTTCTGCAGTGCATTCGGCAAGGAAGGCGGGTGTTTCCGCCCCTGCAATTGTTGCCACAAGCGCCGCGCCATTTTTCATAAAGGGCGATGCAATCCTTCCTCCCGCCCCTTCCCACGAGCAGTTGCAAAGCGTGCTATCGAGAGTAAGCGAATCTGATGAGCTTGGCCTAGGGCAGGGCAATGGAACTGAAAGAGTGCAGGCTTGGAGCTGGAATGATGCGGCCCTCAAGATGGCGGAATTCCTTTCAAGCAGGCTATAACCATTATTTAAGCCAGTTTTTTCATATTATTTTTGGTGTACGAAGTTGGTTGTAGATAAATTAATACTTGACGCGCTTGTCTTGGGTAAAACTGAACACGTTATTTTCGATACGCCTGCGACTTATTATTTTGAAAATAAAAGTGCTAGCGGGAAACTTATTTTTACAAACAAACGATTTTTTTTCGTCACGGTTACGGGTTTCTTTTCTAAAACCGTTAATCTCATTGTCAGCAACAATTATTCTGACGTTGTCGGAGTAACGTTAAAGACAACTTTATTCATTATTAAGAAATTGGTTTTTTCTCTTCAACTGCATCATGCTAATAAGGAATTTGTCTTCCAGCTTACTAAGGATGCTCAAGCAATTTACGAGCGAGTGCGGGAATTAATTAATCAAGCGTCTCATGAAAAAACAATTGTAACAAATTTAGTTGTTAATGAAGTTAAGGAAGACAAGCCCTTACAGCTTTTGCAGAAAAAACTTGCTCGCGGAGAGATAACCCTTGAGGAGTTTCATAAGCGGGTTCAAAGAATGTAATTCTGTAAGGGGTTAGTTTTGTAGCTGGCGAATAGTGGAACCGGAAAGCATAAAAGTTGTTTATCTTTATTTTTTTGCTCGTCTGCCTGCTGGTCTCTCGTTCCGGTTTCTCTTGCCCGGCATTGCGCGTTCAACTTTCTTCTAGCTTCGCAAGCGCGCATTTTAAGCGTTTCCCACTGCGCGAGGCTGTTTCTTGTGGTCGCGCCCGCCTGCTTTTATAAGGGTAAACTGGTTTCATTATTCGTCTGGATGGTTTTTCTATGAGGGTATATCCTGACGCGAACATTTACTTGCGTTTGTTGCTTGCCGAGCCTGGCGAGGAGCTTGCCAACCGGTTTTTCAAGCGCAGCGCGGATTGCCTATTCGATTTGGCAGTCTCTAAAACTACTTTTGGCGAAGTGAACCGGCGTTGCGAGGGCAGGGGATCCATTTGGCTTCAAGATCACTTGGACAAGTTCAAGGGTGCAGGGAAGCTTGTTGTCGTGGAAAAGTCAAAAGAAGATGCGGCTGGCGCGGACCGGCTGAATTTTGAGACGGGAAACGAGTTTGGGGTAAACGATTTTTTGCACGCCCTGCTGGCGAGAAGGCACGCCGACGTGTTAGTTACCGACGACTTTAGGTTCATAACGCCGGCTTCCAAGATCGTGAAAACAATGTCGTTATCCGAGTTTTTGGAATTCTTAAAAGCGAAGCCCTGAGAGATTCTTTTTTTCTTCATTATCCAAAATCGTGAGCGCCTTTTTCCTGTTCCCGCCCGCCTTTTTCAGGGCGTTATCCCATTCAAGCTTGCGTTCTTCCGATAACGGCGAGCTGTCTTTGCGCACCTTTCCTTTCAGGGCACCCGTCATGCTATCAATTTGCTGGTAAAGCAGTGCCCTTAGCGCCTCACGAAGAACCTCAGTCTTGGAGGCGTAATGCCCTTCCTCAACGATTTCATCCAAGTCGTCACTAAGCTGTTTTGGCAGCCTCAACGACACGGAAACCAGTTCACTCATGCTATCGCCCTGTGATTTGACCTGTAATACATAGTATTACTGCTTATTTAAATAATTTTCCTTCCTAGGTCTCCCGTTCCGGCTTCTCTTGCTAGGCAATGCGCGCTCGGCTTTCTTCCGGGTTTCGCAAGGCCGCATTTAGGCGTTTCCCACTCGCCGTACATAAACAACGCGGCCCTCAAGATGGCGGAATTCCTTTCAAGCCGTTTGTGAGAAAGAAGAGTTTGACACTCTCTCATGTTAAAATGCCGAGGGCCTGATGATGATTTCGCTTCCTGTCGAGCGTACGAACACTTTTTCTTTTGGTTTGAGGCCCAGAATTTTTACTATTTCTGCAGGAATGGGGATGGCGAGGGAGTTACCCACTTTTACCACGTGCCTCTCCTTGGAGAATTGCCGGCGGATTGCTTCAATTGCGAGCATAGTTTTTTCAGGGTAGCTTATGTGGCCTTGGTAGTCGCACTTGTAGGCTTCTGCAAAAATTCCTGCGGCTACCTCTTCGCTGAACTTGTGCATCTTGCCATTGCCGCACTCGCCGCATCTTTTCCCTTCAAAATCCACTTTTGACCAACCTCGTTTTTCTTTCGTTCCAAAATGCCGTTATTACAAAAATATATTCTTCATAGTCCCGGTAAACAACGATGAGTTCACCCCGACGGTATTTCTTTGAGCTCTTGAACTTGCTTTCCTCCTTTTCCCTCTCCCTTCTGCCGGTGTTAACGCAGTCTTTGGCAAGGTCGACGTCAATGTCCTTGTCTTCCTGATAGTGCTTTGAAAAAATGAACTCCCTGCCCAATTGCCCACCATACTTACTTGTAAGTATTAGTAAGTATTTATTGCTTTCGGAGGATGGTTGCCGCAGGCAATCACACGATCCATTTTGTCAGGGGTGCGGCGCGTTCGACAAACTCTGCCACGTCTTTTTCGCGGTACTCTTTTTCGCAGTAGGCGCACCTTACTTTTAGCGGCTGCCTTGATTCCACCGTAAACCGGCTTATCCCTTCGGAATCGGTTATGCAGTGGGGGTTGGGGCAGGCAAGCACGCCAGAAATTTCTTCAGGGATGGATAGGCGGTACTTGTCAACCACTTTGTAGTCGCGCACCAAATTGACTGTTGCATACGGTGCAATCAAGGATGTTTTTTCAAGCTCCTTGCGCGAGAATTCCTTTCCCTCTATTTTGAGCAAGTCCTTTAGCCCATACTGTGAGCTTGGTACGTTCATCAGCAGGCTGACGGTCCCTGGGAAAGCCGAGTCCACTCCTAGGGTGGCCAGTATTTTTAGGCCCGTGCCTGCGGGCAAGTGGTCTATGACCATTCCGCGCTCTATTTTTTTGACTTTTATTCTATCTTGCTCGGACTCCATTGCGGTTCACTTCAAACTTGTTTTATTCCTTTTTTTTGTGCTTTCCCTTCTTATTTTGTTTTAGCCGCAGAGTATTTTTTTGAGTACCGCCATTCGAATTGGAACGCCATTTGCCTCTTGGCGGAAGTAAGCTGCGCGTGGGTCGCCGTCCACTTCGGGGTTGATTTCCCCAACTCGCGGGAGCGGGTGCATAAGCAGCGCGTCCTTTCGTATTTGCTTCATTGACTCGGCGTTTATTTCGTAAGAGTACTTGCGGTATTCGGCGGGGTCGGCGAACCTCTCCTTTTGAATGCGCGTTGCATACACCACGTCGGCTGTGGTTAGGTCGAGCGAATCAAGTTCGCGAACTTTCACGTTGTTCCGTATTTCCCCCATCATTGAGGGGGGGAGCTTTAGGCCTGGCGGTGAGTAAAAGAGCAGTTCCACGTCGTAGTTTGAAAGCAGGTACGAGAAGGAATGCATTGTCCTCCCGTACTTCAAGTCACCAACAAACAGGAAAGACAGCCCGTCGATTTTACCAAGCTCTTTTTTTACAGTGTATAGGTCAAGCAGGCCTTGCGTGGGGTGCTGGTTTGCGCCGTCGCCGCCGTTTATCACCGGCACGCTTGAAGCTTCTGCCGCAAGCTGCGCGCTGCCTTCCTTTGGGTGCCTTATCACTATTGCGTCTGCGCAAGCCTGTACCAGCTTTATTGTGTCATGAAGCGTCTCACCTTTTGCCACGCTTGAGCTGGATGAGCCTGAAAGGGAGATTACCTGCGCGCCGAGCTTGTAGGCTGCAGACTGGAATGAAAATTGCGTGCGCGTTGAGGGCTCAAAAAATAGAGTGGCAATTATCTTGCCCTCCAGCGCCCGCTTGTAGTTGCGTGCGTCTCCCTCCATTGCCCGCGCCTCTTCCAGTATTTCCTCTATTTCAATGCGCGTTATGCCCCGCGCTGAAATCAGGTCCCTG
>Ga0209515_10007579_pt1 | contig 13035 bp, 6 predicted proteins | sample Subgroupgradi54m_FD_187454 | JGI IMG/M metagenome (GOLD analysis project Ga0209515, IMG submission 187454) | Subsurface groundwater microbial communities from S. Glens Falls, New York, USA - GMW60B uncontaminated upgradient, 5.4 m (SPAdes)... ...
GCATGTTCGACCGTCTGCCTGAGCCCGCAGCCCGGCCGCTCTCGCGAGATGCGGGGCGGGCGCTGGTGAGCGCCGCGCGGCAAACGCTCGAGCGGACGCTGGCGAAGCGCATACCGGCTGACGAGGTCCGGCTGGAGCGTTATGCGGAGCTCTCGCGCGCCAGCGGCCTCTTCGTGACGCTACGCAAGCGCGGTCAGCTGCGCGGTTGCATCGGCCGCATCGAGACGCGCGAGCCGCTCGCCTCAAGCGTCAGGGCGGTGGCGCTGGACGCCGCCCTCAAGGACTCGCGGTTCCAGCCGGTGGGCCCGGAGGAGCTGGACGACCTGCGTGTGGAGGTGTCGGTGCTGACGCCGCCACGGAAGCTCGACCAGCCGAAGGATCTCGTGGCGGGACGGGACGGCGTCATCCTGGAGTACCAGGGCCACAGCGGCGTCTTCCTGCCGCAGGTGTGGGAGGAGACCGGCTGGACGCGGATGGAGTTTCTGCGGGAGCTGGCCAGCCAGAAGGCGCTTCTGCCGCCGGATGCATGGCAGCGCGCCAGCCTCTCCGTCTTCCAGGACCAGATCTTTGATGAAGAACCGCTGATAACCGCTGATCAACACGCTGATTCACGCTGAATATCGGCGTAGATCAGCGTAGATATCAGCGTTGATCAGCGATCTCAATTAGAGGAAGTGTTCTCCGCCGTAGGTAGCCCGCACTGATTCGTCCGGCACATCGCCTGGCGGTGCAGCAGAGAGCGGTGCGCCGCCACCCACCGGTAGACCCGCCGCCCCACCCACGGAGCACCCGGCAGCCGCACGAGTAGGACAGCCCACCACAGGAGCGGCAGCGGCCGGGTGAGCCTCACGAAGGCGTCAAACCCGCCTGAGAGCTGTCCACCGGGCTCCACCAGGACCATTTCGCTGCGGCACCGCTCCGGCGTGAGTGCTGGGTGCAGCCGGCTCATGTCCGGCTGCGCGTGGAAATCGAGCGGGTCCACCCACCCAAACAGATCCAGGATGCGCAGCCGCGTCACGCTCGCCACGCAGAAGCCGCACCGCCCATCGTAGAGGAGGACCGCCCGCCCGCGCTCGGCCTGGGCGGCCTGCCGCGCTTCGATCCACCGTACGAGCGCTTCGGGCCGGATGAAGAGCAACATCATCGGCGGGAAGAGGAAGAGGAAGATGGTCGGCACATGGAGTGTGGCCCACAGGAGAAGCTGGAGCAGGACGCCGACCGCAATGCCGAGTGGACGCGTGCGCGGGATGAACCAGAGGACGGGCAGGAGGAGCTCGATGATGACCACCCCGATGCCGATGCCGTGGCAGAGTCCAGGGTGCTGGGCAAGAACGCTGCGCAGGGGAAAGTCGCGCACGACGCCGATGGGCGGGTAGTGCATGAGATAGTAGTAGGGGTTGTCGGTGAGCCAGTTGCCGCCCGCGCTGATCTTGTTGAGTGCGGTGTGCCAGAACGTCACGGCGAGCTGGCACTGCAGCAGCCGCTGGATGACGTACGGCCGCGGCCGTTTGTAGGCACGGACGTTGCCGCGCCGGAGGCTGTCGATTGACAGACAATCGCCGTGGAAGCCCGTCACGCACATGAGGACGAGTGTCACGAGCAGGATGTCGAAGCTCAGCGTGCCGATGTGATAGTTGTTGAGCGCATAGAAGTAGTAGCACGAGGTGGTCATCAGGAGACAGCTGGCCTGCGAGAAGCACCCGGCCGCGAACGCCAGCCACGAGGCGAAGAAGACGAGAACCCACGCCCACACCAGCCAGTCCGGGCTGGCCGCCACGAGGTGGAGGAGCCATGCCGGAAAGAACGAGTCGTTCTGGGTCTTGAAGGCGGTAGCGAGGTAGTTGTCCGCCATCTGGAAGAAGGAGGGGATCATGTGCGCCCCGACGGTGAAGGCGACGGCGAGGCGGAACAGGCCCAGGCTGAGCGAGGGCCGGAAGTCGAGGAACGCCGTGCGCCACAGCCGGGATAGATTCATGGCGCCTGTTGGCTCTGGGCTCTGGGCTGGGGGCTGTGGGACAAGCTGTCGCCCAGAGCCCCGATCCCCGAGCCCTGAGCGAATGTGATCATTGGCATCGGTACGCCACTTGGGAGATGACGCGGTCGGGCTCGTCGACCACATCCGGATACTGGCTGTAGACGACCGCGAAGGCGCCGTACTGGGGGAACTTGCGCCTGAGATAGCGGCAGAAGGCCGGGGCGCGGTCGCGGGAGAGGACGCCGACGAGGACGTTGCGGCGGATGTTGTCGTAGCCGACCGCCGTCGTCTCGAAGATGTCGTGAGGGTCGAGCTTGACGGGCTCGGTGCCGCCGCGGGGCAGGGCGTAGACCTCGGCGAACCCGTACGAACGGTCCACGTTGAAGAACATGATCCAGCCGGCGGGCGGGAAGAGCAGGGGGAACTTGGGCAGCCGGCGGCCGACGAGCCCGCCGCTTTTGCTCCGGGCTCGTGCTGAGCGATGGCGAAGCACCAGCGGACTGAGGTAGCCGGCGCGGAACGTCTCGTAGCCGAAGAGCAGCAGCCAGCAGGCGGCGAAGAGGCTGATCGCGGTGTTCCGCCGGATCACCATGCCACCATTATACGCTTCTGGGCTCGCTTGGTCGCCGCCCCCGTTTCAGTTATAATGGGTCAGAGGTCAGAAGACAGAAGTCAGAGGTCAGACTATAGCGTGGCAACTAGCATCTGACTTCTGACCCCGTTCTTTCAAAGGGTGCTGTGTCAGGCTGCTAAACTTGGAGATCGATGGCTTCGAAGGGGTATCGTCCTTCACGTGCTCTCTTCACGGTGACCGACCCACAAGGCTTTATCGTCACCCTTGAACGGAATTGTTGGCATGCCCATATCCTGCGGGGTCACCCAGAGATGCGGCGTCGTCTGAAGGACGTGGAGCGAGCGTTACTCAAGCCCACGGAGATTCATGAGAACCTCGAGCAGCGTCGGGTGAACATGGTATACGATTATCGCTGCCCAGGAAGGGATCAATTTCAAGACTATCTCAAAGTCGCTGTCTGGGTGTATGAAGTTGATGGCAAGCGAGCGATTGTAACGACGGCTCACCCCATTGTGGACGTTCCAGCACCAGGTCGTTGGTATCAGGGGAAAAAGCGATGGCCCAGCTAACAGTGACGCATGATAAGAGACGCGACACGCTCTATGTCGCATGGCGTGGGACCCACTCGACATTGAATTTTGTGTGGGGGATCGATGAGACCCTGCGTCTTGATCCTGAATCGTTTGAAGTCGCGGGGTGGACCATCACGAATTTCAGCCTCCACTACCCCAAACTCGCCAGTTACCTTGGTCCTCGGAAACGCTGGTTTATCTCTGATTTTTTTGAGACACGCTCCAATGACCTGAACCGGCTCTTAGCCCCCCTTCGTTCACGCAAAGCCCTCGTGAACTTCCTCACGGCCGAAGCCGCCAGCCTCTCGCATCAGTTCCACCTGAAAACGTCCTAACAACACCTTCGCAGTCGCCTTGCCTGTGGCTTTCTGAGTTCTTCTGCGCGCCGGGCTACCGGCTCCGGTCATTACCTCATCTGAACGTGGGGGGACGACGGGTCGAGTGCCCGCCAGGCAGTCCGGGCCCAGTTGGAGAGGGAATTCCTCCTAATCCTCAGTTTGATTTGTTCTAATCTGCTAGTCCTTCCCGCCTTTCAGCCCAGAGGTCCTACTATGCAAGCCATCATCGAAACGCTCACCCCGGCGGGATCCAACATGAAAGACCTTCATAGTGTTGCGGAGTATCGCGTAGTTTTGGGTGCATGGAGTTTTTCCAGGCTGTCACGCCATTGATGAGCGTGACGCCATGCAGGTATACTTAAAGAGCGCTTATCAAAAAGGCTTCTGGGCGCTCTGTTCAAGGCTCAAGGTTCGAGGGCGACGTCTCCCTTGAACCTTCAACCTTGAACCTCGAACCTTGAACCAGGCTGCGGGGTTTTTCCGCAGCCTGCTAAGAGACCTCGAGGTCAATGGGACGACGTGTCCGGCGTTTCATACTTCCAACAGCGTGGGGTGCCTGTGTCTCAAGGCAGCCGCACGGGATGGTCTTCCTCGTGTTGTGTGCCGTGTTTGCCCTTTCAACGTCCCGCCTCCACGCGGCTAGTACGTCCACCGCCATCGACCCTTTCCGTATCACCATTCCCGCTGACCATGGCTATCTCGGCGATATCCACGCTACCTCCGAGCCCGGGGCGCCAGTGATCATCCACATCCAGGAGACCCACGCCAATTACGATACGCAGCAGCACCTCGTGGCGATTCTGGAGTATCTGATCCAGCGCTATGGCGTGCGGCTGATCCTCGTGGAGGGCGGGGACGGCGATGTCAGCTTGAGCTATTTCCGCGACTACGGCTCGCTAGAGCAGAGGAAGCGGGCGGCGGAGAAATACCTGCGGGCCGGCATCCTCAGCGCCGAAGAGTACCTGGACATCACCTCAGACTATCCCCTCATCCTCTGGGGCGTGGAAGATCGCCAGTTGTACCAGCGCAACTGGCAGACGCTGCAGGAGGCTGAGCCGCTCCGCGAATCGTTTCAGCCCTTCCTGACGCAGGTCCGCCAGGCGGCCACCCAGCTCAAACCCCGCCTCCTGAGCGCCGCCTCCAAAGAACTGGACGAGGCCCGTGAGGCGTTTGACCGGGACGAGATGGGATTGACCGCCTACACCGGGCTCCTCTGGCGCCTTGCCAAACAGCAGCCGTTGGATATGGCAGCCTACGATGAGGTGGCGCGCTTTGTCACCATCTCAGAGCAAGAGCAGCGGTTGAACCTGAGCGAGGTTCAGCAGGAACAGCAGACATTGGTCCAGCGCCTGCAGCAAGCGGCTGACAGCGATACGCGGACCGCGGTAGTCGACCCCTCGACTCGGGCCCCGGCCTCCCTCGACGAGGCTCGGGACAGGTTGGCCGGGGGCCCTCGCTCGGGATTCCGCCCCACGGGCGTCCAAGAAGGTGCCACGGGCTTGCCCGTGGGGCTCCACAAGGCGAACGCGGTGAAAGCCGGCACCGCACCCCAAGTGGAGTTTTACGAGGTGGTCGTTGATCTGGCGACACGCCAGGGCTTGGCGCTCGAGGACTACCCCCATCTGACCGACTATGTGGCGTATCTCCATGCATCAAAGCAGATTCGTCCGGCGGCGCTGTCCGATCAACTGGAGCAATTGGCCACCGCCCTGCGGACCGCGTCCAGCGGGGGGTCACCAGAGAGTCGGCAGCTGACGAAACTCCTCGAGGAGCTGACGCTGATCGAACGCCTGGTAAAGATCGAACTGTCCCCCGATGAATACCAGCGGGTTCGACGGCTTCCGGCGCCAGGACTGTTGTGCGGCTGGGGGCAGTTTCTGGAGAAGCAGCTGCGCCTTCAGAACCTGGACGTACCGACGTTTGCAGCATGCGGAGCGCTCGAAGCGCAGGTGCCGCAGGTGGCCAGATTCTACGAGACCGCTTCACTGCGGGATCAGGCCTTAGTGACGCAGGCCATGAGTAAACTTCAGGAGTCGGGAGAGCGTCTGGCCGTATTGATCACCGGTGGGTTCCACTCGCCTGAGATTATGCGATTACTCAGAGAGCGGGGACTGGGAGTCGTGGCCGTGACCCCGAAGGTGGATCAGCCGAGCGATCCGGCGGTGTACCAGGCGGTGCTCAAGTATAAGCAGGGTCTGATGAGTCTTGATCAGGTGATGGCGTTAACCCATCCTTCGGCTACCTCTGGGGGATCAGGACGGTGATGCAATGAAGATGTCCTGGAAGCGACCCGTGGCCTGTCTGACGGCACTGGTCTTTTCACTGAGTCAGCTCGTGCCGCCGGCTTACGCCCTTCGGCCATCAGCAAGCGCCCAAAGCCCCACCTTCCAGCACGACTTCGCACAGGAATTCCCAGAGGCACTGGCCACTCGTCTCGGATCCGACAACCTCAGCTGGCAAGCGGAAGACATCCTTGGCCAAGCCGTCACAGAGGGCCGGGCCTTTGTGTTGGCTGGGTCGGGTGCACGCAAGCCGGAGGAGGTGGTGGTGGTCTCCTATCTCGAAGCCTACCAACGTCGTTTCCCAACCAGCACGCCGCCAGTAGAGTCTGCCGCAATGACCAGCCGGATTCGTCGGGCTGGAGATGCGCTGACCCAAGCCTTCGCCCAGATCTCTGTGGTCATCGATGGACAGACGGTTCCTGCACCGTCACGGTTGCAGGCTGTCGTGGTGTTCACCGAAGCCGATGACCCGGCCTTGATCGGCCGGGTCGGCGATGTCCGGCATCGGGCGCTCATTGCATATGGAGCTGTGCATCGAAGTCTCCCCATCAGCCTGCTCCAGCTCGAAGCCTTCCTCGAGCAGGGTGAGCCAGGCCGCCAGGCGCTCATCGAGTACCTGCGGATCTTCGCGCAAAGTGTCGTCGCTGGATCTTACGCAGAGGTGGAGGAGGGGGCGGTCGCACGCGTCGATGCAGCGCTCGCATCGACCCAGCGGCAGCACGGACAGACGGATTGGCTCAGACACCGCCAACAATTCGTCCAGGCGCATACCCAGCACGCACTGGCGTATGCGAGGACCATGAACGTTTCGGCGGGGCCGACTCCCACTGCGGAACATGCGGACGCCTTGACGATTCCCGCGTCTCCTTCGATGGTCACGCCGCTGGGACCACTGACCACGGAACACGAGTCCACCGCTGCCGCCGTAGCAGCGGCATCCACGACCCCGCCATCACCCCAAGCCAGCGCCTTCCTGGCGGCGTTTCGGCCCGCTGGACGCACTGGCCCAACGATTGCAGAAGAGCGCAGCAAGGTCCGTGAAGGGGTTGCGGCTGAGCCTCCGCCGCTTGCGGCGATGGCGGTGCCGACGGAACGTGAAGAATATCGCGTCTATGACAAGGAAGGAAAACTGGTCGCCACCATTCCAAAAGTCGGCGGAAGAGGCAAGCGGCTAACATTGGCACAGCTAGACGGTGTAACGGTTAGAGGCGCGAGACTCAATGCGTCAAAGGGAAATGAGGGTGGGCTCGCTTTTGCTGGAAGAATGTGGGGAAGATGGACGGCTTATCCGAACGCCCCAGTTGAGTTTGATGTCGAGCAGGGCAAGGTGACCGAGGTGCGAATTCTCAATGAAGGCGGAGGGCTGCGAGAGACGGTACGGCTGGCTCGCATCGAGCGGCATCAGCCGGATGGGACGTGGAAATTGGAGGACGTATTCTATACCAGCCCATCGGTGAAGCGTTTTGCGAGTTTGGACGGGGTAACGATTAAGAACTGGAAGCTCGGCGAAAAAGGCAGCTTGAGTCTTGGTGGCAGAACCTGGGCTGCGTTTCAGTCGAATCCGAACGCACCCGTTGAGTTCGACGTGGAACAGGGGAAGGTTGTCGAAGCGCGCGTCCTGAATCCTGATGGGACGGTTGTGCGGACAGAACCCTTATCACGAGTTGAGCGTTGGCAGCCGGACGGGCGTCGAATCCTAGAGGACGTGTTCTACAGAATCTTCGCGTCAGGACAGTTTGCTCAACTTGATCAGGTCACTATTACACGGTTTCATTTGAATAGCAATGGCGGGTTAGTAGTTGGTAACAGGAGATGGGTGGCGTTCCCGGCGCTTCGTGACGCAGAGGTTGAATTTGACGTTGAACAGGGCAAGGTGACTGAGGTGCGCGTCCTCCGTCCAGATGGTTCGGTGCAACGGACTGCGCCCTTCGCGCGCATCGAACGTCAACAACCTGATGGAGCATGGGTTTTGGAAGACGTCTTCTATGGTCTCGGAGGCCTGTTGCCCCGTCAGCTCGCTCAGCTCGATCATGTCACGATCAAAGGCGCCAGGTTAAATTCATGGGGGGTGCTGAATATCGGGGGCAGACAGTGGCTGAGTCTCGCTTCCTATGCGAACGCGTTGATCGAGTACGATGTTGAGCAAGGCAAAGTTACGCAAGTCCGGATCCTCAAGGAAAATGGGAGTGTCGAGACCACGGTGCCGTTTGTTCGGATTGAACGGCAAGCGCCAGATGGCACTTGGATTCTCGAAGATGTCCTTTTTAGAGGAGGGCTCTCAGCCGAGGAGTTTGGGCGATTGGACGGAGTCACGCTCCGTGGTGTCAAGCTCAACGCTCGAGGCGAGCTCCACATCGGGGGCAGGTACCCCTGGGTTTCGTTTTATAACTATCCAAGAACGGAAGTGGACCTACAAGTTGAGCATGGCGATATTGTGTCGGTCAAGCTGGTTCGAGATCGTAATGGCAAGCCGATTGATTCCCGAACCGGTTTAGGGTTTGGCCCAACTTCCCGATGGCTCTTCCCTAAAGAACTTACCTGTCTGAGAAACCTGGCGGGGGGGCTCCAGACAACCGGATTTTCTGCAGAGCAAGCGATGACGATTGCTGAGACCCTGCTGCGTTTACGGGACGGTTCTCTGCGACTGCTTCAGCAGGAACACCTTCTTACCGACATCGAAGTCGGTGCCATCAAATCGCTTGAGTTGGATCACATCGAGAACGCCGAACTGGGACGCAAACTCAGAGAACAGATTAACCTCTATCAGGAAAATGGCCTTAGTCCAGCATTCAGTAACCGTCTGCTGGCTACCCATCTCTTGCCGTGGGCTGCCATTGAGCGGTTGCAACGGACGTATCGATTGGGACGCAATCTTGGCCTCATCAGCCAAGCTCTCAACCACCCTGATGTGGAAGCCTGGATCCGGCGTGTGCGGGAAACACAGGAACAGCGCGGGACGTTGGACACCACCAAACACCTTCAGCGCTATGATCCAGCGCGGATGCCCGTTCGTACCCCAGCGGAGCGGGAAGCGCTGATGGATGACCTCCACCGTCAGCTTCAGGTATTGCGCGTGCTGCTGGCACGCTCTCAACAGATCGAACTCTATCCGTATGACCTGGTGGCCCAGACTCACCGGGCGGTGATTGTGCGCCTCGCGGGTACGGGAACGCTTGCCATGCCGCGCGGTGAGGAATTGGAGCTGGCGAATGATGGGTTGCGCTTCGAAGTCCAGGGGAGCAACGCCCAGGAGCGCCTGCTCACCCTTCGGGAGACCAGCGGTCTTCGCAGCCCGCTGCCGCAGTCCGGCATCTTCCAGCGCGGCAGCTCAGATGTAAGCCTACGGCTACAAACGGAAGCGATCACTCAAGCACTTGCTTCCCTGGAGGCAACCCAAGGTCGCACTACCGGCTCGCCTGTCGTTGACCGACTCTTCGGGTTGGTTTCTCTAACCCCTGGCGATCCGACGACGAACCCGGTCCAACGCTTCGTGAATCCCCGGATTCCGTATCGCAGACTCAACGCCTTTGAATCCACCGGCGATCAGGCCCAGGAAACGGCGGTGCAGTTAGCGTTGAATCCAACCCAGGTCTGCCGAATTGAAGGTCCAGCCGGCACTGGAAAAACCACCGTCATCGCTGAAGTGATCCGCCAAGCTCTTCTTCGCGGTCAGATCGTCCTCCTCACCTCCCAGATGCATCAAGCCGTAGATAACGCGGTTGCCGAGTTGCTCAACGATCCGATGGTGCCAGTCCTACGATTGGCCAACAACGCAGAATCGCTCTACTACGGCACGGAAGCGGTCTGGCCCGGCAACCGGCGGATCGGGATCAGGGAGCCGGTGCTGCGGGAATTCGAACGCCGTCGGCAGGCGCTGGGAACCCCAGGCTATGTCCTCGTGGCGACCGACATCGGACTCGCAACCGACTGGTTCTTCACCGCGCAACTACAGCCGCGCTTCCCTGGAGCGGATCTGCTCATCATGGATGAGACGAGTCGCGAGACGCTGGCTGGTGCCCTGGTGCCCATGCGCTTCCTCAAGCCAACAGGCAAGCTCGTGGTCGTGGGCGATACAAAGCAACTCCCCCCTTTCACTGGCACTGAGAGCGAACGACGGGCCTTGCGCGACACCGGCATTCCTCAGGAAGTCCAGGCGGCCTTTTATCAGAGCTTCTTTGAGTGGCTCTTGGCTCGGCCGTTTGGCGATCAGGTGATGCTCTCGACCAACTACCGCTCCCATCCGTTGTTAGCCGGACTGGACTCAGCACTGTTCTACGAAGGCGATGTCCATCGGCGGGGCTGGGAGGACTTCGATGCGCAGACACTGAGTCTTCAGGTCATCGACCTCGCTGAGGAGTCGGAGCAGTACTACGAGGATCCTGGGTTCCAATACCGGAATAGCCGTGCTGCCGATTACGATGTGCGTCTTGTCCAGCGCTTCCAGACCCGTGGCATCCCGTTAGATGCGATCACGATCGTCACGCCCTACCGGGACCAACTCGCCTTGTTGGAGGCGCGGCTTCAGGCAGCCTTCCCGACGGTCACAGCCCTTCCTATTGTGACGACCATCGACAGCTACCAGGGGGGAGAAAACCGTGTCATCATCATCGACTTCGTCCGCAGCAATCCTGCGGGGCGAGTCGGGTTTATTGACCCGCGACGGTTTAACGTCGCCCTCTCCCGCGCCCAAGACAACCTCGTGATTGTGTGGGATTCCCGGACCTTTACCGGCGAGACGAGTTCTACCGAGACGGTGGAAGATCGCCCCATCCATGCGCTGTTTCAACAACTGAAGGCCTACTACGAAAGCGAGGTGCAGACCTTCCTCCCCGAATCAGAAGAAGGACTGGTAGAACCGATGGTCGGCCCCGGTGGTGGCACAATCCTGGAGCAGCCGAATCGGCTCTTGCAGCGCGGCGATCAGTTGGCAGAAGAGGGACGCGTCGCTGAAGCGATTGAAGCATACCAGAAGGCCATTCATGGAGACGATGAGAATGGCGTGTTGGGCTTCGATGACATCATTGTCAACGCAGGCAACGAGGCCATTGTTGAAGCGGCCAAGGCGAACAAAGCGCTTGCTGAAGCCCGAATTGCGACAGCGCAAGCACGGCTCGGTGCTTCCGCGGTCGCGGCTGCTGGTCAAGAAGGTGGGATGACTACCCCTCAGCCATCACAGTTGCCGCAGAAGGTACCGCAGCCCGTCTCCACCCTACTTCAGGCCCAAGGGCTCGCAGAGAAACTGGTGGCGTCTGTAGGGTCTCCGGCTATGGTGGCCAAGGCCCGTGCCATCCTGGCCTCGCCGGCGCTGCAGGCGTTTCTCGGCATCGATTCCTCAACGGTGCGCCGAGTTGACTATGAGATATGGCAGTGGTCGGACAACCATGGCCCAGTGCTTCGGTTCGTGATCGCAATGGACGCTGGCCAGGTCTCGTTCTATGCAAAGCTGCGGGATGGCGTGGACAGCACTCAGGATTGGCGTGAAGAGTTGTTGAGGGGTCCACTGAAAGATGTGAGGGTGACCAAGGAGGATCCTGCGGGAGATTGGATCGCCTACCAACGGGAAGGCAGCCTGGATGAAGTGATCCGGTATCGCCGCAATCCTACGACGCTCGAATATCAACTGGCGCTGGAAGCCGCCGCCGGACCGAACCCGGTTGCTCCGCTGAGCATCGTCATTGAGGATGCGCTCGTGACGTTGGAAGCCGGTACGTCGCTCACGGATTTGGCGGACGACCCAACCATATTCTCCTTTTTCCTTGCTCACGAAGAAGAGCTGATCAAGAAGATTGGTGAAGCCTACGGCCGACTGAACAAGGAACGGCGTATTTTTCACGGAGAGCCGACTCGCAACCACATCCACATCACCAGAAACGGCGAGGTGCGCCTGATCGATTTCACCACTGATAACACAACCGGTGCAAGCGGTAGGCTTAGCAGGCGCATTCCAGCAGGCGATTCAAGCAGCGACTTGCCCAAGCTGATAACCAACCTGTCGATGGTTGCAGAGAGGGTATGTGAACACGCGCACCGTCAGAACGTCGGTCGCGAGTGGCAACAGCGGTACGCTGAGTGGCTTGAGGAGGGCTATGCTCGCATCGCTGGGTCAGCGATACCGGGTCCCGAAGGACCAGGACCCGCCGGAGAACCAGAGATGCCGGGTATCGCAGGGACAGGTTCGGAACACCAGGGACCGTCGCCGAGGAACCAGGGCCCTGGCGCCCCATCTGAGCTGGAGGCCATTGATCTGAAAGCCCGACGGCTGCAGCAACTGGAGCAGTGGCTGCCGCCACTGGCCGCGCTCAATGTGGCGGAGCCCACTGAAGCGCAGCAGCAGGAGTTGACGCAGCTGCTGCGCAGCTTCGCCACCTGGCAGGCGGAGGACCCGGCGCTGTGGGCGGAGAGCCTGACGGCGGTCCTCGCCCGGCTGCCAGAGGCGGCTGCGCCCCTCCGCGCGCTCCTGGCCCGCGAGGCGCCAGGGTTGTTACCGGCTCAGCCAGAGGCCACGCCGGTCACCCCAGTCAAAGCTGGAGCTGTGCAGAATGCTCATCCCCCCAAACAATCCTCTACAGAGTTGGATGCGGCATTCACCGCTCAGGCGCAGCACGTCCTTGATGGCGTACGGCACGTGCTTGGAGCGGGAGTTCCTCCTGGACTGAGCGAGGCGGCGGTTGATGGAGCCTATGGCGATGCGAGCGGTGAGCGCGCACGGCTGCGGACGGTGATCCAAGAGGCCCTGCGGCCAGAGCTCTCGACGGATGAACCGATGCCGTCCATCCTGTTCCTCGATCCGTCAGGCAGCCGCTCGCTGTTCTGGGTCAACGGTGCGTCCAGGGCTGTGCACGTTTCCGCGCAAGACCATGCGCTGTATTTCTCGTGGCCAGCGATCACGACAATCCTCGAATTCCTTGAGGCACGTGGAGAGCGTGGAGTGCAAGCAATAGCCTTCGCGACCTTTGTCCGGATGGCAGGTTTTACCGATGAAGCAACGGCGGCACTGACGCATGAGCGCTACCCGGGGTACGACGACGTCACTCTCCTTCTTGGACTACTGGCGGAGGATGAGGGGGAACCTCCTACGACGTCAGCTGGGGCACCGGCAGCCGAGGAACCGAGCGCGACCAATGCGACGGTGGATCTGTTGACTCGTGACACGGTCGTCCGGAACCAGCAGGAAGTCGCCTGGCAATCCACGCCACAGCTCGATATGCCGCGCGGAACAGGCCTCAATCCGTTGGGATGGTTTCAACAGATGATCCAACAGCGCGCCACGCAGAGCCCAGATGGGCAGCCACCA
>Ga0209515_10007582_pt1 | contig 13029 bp, 10 predicted proteins | sample Subgroupgradi54m_FD_187454 | JGI IMG/M metagenome (GOLD analysis project Ga0209515, IMG submission 187454) | Subsurface groundwater microbial communities from S. Glens Falls, New York, USA - GMW60B uncontaminated upgradient, 5.4 m (SPAdes)... ...
GGTGGGTCAAATAACCGATAACGGTGGGTTCACGATATCACCGGTCAGGTGGGTCAGGTTTCCGCTGCTGGGTGGGTCAACAATGGACCGCTGGTGACATCGTTACTGAAGGACGAGGATGGGTATATACGTCAGGGCACCGCCAGGGCCTTGGGGGATTTCGTCAAGGATTCTCCAGAGGTCCGTACCGCATTGCTCCCGTTGCTGAATGACAAGATTGGGGATGTACGCTGGGCCACCGCCACCGCCTTGGCCAGTTGCTTCAAGGAATATCCAGAGGTTCGCACCGCCTTGCTCTCGTTGCTGAAGGACAAGAAAGGGTATAGACGCAGCGGAGCCGCCAGAGCCTTGGAGGGTTGCGTCAAGGATTCTACAGAGGTCCGCACCGCATTGCTCCCGTTACTAAAGGATGAGGATAGGTATGTACGCGCTGAGACCGCCCGGGCCTTGGGGGGGTGCGTCAAGGATTCTCCAGAGGTCCGTACCGCATTGCTCCCGCTGCTTAAGTACGAGAATCGGATGGTATCCAGGGCCACGGCCATGGCCCTGGGGGGGTGCGTCAAGGACTCTCCAGAGGTCCGCGCCGCTTTGCTCCCGTTGCTGAAGGACGAGAGTTGGATGGTACGCAGGGCCACGGCCATGGCCTTGGGGGGGTGCGTCAAGGATTTTCCAGAGGTCCGCACCGCATTGCTCCCGCTGCTTAAGGACAAGATTGGGGATGTACGCAGGGACGCCACCACGGCTCTTGAAAAAGCAGGATTCAGAATATTTCCTAAGTACAAGTGGTGGAAATTATTCAAGAGATGGTCTTGGAATATTTCTTCCGTTGAGGACCTCAGTAGGGATTGACACTTAATTCATCCCAAGTCTTTGAGGTATTCCCGGATTGGGCGGAATTTCTGCGAGACCGATTTAACGCCTTTGTTTGTAGGCTAACTTTACAAACCTCCCGCTCAATAATTCTGTGAAAAACCTCAGTGTCAATTCCCACGTTTAAAATCGAATTTTGTCCGCACCTCAGGTTTTCCCCCCACACCACGGCAACCAGTTTAGCAGTTACCGGGAATTGACACGGAGGGTGACCCTAAGATCGATTCAAACCTAAAACCCAGGGTCATACAGAAGGAGATTCAAATGTTACAGGTACTCATAGATAATTTCAACCTCTTTCACCGGCGAAGCAGCAGGAATCCGGGAATTTTTTTGGCGCTGATCGTTTTCGGCATGGCGGCCATTTTTTCGGCCTGTATGAAAACGGAAAAAAATCCGACTTCAATTCAGGCGGAATCTACCGGATCGGCCCAGGTCATGATCCGAACCGGAAAGATTGGGGCCCTGGCAAAAGGGAGCAGTATTGAACTCTCCATTTTGGAGGTGACACTCACGGCAATGGGAGAACCACCGATTACCGACTCTTTTCCAATGAGCGGTAGCGGCACCGCCAACTTCTTGCATACCTTTTCTGAATTGGCCTCCCTAAAGACTTGGACTTTGACCGCAGTCTCTAAAGACCTTGCTGGGAAAGTCATCCATAGTGGATCCACGACTTTCATCCCGCTTCCCCGCAAGACGGTCGATGTTTCCCTCAGTTTGAATGCGAATTATTCCATGCTTCGCGCCAATTTCTTCCCGCTTCGAGACAGCACAACCCGCGTTCAGCTTTTGGTTAACCACGAAAAAGTCCGGGATTCCCTGTTTGCAAAACAATCCAAGGTTGGGGACACCCTTTCACTCTTTCTGGATTATCTCAAAACGGGGGCTAATGAAATTGAAATGGATGTCTTTGGTGACGCCTGGGGGTTCGATACGCTCCTCTACACGGATACGAAAACCCTGGACATCATCGCTGGCAAAGATACGTCTTACAGTTTTTCGTTGAAGTGGGTCGGCCCACGGAATCCGCCCCCTGGGCAGGCGTCGATGGCAGTTACCTTGGGTGCCGTGGGAACGGTCACCGTGAACGGATTCATGGATGCTAACCTCCATTGGATTGAGCTTCCCTTGGCAGGTGGCCCCATCGGCCCTGTTCTCAATTCTGTTCCGGCCGTGAATTACGATCCCGGATCGAACCGGGCGATTGTGTTCTATCCCTCAAACCCAGGGGTTTCCTATCGCTTCGGAGAATCCAGTCAGGTATGGATTGTAACCCATGCGAATGGCCTGGATGGTGACCCTGAGTGGAACAGGCTACCAGTCGGCGGCACCATTCCCGATAATATCAATGCCTACCCCTCCGTTTCCTATACCCCAAATAATCAGTTGATCGTATATGGAGGGTGTTACGCGAACTGCTCGCCCGCCCAATCCAGTGTATACATCCTTTCCAATGCCAACGGCATCGGTGGCGCGGCAGCTTGGAGTACGCTTCCCGTTTCGAACCCAATGACCAGTTCAAGTCACCTTGGTGTTTACGACTATTCGGAAAACGTATTGGTTGCCTTTGGTGGCAACCAGGCGTTCTTCGGGACCGACAACAATACTACCCGCGTACTCTCCGGTGCAGATGGCGCTTCGGGTTCTTCTTCATGGCGGATTCTTTCGCCTGCGGACCCGCTGCCTCCCCCCCGGAGTGAAACTTTTATGGGAGCCTACGACGCTGAACGGAAAAATCTCATTGTCTTTGGCGGCAATAATTTGGTGCGTTCGTGCTGCCCTGGAGTAATGGATCAGTATAATGATTCGTGGGTCTTGAGTCATGCAAATGGAGTCGGGACCCCGATTTGGACGGACCTTAACCCCGCTGGGCCCTTGCCGGCACCGAGAGGCTTTGGCGTTAGCGTGTACGACCCGATTCATAACCGGTTGATTATCCACGGCGGAGCTACCTGGATAGCCTCTTCCGAAACTTATGAGAAACTTGATGATCTGTGGCAGTTGGAAAATGCCAATGGCGCGGGCGGCCCGGCCGTCTGGACTAGACTCTCCCCCGAAGGAACGGGTCCTGGAGCGATGTCCTTACACGGCGCAGCCTTTGATGCAATGAAACAAAGGCTGATTCTGGTGGGTGCCGCAGACCCTACAAACGGCGAACACCCGAAGGTTTGGGTGTTGGCGATGTAAATTTCGGTTATTGCTGGAATCCCTCCGGATAATGGGTGGTTCCAGCCACCCATTACTTACCCCACCTCAAATTCTATTTCATTATAATTGATTGATATAACGAATTAAGAGTTTCACTTTTCATCGCATCAAGGTGAACTAAAAAATACTCCCTTCATTCACTGCTCCAAATGGCCTCCCAGCACACCGGCGCATACTACCTGAAGCACCGATCCGTTGTCTGTTCTTTTGCGCCTGGATGTTAGTACAAGTTTTTAGCAAGATTGGTTTCGCACCTGGAAAGATATCCCATGCCGTTCGTCCCGATATGGGTGGTGGCGGTAATGATGGTTTTGATAGTCGGATATTTCGTTGGCGAGTTTCATGGAAAGGCCGCAACAAATTCCTAAAAAAATGGGGAGGGTGACTTGGGTTAAGGCGGAAAATAAATGGATGAATTCGGCGGTTTAGCAACAGAATGCGGTGTAAAACAACTCGTCAGGGTTGGCGACGGAACAGGTACAGACTGTCCTGCGCGAACACCCGCTTCCAATCCGCGGCATGCCCCAGGGAATCGAGATCGTGGGCGAGGGCTTCCGGGCGCGCGAGCCATTCGGGCTTGAAGCGGGCATCGATGACCACGTAGTCGAAATCGGCGTAAGGCTTCACCCGATAGACCCAATCCATGACCTCCTTGCGCGTGGCGAAGCGGGTGGTGAAGGGGCCGTTGACCAATACGGAAGCGCTTTCCGGGATCATCTGATGGACGCGCTCTACCTCGCGCGCGCGCGCGATGCCGCCTTCCGGAAGGGTGAATACGTTGCCCCATAGGGGGTAGCACAGCAGGGACAGGATCGCGCAGGATACCAGGGCGCGGCCCTTCGCCCCATTCCATTCCACCGCATCCCCGCCCAGGATGAAGCCGCCCATGCCCAGGATGGCCACGGGAAACTGGTAATGCCGCCACAGATCGTGAAATGGCTCCGGGAAAAGCGCGTAGAACAGCATCAAAGGAATGGGCAGCAGCAGATAACGCCTGTTAGCGGCGAACAGCAGCGGCAGAAAGGGCAGGACCACCACCCCGAAATAGGTCAAGGTCTGCCTGCGAAAAACCATCCGGGCCATGAAACCGGAAGAGTCGGGAACCAGTTTGTTGAACCTGAGCCCCAGAGGGGCGAAATGCGGCATGATGACATACCAATACAAGGCCATTTGCGCGGAGCAAAGCAGGCCCGGCAGCAGCAGCCATTTCCAGGACCGGCGTTCGATCAGGGCCAGCAGTAATAGTCCTCCTACGGCCAAGGTGAACACTTCCTTGCTATACGCCATCAAACCCGAATAAATAAGGAAGCGACCGAGCTGTTCCTCCCGATAGGCATCCATGGCCAGCACCAACAGGGGAGCGGCGAGGAATTCCGGATGGAATCCGAAGAAGAATTGCGAGGCGATGGGCGGGCTGAGAAGCAATGCCAGTCCGCCCCAGGAGGCAACGCGGAGATTGCCCTGATGGCGGCGGATCACAAGCCAGACCGCGGCCAGAAGGCAGGCGGCCTTGCCCGCCTTGAGCCCCATTTCCCCGGCCAGCCAATGCACGGGAAGCCAGAACAGCACGGTGTAGTTCGCGTGGGAACCGAAGATATCCATGTCGGCGATGGAATAGCGCGTGCTTCCATGAGCCATGTTCCATAGGGCGCAGGCATAACAGGCGAAGTCCACATCGCCGGGATCCCTGAGTTCCAACCATTGCCATAGTCCCAGCACCGGAAGGCAAACGGCCGCCAGGATCAAAAGCGCGGGCCCTAGGGCGGTTTTTTCCACGCGCTCCCAACGGGCCATCAGTAAGCAACCCGCGACGATAATCACCCCTCCGGCCAAGGCATACGACGGCGCATAATGGAAGCGGTGGAACAGATACAGGAAAGCGAGCAGGGGAAGGAGAAAATCCGGTTTCCATGCCCGCTGGAAAAACGGTTTCCAATCCATGCCCCATTGTTCCATTCCCCGCGGCATTCTGCAAGCGCGCAGCGTCCGGAGCGCGCCAGTCCGGACCCCTCGAATCACCGGGGATCGCGGCCCGTCCCGAAAGCGAGCGGCCAATCGCGCGAAAATGTGGAGATACGGGAGCGGGTTTGCTTATAATGGCGGGGTGAACCTCGATCCCGGCCATAGCGTAATCGTACCCATCTTCAAGAGCCTCGAGTGCCTTCCCAACCTCTATAAAAGGCTGACGGAATGCATGACCGCCATCGGCGGGAACTTCGAAATCATCCTGGTGGAAGACGGCGGCCATGATGGATCCTGGGAGCATATCCAGGGCCTGGCGCGGAACGACACCCGGGTCAAGGCCATACGCCTCAGTCGGAACTTCGGCCAGCACAATGCGCTCCTGTGCGGGATCCGCAACGCGAGCAAGGAAATCATCATCACCATCGACGACGATCTCCAGAACCCTCCCGAGGAAATCCCCCGCATGCTCGCCAAGCTGGGGGAAGGCTTCGACGTCGTCTACGGAACGCCGGATCAGGAACGGCACGGCTTCCTGAGGAACATGGCCTCGGTGGTAACCAAGCTGGTACTGCAGGGCGCGATGGGCGCCTCAACGGCGCGCAAGGTGAGCGCGTTCCGGGTGTTCCGCACACGTCTGCGCGAAGCGTTCGACCGCTTCCACAGCCCTTTCCTCTCCATCGACGTCCTCCTCACCTGGGGCACCACCCGTTTCGCCGCGGTTACGGTGCGCCACGAGGCCCGCGCGCTGGGGACCTCGCACTATACCATCGCAAAACTGCTCACCCACGCTTTGAACATGGTCACGGGTTTCAGCACCCTGCCCCTCCGGCTCGCAAGCTGGATGGGCTTCGCCTTCACCTTCCTGGGCGGCCTGATCCTGGCCTTCGTGGTCGGGCGCTTCCTCCTCTTCGGGGGCGGCGTGCCGGGCTTTCCCTTCCTGGCTTCCATCATCGCCATCTTTTCCGGGGCGCAATTGTTCGCCCTGGGGGTGATAGGCGAATACCTGGCGCGCATGCATTCCCGCTCCATGGCCAAACCCACCTATGTGGTGGAGGCGGCAATCGGCATGCGGGGAAACGCCGTGTCCGGACACACGGCGGGCTGAGCGATCATGGAAACCAACCCCTCCGCGTCCGCCCTCGCCCTCATCCCGTTCAACAAGCCGTTCATCGCCGGCCGCGAACTGTATTTCATCTCCCAAGCCGTGCTGAGCGGACATCTCGCCGGCAACGGAACGTTCACCCGCAAGTGCCAGAACTTCCTGGAGACCGAATACGGATGCGGTAAGGCCCTGATGACATCATCCTGCACCGGCGCACTGGAAATGGCCGCCATCCTGTGCGATCTGGAACCGGGCGATGAAGTCATCCTGCCTTCCTACACCTTCGTCTCCACGGCCAACGCCTTCCATTTGCGCGGCGCCAAGCTGATCTTCGCGGACATCCGTCCCGACACGCTCAACATCGATCCCGCGGACGTCGCCGCGCGCATCGGGCCCAGGACCAAAGCCGCCTGCGTCGTCCATTATGCGGGCGTGGCTTGCGAAATGGATGCCTTCACCGACCTGTGCAAGCGGAACAAACTGATCCTGGTCGAGGACGCGGCCCATGCCATCGGCGCCTACTACAACGGCAAAGCATTGGGCGGCTTCGGCGCCCTGAGCGCCTTCAGCTTCCACGAAACCAAGAACTTCATCGCGGGCGAAGGCGGGGCTTTGGGGATCAATGATCCCACCCTGGTCGAACGGGCCGAGATCATCTGGGAGAAGGGCACCAACCGCAGCCAGTTCTTCCGCGGACTCACGGACAAATATACCTGGGTGGACATCGGCTCCTCCTTCCTGCCTTCGGAACTGGTGACCGCGTTCCTGTACGCGCAATTCGAACAGGCCGAAGAGATCACCCGGCGGCGGCTTGCCTGTTGGAACTACTATCGGGAAGCCCTGGAGCCGCTCGCCAAGGAAGGGCGATTGCGCCTTCCCGTGGTCCCGGCCTATGCAGGCCACAACGCGCACATGTTCTATCTGCTCCTGGAAAGCGGAAGCGTCCGGGATGCCTTGATGGAAACCTTAAGGCGGCGCGGCATCATGGCCGTGTTCCATTACATCCCCCTGCACAGCTCCCCCATGGGCCTTTCCATGGGATACCGGGCGGGAATGTTCCCCGTGACCGAGGATTCCAGCGCGCGCATCCTGCGCCTTCCGCTCTTCTACGATTTGCAGCCGGGGGAACAGGACCGCGTGATCGGGGCGATCAGGGAGTTTTTCACAAAACCCGTCCAATCCTGAAATGCTGGCACTTGGTACCCTTCAAGATACCGTAATCTTCACAATACCGTAACATTTAAGTTCATTTCGCCATGGGCCTGAAGTGGTAAACATTGACATTCCCCACCTTCCGGAATCCGTTGCGTTCATATAGCCGGCAGGCCTCCCGGTTCCGCTCCTGGGTCACCACCTCCACGCGGCCGCAACTCCGCGCGGCGAACCATCCCAAAGCAAACTGGATCAAAGAGGTCCCCAAGCCCCGACCCTGACGACCCGCATCCACCGCCACCAGGCCGATGCTTCCGACTCCGTCTTTGGCCTGCACCGTGATCATACCCATAGGATGCCCCGCTTCGTCGGCAACCAGGACCGCATCCGCCTTTTCCCCGGAGAGCGACTTGCGCATCCATTCCACATACAGGGCGCGGAACAATGCCGGAGGAAAACCGGGATCGAGGTTGAACCGGGAATATTTTCCGGCTTCCACCGCCAGGGCGTAGAGTGCGGGAGATCCATCGCCATCGCTTTCCGGCTCGCGTGGCGCGGTCGAGGTAGCGAGAGCAACCGCTGCGACCGGATTGATCGGCTTGATTACCACCCCCGGCGCAACAGTCCCAATCGCATGGCGGATCCGGCCCGCATGGGATACCACCGGCTCCACCGCATAGGTGATTTTGACATCGGCCAGGAACCCCCCGCAAGCCACCGCCGCGCGGTTGCTCTCCGCGTCGTCCGGATCCACGGCCCAGTAGGCCAATTCCGTTTTCGCCCCGCACAGGGCCGCCAGCACCTTGAGCAAGGCCGCCTCATCCAAGCGGGCGGGCAGGATACGCGCGGTGGGGAATCCGAAAAAGGCGCTGTCCCACTCCAACAATTTCCATTGCCCGATCATGTCCGGCATTCCAGAATGGCGTGGTCGTAAGGAATGCGCAACGCATTGTGCCAGACGGATACCCGGACCTCCTTGAAACCCTCCCCGGCCAGGCCGGCGTAGGCCCCGGGGAAACGCACGTTGCGGCCGCGATCCCGGGATACCAGGTACCGCGCCAAAACCGATTGATCGGGAACGAAGGCCGAATCCAAGGTTACCATCCGCCCCGAAGGTTTCAGGGCCTTTTGCGCCCCGCGAAAGACCCGGTGGGCCTCCTCATCGTCCAAATGATGCAATACGCCGAATGCCATGGCGATGTCATAGCCGCCGTGGCCCGCGTTTCCCGCCGATCCCGCTACGGACAAGGACCCTTCCGCTCCGAAGGCCTCCACGCTCTCGCAAGTGAAGCGGCCCCGGCCGCGGTAACGGCGGCGCGCCGAGTCGATATAGGCCGGGCTCAAATCAAATCCGGTGTAGTCCACGTCTTCGGGAAGCAGGCTCAACAATTCCGCGGTGCCGCAACCGATGTCGAGGATGCGCGCGCCTGCGAAGGGCCTCAGGCATTCCCGGATCCAGCGGAGCCTTACCCGGTGCGCGCCGATGAGATCCTGGAACAGGTTGTATGCGGCAGGAAGTCTTAGTATGCGCCGAATGCCGCGATCGATCTGGCTCATGGTTTTTTCCTGGCGACCACAAGATAGCTGGTTCCCATCCGCAGCCGCCGGCCAGCACGGATCCCGGCAACCTCCTTCTCAAGACGACGCGCGATCCAACGCGACACCAGGCCTTTGCTCACACCATGCTCGGCTTCGGGCCGCAACGATCCGCTGCCCAGCCCCAACCGGTAGGGAATGGATCGGACCAGGAGTACGGGCAAGGTCAGGATGGAAAACAGGGCGGTGGCATATTGGATTTCAAACCCCGGCGAGAGAAGCTTCGCGATTTCCGCGCGACCGTACCGGCGGTAGTGGCCGGCATCCTTGTCGCTTGCGGACCACAGCCAGGAGTGGGCCGGCAAGGTGAGGTAGAGATGGCCTCCCGGCCGGAGAGCGGCATGGAACGAGGAAACCAACGCGGCGGGATCGGCGATATGCTCAAGCACGTCGAAACATCCGATGGCCCCTACGGAATCCGGGGCCGGCCCCAATGCTTCAAAGGTCATGCAATAGACGTCGGGAATCCGACGATGGACCTTGGCATTATATGCTCCGGTCGGTCCCGGTTCGATCAAGGACGCCTGGTATCCTCCATCCAGGATCCCCCGGGTCACGAAGCCGTTACCCCCTCCCACGTCCATCAGGGTTCCTTGCGGAGGGAAGCGTTTAAGCGTGGCCAGGATACATGCGTTGCGGTGGAGGAACCAGAAGGAGCGGTCCTCCAGCTGGAAATAACGTTCGTTCCCGTCCTTGGGATAGGACAACTCCGGAGTTGGGAGCATTCAGGTTCCCTCTTGCGCGTTCAGAAGCCTACGGACTCCACCGGATTATGCCAATATCACGCGGATAAGGCAAGCGCGCAACCGAAGCGCGGAACCGCACCTGCCTAAACCGGCGTCAACCAGCCATGCTTATCGGCGATGTCCCCGTACTGGACGCCCTGGAGGGCATGGTACAGCTTGGTCAGGGTCTCCCCCGCCTTGTCATGCTTGCCGAAGGTGAACTTACGATCCCGATACTGGATGGAATACACCGGCGTGATCACGGCGGCCGTGCCGCAGGCGCCCACTTCGATGAATTGATCCAAGGTCTCCAGGGGCAAGGCCCCGCGCACCACCTTGAGCCCCATGTCCGCGGCCAGCACCTGCAGGCTTTCGTTGGTGATGCTTTGCAGGATGGATCCGGATTCCGGGGTCTTGTAATAGCCGTCCGCGGTGATGCCGATGAAGTTCGAGGTGCCGAACTCGTCCACGTACTTGCCTTCCTTGGGATCGGCGAAGAGCACGATGGGATAACCCATCTTCTTGGCGACCATGCCGGGCTTGAGGCTGGCGGCGTAGTTGCCCGCCATCTTGGCGCGGCCGGTTCCCTTGGGCGCGGCGCGGTCGTACTCTTCCAGCACGATCGCCTCCACCGGCGAGAAACCTTCCTTATAGTAAGGCCCCACCGGGGTCACGAGCACGATGAAGGAATAGGTGGACGAAGCCTTGATGCCCACGGTGGGCTCGGTGCCGATCAGGAGCGGGCGCAGGTACAAACTGGCGCCGGTGCCGTAGGGCGGGATGAAATCCTTGTTGAGATCCGCGGCCATGCGGCAGCCTTCCACGAACATATCGATGGAAGGCGCTTCCATCAGGATGCGGTCCGCGGACAACTGCATGCGGTCGGCGTTGCGCTCCGGGCGGAACAGCACCTTGGCGCCGGACTTGGTGGTGAAGGCCTTGAGCCCTTCGAAGACGGCCTGCCCATAGTGGAGGCAGTTGGCCGCGATATGCATGGGAATGTAGGGATCCTTCTTTACGACCAGGGGACCCCACTTGCCGTCGGCGAAATCCGCCTGCACAAACCCGTTGGTAGGCAGATAGGCGAATCCGAGATTTTTCCAGTCTAGAGAGGACGATGGCATGGAAAGCATGGCTGGCATAATAAAGCTCCTGATATGTCTAACATAATAATTCACGGTCCCACGCCGCGCCAAGCGGGCGTGGTCGCGACGGCCCGGCGGACAACGCGGGATTATTTGCCAGGCGCTTCCGGACTGGATATACTTGAAGGCATGACGGCCCGATTTCCCCTGGGAGCTTCCGCGCAGGCCTGCGGTTTCGCGGCAGGGTGGGCGCTTTTCACCGTCGCGCTTTTATGCGCCTCGCGCCCGATGGGCATCGGACCGGGGTTTTCCCGTCCTCTCCCCTACGCCATCACGGCAATATTGATTTCTTCTTTCGGCCATCTATTACGGCGCTGGCTCAATGAAGGATCGATTCCCGCCGCTCCGGAAAAAGGCGGCAGCATACGCCGACTTTTCCAGGCTTTGTTGCGGGGACAGCGGGTATTCTTCAAGGGAACCGCCGCTTTCAACAACTTCCTCTTCCTCTCCCTCGCCTATTTCCTGGGGATCGGCATCACTTCGCTGTTCATCCGCAAGGACGCCACCGGAAAACGCCCTCCGCGCCGCTCCGATGAGGCCACCGGTGCGGAGGCAGACGCAGAGGCTGGCACAGAAACCTCCGGAACCTATTGGCGAAATTTGAATCCGGGCAAAAAGGATGTGGATGCGTACTATCGTCCATTCTGACGTACTCCACTCGAACGCCGGCCATCCTAACGCCGCCTCCCGCGATCCCCGCCCGGGCCCGAGGCCGGCCTGAGCGCGCCCCTCTACATCCTGGGCATCAGCAGCCATTACCACGATGCCGCCGCCACACTGCTCAAAGACGGCATGGTGGTCGCCGCCGCGGATGAAGAGCGCTTCAGCCGCCGCAAGCACGACGCCTCCTTCCCCATAAAGGCGATCACCTGGTGCCTGGAAAGCCAGGGCATAACCGTCGCGGATCTGGGGCTGGTAGCCTGGTACGAAAAGCCCTTCGTGAAATTCGAACGCATCCTGCGCTCGCATCTGGAGAACTTCCCCGCAGGATTCAAGACCTTCCAGATGGCCATGCCTTCCTGGCTCTCCGAAAAAGTACGAGTACGCTCGGTGATACGGAAACGCCTGGGTTACCGTGGGGACGTGGCCTACATGGACCACCATCTTTCCCATGCGGCCGGCGCGTTCCTGCCCAGCCCCTACCGCGAGGCCGCCATCGTGACCGTGGACGGCGTGGGCGAATGGACCACCACCGCCTACGGCATCGGCCGCGAAGCCTCCGTCGAACTCTGGAAGGATATCCGCTTCCCCCATTCCTTAGGGCTATTGTACTCCTCCATCACCGCCTACCTGGGCTTTACGGTCAACAACTCCGAATACAAGGTGATGGGCCTGAGCCCCTACGGCCGCATGGATCGGTCCGCCAAGGGCGGGGCCGCAAATCCCTACTACGCCAAGCTGCGCCAGGTCATCGACGTCAAAGAGGATGGCAGCTACCGCCTGGACATGGACTACTTCACCTATCAGAAATCCGATCGCATGCCTTCGGAAAAACTCTGCCGCCTGTTGGACGGTCCCATCCGCAAGGAATCGGACGAACTCCTGCCGCGCCACAAGGACACGGCCGCCGCGGTGCAGATGATCACCGAGGACGTGGTCCTGAGCATGCTGCGCCATGCCCGCAAGGAAACCGGCTGCGACAACGCCGTGCTCTCCGGCGGCGTCGCCCTCAACAGCGTCTGCAACGGCCACATCCTCCGCGATACCGGGTTCAAAGGCGTGTGGATTCAACCCAACGCCGGGGACGGCGGCAGCAGCATGGGCGCGGCCCTGCACTCCCATTGCTCCGTGCTCGGCAAGCCCCGGGTCTACCGCCTGGACAGCGCCTATCTCGGCCCCGCCTACACCCCCGACAAAGTCGCGGCCTTCCTCACCGGACGCGGCATCAAGCACACCCGCTTCGCCTCCCGCGAAGCCCTCCTCACCGAGGCCGCAAAACTCATCCACGCGGGCCGCGTAGTGGGCTGGTTCCAGGGCCGCATGGAATGGGGCCCCCGGGCCCTGGGCGCGCGCAGCATCCTGGCCAACCCCTGCCTGCCCCAGATGCAGGCCATCCTGAACGAGAAGGTCAAGCATCGCGAGGCCTTCCGCCCCTTCGCCCCCGCCGTATGCGCGGACGATGCGGAGGAATACTTCGAGTGCGACTTGCCCCTGCCCATCCCGGCGGATTTCATGCTCATGGTCTACCCCATCAAGGAAAAATGGCGCGCCCGCCTGCCCGCCGTAACGCACGTGGACGGGAGCGGACGCATACAGACCGTGC
>Ga0209515_10007583_pt1 | contig 13026 bp, 6 predicted proteins | sample Subgroupgradi54m_FD_187454 | JGI IMG/M metagenome (GOLD analysis project Ga0209515, IMG submission 187454) | Subsurface groundwater microbial communities from S. Glens Falls, New York, USA - GMW60B uncontaminated upgradient, 5.4 m (SPAdes)... ...
GAGCCTTCCCAAAGCATCATAGGTGTACGTTGTGGCATTGCCCAGTGGATCGATCTCTTTAACCTTTCGGTTTAGGGCATCGTATTGCACTTGGGAAAAATTCCCCGCTGGATCTGTCGTCTGAATCAAGTTGCCAACTGCATCATAAGCATACGTCGCACTCCGGCTAAGTGGATCTGTAACTTTAATCAGTCTATTCAAAGCATCATAACTACGCAGTTCATTTGCACCGTCTGCATAGGTTGTCTTAATCAATCTACCCAGTGCGTCGTAAGTAACAGTGGTTGTATTTCCCACCGCGTCTTTCACCGATGTTCTTCGATTATTTGCATCGTAGGTAAACGTGGTAACAGATCCCAAGGCATCTGTTTGAGAAATAAGATTTCCTCTTGAATCATAGGTAAATCGTGTGATATTTCCGAGAGGATCAGTTTTAGATAAAACTCTACCGAGCGCATCATAAGTGGTGGTTTGAACTCCACCATTTGGGAAAGTAGTTTTGGTTAATCTTCCGAGCGCATCATATTGAAATCGGACAATATTTCCCAATGGATCTGTCTGGGAAATTTTTCTTCCAAGTGAGTCATAAGCGAAAGAGATTGTGCGGCCAAGAGGGTCTTTTATTTGAATGACTCGGTCGAGATTATCGTAAGTAAATGTAGTGACATTACCTAAAGCATCCGTCTGAGTAACAAGATTCCCTTTAACATCATAAGAATATGATGTCTTACTTCCCAAAGCATTTGTCTCAGAAGCGAGTTGTCCATTGAGATTGTATTGATAGGTTGTTGTATTTCCTAAAGTATCTGTCCGCTGGATCACTCTGCCCATTGAATCATATGAATTTGTGATCTTTCTTCCAAGCGCATCCGTTTGACTGACCGGTCGATTTAACACATCGTAGGTGAATTGAGTTACACCGGCTAATGGATCTGTGATCTTAAGGACATTCCCTCTTGAATCGTATTGATAGCTCACAATATTTCCAAAAGCATTGATCTGGGTAAGCGGAAGTCCTCTTAAGTCATAGGTATAACTTGTGGTGTTACCAAGTGGATCTTTAGTTTGGATTAGATTTCCAGACAAGTCGTAAGTATTCTGGGTAACATTCGAGGCAGAGTCCGTGATGCCAGTCAAGTTCCCCTTTGCGTCATAAGTAAGTGTGGCGATATTTCCTAGGGCATCCTTGGTTGTCTTAACCTTGTTGTACGTTGGTTCATAAGTAAAAGTTGCAACATTTCCGAGCGGATCAGTCGAGGTTAAGAGATTTCCCACCGAATCATAGGTAAAGGTGTAAACATTTCCTTGAGGATCTACTTTTTTGATTAAATTACGCTTTGAATCGTAAGTGAACTGCGTTGTCGCTCCAGAAGGATCTGTACTTTGTAAAAGCAGTCCCTCATCGGAAAGCGTATAAGTTGAGGTTCTTCCAAGCGCATCCTGAACGCTGAAGGTGGGACTGTTCCGGTCTCCGTAAGTACTTTGACTTTGAACGACCCCATTCCTTGATACTTGAAGGATTCTTCCTTCAGAGTTATAGGTATAACCTTGAGTGCTCGTGTCCGGATAAGTGATTTTGGTCAAGCGGCTATTTGAATCATATTCATAGGTAGTTTTCTGATTGAGTGGATCTGTTACCGAAATCAAATTCCCTTTTGAATCATGCTGAAAGGTCCAAATATTCCCCGCTTGATCAATGATTTTATCTAAATTGTATTTATTGGTATTAAACTGATCCTTTGTTCGAAATGAATATTGAAGTTGAACCGAATCACCGGAAGGCGCTTGCACTTTAATCAAATTGCGGTTCTCATCATAGAAAAACTGAGTTTGATTCCCATTTGGATCAATGATCTTCGTGATAAACCAAGTGGTTGAATTAGTGTTTAAGTCAATAAAGGGTGAAGAAGTAAGTTGGTAAATCGTACCGTCCTTAAGCTTGATTTGAAATCCACCACTTACTTTGGTTAAGATGGAGTAGTTGTTGGGAGCCATGGAACGATAAGTTCCATCCGGATTCTTAAAATAAAATTGATAGCCTCCTGCCCCCAAACTGACAGAAGCTGTTCCATCAGGAAAATCTTGAACAAAATAATCAAGACTCGAATGCCAGCCAAGCCCAAGTTGATGATCGAATACTTCCGCATCTGTAGGGTCATAACTCCTTGCCACCGTGAAGAAATCACCCATGCGAGGTAGTGAAAAATCCTCGATTCGCAAAAGCTCACCTGCTGGTGGAACCCCGCGTGTCAACTTGATCGTAAGCGCTGGACTTGTTTCTGAACCTACTACAGTCACATTTCCAGATTTATCCCGCATTGTCACAATCACGCCATAATCGTCTGCTGCTTTAAGACCTGTCGTATCCCAATGGAACGGCCAAAATTGCCCATCATGGGTAAAGATAAGACGCTGTTCGCCCGAGTCATACCCTGTTGACTTAGAAACAACTCTAACGGTTCCATCCAAAAGATCTCCAGCGGCATTCAGTTCCCAAGCATTGATCCTCACCAAACTTCCTACATGATATTCATTGTCGATATCACCTGCTACGGATGAAGCCACCCAACCCACTTGAGGAGGTTTTGTGGGATCAAACTGTTTTGCCGGAAGATCACTTTGGAAGCCAAGTTTAATTGAATCAATATGAAAAGTCCCTTGGCTTGCTTGAGGGGTTGTATAAAACATGGGATCTACAAAGAAAAGAATATTCCTTACTTTTTTAAGGATCGAGGGATCCAAAGATGAGAAATCATAGTCAAGTTCCGTCCAACCGGTTTGACCTTGAGGAATTTCCTTCCAAGACTCAAAATTAATTTGAGTGCCATCGAGATCAAACTTCATCATGAGTCTCATGAGTGGAAGGGTCTCTTTCTTGACCATAATTTTAAGCACGTTATAGCGTGAGAAATCATTAGCGATACCATCTTGCTTTGGTGTTATTGCAAAAAAAGCAGTAGGATACTGAGCGCTTTTGTTATAGTTCACCTGCATAGAATGCGTTCCATCAAATCCTTGCGTGTTATCAATCGTCCTCGTATAAACCGTTCCTGACCCATCCCCATCCCAATACGTTTGGACTAAACTATTATTGCCTTCAAAATCGTCCACCACTCGCTCAATGGGCCTTTCGGCCAAACGAATCCGGTCCATGTAAAAAGAACCTGTGGTCGTTTCACTTGCCGGATCCACAAAGAAAAACACATTCTTAACGCTCGCAAGAAGGATGGCGGAAACTTGAGAAAAATCAAAAACCACTTCCTGCCATTGATTGCTACCTTGCGGGAAAGAAAGTTGCTGTTCGAAGGTTTGGGTCGTCCCATTAAATTCAAGCTTCATCATGATCACCATGGGACTTCCCGAAATCTTGTTGAGATTAAACCGAAGAGTTCCATAATTCGTAAAGTTGTTATTCACCCCGTCTTGTTTGGGTGTCCAAGCAAAGAAGGAATAAGGATAACCTGCTCTTTTCGTGAAGGTCACTTTCATGGAATGAGTGCCGTCATAAGCATTGGTCTCCGTAACGTTGCGCTGATAAATAAGAGCGCCGTTAGAATCCCAATAAGTTTGAATCGGAATGTTATTTCCCTCGAAATCGTCCACCACTTTGGTCTCAGGCCATATATCTAATCGAATGTTATCGATCATAAAACTTCCCTGAGAAGTAGGGTTGCTAGGGTCCACAAAAAAGAGAATATTTTTAACACTCTTTAAAAGAGTTGGCGATACGGTTGAGAAATCGAAAATCGCTTCCTGCCAGCCGTAATTGCCTTGCGGAATACCCACTTGGGTTTCGAAAGTTTGGCTTGTCCCGTTAAATTCAAGCTTGGCCATGAGAACCATCGGGGTAAGATGAAGTTTGTTCAGCTGAACACGAAGAGTTCGGTAAGTTGAAAAATCATTTGCAATCCCATCTTGATTTGGTTGAAGAGCAAAGTAAGCATAAGAAAAAGCACTTGTCTTTTGAAAATCAATTCGCATTGCATTTATTCCTTCAAAAGCTCCCCCTGTTACAACGGTACGCTGGTAGGGCTGATTCCCATTTGAATCCCAATAGGTTTGAACTTGACTTGTCCCATCAAAATCATCAAGCATAAGAACTTTTTGATAAAAAATGGTGGCGCTCACAGGTACGGACCAGAATCCGCTTGAATCCTTCACTTTTACCCAAACGGTCTTTTGTCCCCTTCCATCTGTAAGTGTCCATGTCTTAGTCATAGCAAAAGTCTCAGGTGTACTGTAATTCACCCCATCATTTGAAAAAGACATCTGTGCAACTTGAGAACCAAGGTCATAAGCAATGAGACTGAGGGTCACATTGGCACTTTTCGTCATTGAACTCGCTTGATTGATCTGGAAACTTTGTAAGACAGGAGGACCTGACTCAAGTGTAATCTGAAAAGTTTTTGTAGCTGAGTTCCCCGCTAGATCTGTAGCGGCTCTAACAATAAAATTTTTCCCTTCAACGAGCGTAACAGATTCATCTTTTCTTACTCCATCCACTGTATAAGAAAGCGCGTAATTCGGAATGCTTGATGTGGCAGTCGAAAGTAGATTGATCGCTGGAGGGGTGGTATCCAAAATAATGGATTTGGAATAAACAACGCTTGGATTACCCGCTTTGTCATAAAACCTTGCGTAAATAGTTTTAGTGCCGTCACCTGTTGGAAGCGTGAAGGTTTTGGTAGCAGAGAATGCTTCTGTGGTAGTCCAGATGATATTATCCGTTGAAAAATTCATCTTATCGATCCCAGATCCAGTATCAGCTCCGGATAAAGTTAGGGTAACGGAAGTAGAATTGGTATAAGCTGCGCCTGAATTGATATTGATCGTTCCCGTAGGAAGAACCGTATCCAGCAGAACAGTTACCGAGACGGCTGTAGACCATTTGCCTGATTGATCGGAAAATTTCACGTAAACTGTTTTATTTCCATCGCCCGTTGAAAACGTCCAAGCTTTGGTGGCGGCATAGATTTCAGGAACGCTGTAAGTAACGTTATCCGATGAAAAACTCATTTGATTGAGTCCTGATCCTAAGTCTGTAGCTGAAAGATTTAAAGTTACTCCGGTCTGTTTAATATACTGAGCCCCATTATTAACCGTAACGGTTCCTGTGGGAGGAAGTGTATCAAGGATGATGGATCTCGAATAAACCACGCTTATGTTCCCTGCCTTATCGTAATACTTCGCATAAACCGTTTTTGTTCCATCTCCCGTTGGAAGGGTATAAGTTTTAGAAGTTGCATAAGCTTCCGGCGCAGTCCAAATGCTGTTGTTTGTTGAAAAACTCATCTTATCGATACCGGAACTTGAATCTATAGCGGAAAGATTTAAAGTGACAGAAGTAGAACTTGCATAGACAGCGCCTGAATTAATATTAATCGAACCGGTCGGAACGACTGTATCTCGAAGAATGGTAATCGTTCTAGCTGTGCTCAATGCGCCGGCAGAATTTTTTGCGGTGATATTAAAGGTATTATTTCCTTCAGTTGCAAGATTCAGTGTCGTTGACCAAGTGGTAGAAGAGTTCAGCGCAACAGCCTCAACCCCATTCACGAAAATAGATGTATTTGCATCTTTCGTTCCTGAAATAGCAAGCGTGGTTTGATTGGTGGATGGCGGAACGACTGAAGTAACCACCGGTTGAGAAGGAGCCGAACTCGTTGCCAATCCATAAGTCCGGATATTCAGCGTTCCCGTACGAGTGGTTGAAGTTGTATTGCTTTGATTAATATAGAAATTAAAATTCTTGATGCGAGTTTTATCGACGCTTGCAATCGATGAAACCCGAACCTGCCAGATAAACTCTGTCGTATTCGAGATATCAGTAAGGGTGAAAGAATCCGGAACCCCATTAATATCAAACACATCAAATCTAACAGAAGCATTGGGTCCCATAAGTCCAAAGAAAATAGCACTAAACGTTGTTAAATCTTGAGTTTCAATTGCCGGTGTACTTGGATTGTCAAAAGAAATAGTAACTCCAGAAGAATCGTTCACATTTGGAACGCTATAGCCAAAAGATAAAATACCGGACGGCGGATCATAGGAAATCGTGGTAGCTCCTGTTAATCCTGGAACGGTGGAAGCAGACGGACTTCCAGGAAGAGTCGTTACATATGAAATCGTAAGGCCGGGCGTATAAGTCCAAGTTCCTCCAAGTCTCAAAATTTCTTTCTCGGATTCAGGAGCTTGGTTATAACGGTCTTGCTCTTTGATGAATTGATTAAGGTCGGATCTTGCGGCAACTTGATCCCCTTCTCCGTTTGAAGCTTCAAGAGCTTGATTAAGTCTCCCGATATACCAATCATATGAATAAGGATCGCTATTGATTACGCCTTCGTGGTTATAAACGTAAACTCCCTGGTGAGTGATGACATACTCTTCGTTGGGACTGGAAACTGCTCGTTCTAAATCTGCACCTGATGGACCTTCTTTTGAGAACTCTCCGGTGTGGGTATGAGAAATGAAAGAGGCTTTTTGGATTAATTCTTTTACGGCTGGAAGTACTCCAATTTCATCAGGGCTTCCTGAGGTGAAAAGTACGATTTCACCATGAAGGACAATAATTCCTGTTTCAAAGGAAAGCGCTCGAAGAGCATGTAAATCCTCAGAAGTAAGATTCTTCACAATCACAGCACTTGCATAGTCGGGTCTTAGAAGATCAAGCGCATCTTTAAAGTCGTAACGTTCGTATTCCAAACTTTGATTAGATTGAGTCTTAAGATCCTGATTTTTAGAGTCTACGATCGGTTGAATCACTTTCTCTTCTTTTTCTTCAGAGACAGGTGTGAGCGTCAAAGTATCTTGGAGGAATTGCTCTGTTGTCTGAGGAATTTGGTTCAGTGGTTTAGGGACTTGAGCATTTGGACTTATGCTTGGCGCCTTGGTCGGCTGAAGAGTTGACTGATTAACCAACTCTAGCTCTTGAGGCGAAGCCACTTGAGTCCATAGAAACGTAAATAAGACAAGAAAAGAAACTATTCTGCGGAATTTAAAAGATTTCATGGTAGACCCTCCCTAAAACACTTTTAGTTTTTGCTTCGATCACAACTTTGGCACTCATCCCGTTTTGAATTTGGTTAGGTGCTTGATCCCACCGAATGAGGACTTTAATCATATGTTTTGTGACGGCTGATTTTGGGAGCGGTTCAGCGTAGGGTTTTATTCCAATTACATGACCTCCGTATGTATCCTCAGGAAATGCATAAAATTTAATCCTGGCTTTTGCTCCAATTGAAATCCTTGCGTAATCTGCTTCTTTTAAAAGAAATTCAATTTGGGAGTTTTGAGTCGCTAAGGTCAAAAGGAATTCTCCTTGTTTGACAAATGCTTTTTCCTTAAGCTTCGCATCTGAAATCACGAAGCCGTCAAAAGGGGCTCTAATATCACCTTCTTTTAAATACTGGTGGAGGAAGTGTTCTCTTTGTCTCGCCGCTTCAAGCTTAAAGATCAAGGATTCCACTTTCCTTTGACTTGCTTCATTCCTGAGAAGTGCTTCCTGAAACGTATACGGCTTGATTGAGCCGAGTTTCTTTAACCGAATGGCTTCATCTAATCTTAAAGTCCAAACTTGGGATTCCAGCCAAGCTTGTGATAGTTCCTTTTCAAGGCTTAAGACCTCAAGCCTGCTCTCCCGTAAAGTTTTTTCATCTTGTGAAGACGTTACCTTTACAAGAAGCGCTCCTTTCTTCACTTGCTCTCCTTCCTGAAAAAAGACTTTCTGAAGAAAACCATCTTTAGGACTGGTTAAATCCGTACGCTGGATGGGAACAACAACGGCCTTTCGGTCAGTGACAGAGGAAGAAAGAGGGAGAGAGGAAATGTATATGGCTGCAACAAGAAACAAGATAAAAAGCAAAATGTTCCTTCTTATTCCTGTCTTTTCAATGACTTCCTCTTTTGAAGGAAAGAGTCTTGGTTTAATGGACTCGAGATATTGAAACCTGTCTTCCATCAACAGGACATCATGCCCATTTCCATTCCCATTGCTGTGATGATGTTTGCCATTGCCGTTTCCGTTTGTAGAGGACATGTGCTTGCGTCCGTTTCCATTTCCGTTATTCATTTCTTTTATGATCTGATCCATGGCGAATCCTTCCTTCCCCTTAAGGGCTATACCGCTCTTTCACAAAAAGACTCTGGGATGAAAAATAAACAATAGGAATCGACAAAACGAGACTGAGGAGTACCGGTAGCGTAAAAAGAGTCCATATAATTGATTGGTTGAGGCCGAGCCATAGAAGCAAGATGCCAACAAGCGTCCCGACCGCGAGGTTCGAAAAACACTCGCGAAAACTTGCGCGCATATCGGGCCTCTTAGCCATAGGCATCCAACCAAGTTTCTCAAGTGGCATCATGAAGAAATCCATCGTTCCATAGAAGATATTTTGAAGCCCCACAAGCGTTGAGAAGATCGTTTCTCCAATTATCCGTTTGATGTCACCTATACTTCTTGCTACCACCATTTTGTGGAAGAAAAGAACTCCCAACGTGAGGGCGAAAAGTCGAAAGGAACTGTTTCCAGATGTGAACAATTGAGGCCCAGCCAAAAGCGTTGAAATGATCCAAAAGCAAAGAATCGGTTGTACAAGATAAAGATAGATTTGATAAAAGATGAGAAATCGGGTTGAGAATGAAATCTTTGGAAGAAAAAGGAGTGGCCAGCCTTGAAGCGTTCCTTTAAGCCACCGTTTTGATCTTTTTCTCTCCTCCAGATAGTGAGGCGCCGCTTCTTCAAAGGAAATAAGGTTTGAGAGATAAACGGTCTTGTAACTTTTCTGTTCTAAAAGAGCTGTTTCCCAGTTGTCATGGGAAAGAATCCCTTGTGGGAGTTCTATTTTTTGAAAGGCAGCCCGTCTGATCAAACAATTATGACCAAAAGCAATGGAGCGTTTCAAAACCGCCTGATTCACATGAAAATAGAGTCTTTGGGCATAAAACTGGGCAATGGCTTGCATGCTTGAAAAAAGCGATGCTTCATGAGTGATATAAATTGCGCTTTGGAAAATTCCTACTTTAGACTGTTTTGGATGTTCTGCAATCCGAAGGATTTCCTGAACCCATTCTTGAGGCAAAAGGCTATCCGCATCACAAACAATGAAGTATTCATAAGAAGATCCCCATTGAATGAGCCAATCCTTGATGTTTCCTTGTTTTCTCTCTTGAGGGATAACCCTTCGACGATAGAACACCTTTTCCATACCGAACTTACTCCTAAGTTCATCAACCAGTGTCTCTTCTTCATTTCCAAAAGAATCATTTGAATCTGAAAGAATCCAAAGATGGAGATTCGGAAGTAAATTTCCTTCTAAGGTATATTTGATTCTTTCCTTAAGACCAAAAGATTCATTTTTGACACAATAAAGAAGGGCAACAGGAATAGATCCAACAACGGATTTATCGACTTTCGGAAAATGGGACGCTTTTACAAACATTCCGAAGAAAGCCTGAACCGCTAAAACCGAAATATTGAGGGACAAAAAGGAAAAAGCTAAAACCCAAACATAGGGGAAAAAGCTTCCCGGCTCGAATGAAACAATTTCCAAAAGCCATTTAATTTGAGCAAAGGTGAGAAGGAAAACCAAAGAGAAAAAGACGCTTGGACAAGCGAAGAACCTTTGAAGAAAAGGGCTAGGCTTTTCCTTCTCCTCCGTTGCTTTAGAGAAGGCATCATTTCTTAATGGAAGCTGAACTCGTGATTTTGACTTGGTATCAATCACGTTGGTCATGACGTTTTTACCTCCCCGCCCCATATATTGGATTGAAGGTAGGGACCACCAAATGGAAATGGATGTGATTGGTTTCCCATTTCGATCGGTGTTGAAGCATTGTCACTTGCTGCTACTTCCACATTTTCAATCAAAAAGTCACCATACGGTCTTTCTGCGCGCGACCTTTCGATCCGGAGCTCAAAAATAGAAATATCCTTAAAAGGAAGCCTGTCAGGAATTTGAAAAGAAAGAACTTTTGTTTCAGGAGAACCCTCCAAAGGAAAATGGTAAATTGCTTTCGCGCTCTGGTAAGAATGAGCAACAAGAAAAGTGATTTCATTCGGAACAATCCCAGAATAATAAACCCGTATCGTCTTTCCTCTCAGATCACGGGCTTTAAACCACCAGAAGTGTCCAATAAAGTCCTCAGGGATTTGGGTGTAACGAAAACGGATGCCTTTACCTTCAATTCGTTCGTAAGAAAGGGTGTTGATTGTTCCTTGGAGATCACTGTGTGTAATCAATCGATCAGAGGAATCGTCTATTACATGAGGTTGAAAATTTTCTGGAGAGGCTTTACGAATTTGTGTCCGACTTGCTTTCCCTTTAGATTGATTTTCCGGTTGCTCTAATACTGCCTTCACTCTTTTCGATTCGTTTCGCTGAGCCAATTGTCTGGAGGCACCCAAAGTCTCATATAAATTCTTAGGCTTCGGAAGTTTCTCATCCGTAACGCTGATCTTCCTGGAATCTTCTGTCCTGCTTCCATATATCAGCCTAGCCAAGAGTTTCATCCGTTGCAATAAAGCTTCTGTCATCTCTGTTCTTAAAAATACACTTTCCGGTGCAAGTGCGTTCACCGTCACTGACTCTCCCTGTTCCTCTTGCATGATCTTGTCCTGAATTGAAAACTTATGCTCTGGCTGTGCAATAGCAATTTTGGAGATGGATATGACACACAAAACAAACATTCCTATACAAACACACCGCTTAGAATCGAGCCTGAATCTGTTCATGATTTTGAGCCTCCTTTCTTTTTTCTTCTTTTTTGAGCGAAAGAAAATGCAACTCAAACTTCTGAGTCTTCGGATCATAATGATAACGAATGTGATGGACACCCAGAACACGAACGGTAAATTCGGCACCATTTTTTGTTTTTTCGAGTGAAACAATACCAACGTGATTTTCAAAATCAGAAATTCTTTTTTCCAATATTTTTTCCTGATGATCTTTGACTAGAACGATTCTCATTTTTTCTCCGTGAATTGTTTTTGATGTTTCCGATTTTCTTGTTCCACGTGATAAACGTAGCTCATGAAATGTCCCACCGCAATGTGAATTCAAGAAAAAATCACATTTTGTAGCGGATCCGCTACAAGTTGTAGCGTTTCCGCTACAACAACTTATTCAAAGTTTTTATTCAGGAATTTATAAAGAAATAAGTGGGGAAGTGAAATTCTTAAGGGTAAGTGAGGGTAAGCAGATGCTTTCTCTTAGACAGGAAGGAAAGAGGGATAGGTAATAAAAAAGGCAGACGTTTGCTTAAGTTGATCTGGATTGAAAAGCTCGTAATCTGAAAGTCCAGAAAAAGCAAAACAATCTCCAGGTTTTAAAAGAAATTCATTCAGATCACGAATCAATACCGTTTTTCCTTCAAGCGCATGGAGATAAACCTGCTCAGGATGCGGGAGCTTATCAGAAGGAATCGTCCTTTGTGGTTGGATTTCGATTTTTCCAAAGAAAAACTCTTTTCTCTTAGGAATAAAAGAGATGATCCTGAAACCTGCTTCAGGATATTCAAGAGCAAATTCAATCCGGCTCATGTGGCCTCTCAAGGTGAGTGCTTCACCTTCTGAGCTACATTTGAGGAGAAGGATTTTCAAATCAATTCCAAACGCTTGGGCAATGACATCCAGTTTCTCGATGGAAAGGGATTTAAAGATACCGCATTCAACCCGAGCAATCGTCGTCCGGTCAATATGGGTCTGCTTAGCAAGTTCTTCTTGGCTTAAGCCTTTTTCCTTTCGCATCATTTTGATCACCTGTCCAACCGAGGACCGGTCGTCAGTTACATGAATCGGGGGAAAAGTGCTAAATAGTGAATTGCTCGCTTTAAGACCTGGAATCCCGGGTGAGCTTGAAAACGTATTGCTAGAAGCCTTGGCAACAACCACTGCATTTCCCTTGGTTGTTTCAAGTAAAATTGGCACTGGGCTTCCTTTCGATTTCAAGCCCCACCTCTTAAGGTTGCTAAAAGATTTTCACAGATTCAACTCAATTGATTGTTCGTTTTTCTTTTCAATGAGCCAAGCATATTCTCATATTTTTACCTTGCCAACTCGAAAGACCAAAAAACCGTTAAAAATCCATTAAAAATAGAGAAATCTATTTAAAATAGATAAATAAGGCTGAAGCGGGGTTTTGAAGAGGGCACCGTGGAGAAACAGGGATTTATCTAATAAAAAAGAGGGCGGATTAATTCCCCGCCTGCCCATTAGAGGACGGAAAACCTAAGCAACTGCGGGTTTTTCTAGAGTTACCATTTTATTACCTTCCTTAATATAATTTGTTCTTTTAATACGGTCAAAGAGATGATCCCAGTGATATGTGGCCGTGACTGCAAACTCTTGCGTATAAGAAAAATATTTGCCATCAACCCGATTCAACTCCCTATTTTTTGGACCTCTCACTCGTTCCAGAAAAAATGGTTGTGAAGTGAAACCAAGTAACTGGAATAAACACTGCGCTCATGTTAGTAATTCGGGCTCCCAATAATGCTGTTTCATAAGATGATGCCTGACTAGGTTCTGTTGACATTTACGATATTGGCCGATAACTCCTCTATAACAAGGAGGAAGAGATGCCCCTATCGGTTTAAACAATGCTGCATGGGAAAAAATAAAATCTTCTTTACAAACACAAGAGCACGTCTACATTGCCAAAGAAGACGACTGCCGCCGATTTCTCGAAGCTGTTGTTTGGATGGCAACACCCCACATAGTTACGAATATCGAGAAAATAAAATAACTGTTACCCACAGCATCTTGTCGCTTAAACACAATGAAAAGACCTATGAAAAACGTGCAAAACGAAAAGAAAAGTAGCGCAAAATTATACGGATTCATTGGGCGATACGGTATGATTTAACATCCCTCTCCCTTTTTGAGAGAGGGGAAGGTGAGGAGCGTAGGAAACGTTACGGTAAAAGTGGTTCCCGCGCCTAATTTCGATTCAACGCCGATATCTCCATTATATTTTTTGACAATTCCGTAAGTCACGGCGAGGCCAAGTCCCGTCCCTTTTCCCACATCCT
>Ga0209515_10007586_pt1 | contig 13023 bp, 11 predicted proteins | sample Subgroupgradi54m_FD_187454 | JGI IMG/M metagenome (GOLD analysis project Ga0209515, IMG submission 187454) | Subsurface groundwater microbial communities from S. Glens Falls, New York, USA - GMW60B uncontaminated upgradient, 5.4 m (SPAdes)... ...
GGCTTTGTGATGGAAGTCACCGGTGTGCAGCCGTTCGACAAGCCGCGCAACGGGTGGACGGTCAGCTTACTGATACGACCGGGATTCTAGAATGCTGAATTCGCAACTCGTCATTTCGCTTCTTCACATGGCGGGCCGCTCAGCGTGGCAAGCAGGATTAAGGGTCGATTGCCACGGCGAGCGATGCTGTGGCTGGTGTTGCGCGGCAGTGATACGTACGTGCCTGCGGCCAGGCCCGTGTCCTTGCCGTTGAGACGTACCGCTCCCTGGCCTGCGACGACGTAATAGTCGGTCTCGGCGCTGTCGTACAGCCGCTCCGGCTGATCCTGATTCAACAACACCAGCGTGGTCCGCGTGTTCCCACTGCAGGAGACGAGCGTTTCTCTCCGCGCCTGGTTCCCGCCTAATTGCTTCTCGGCGAGATCCACGATCGACAGTACTTGCGGCATCCCCGGCGGTCCGACAATGGGCGCGGCCACCGCTGGTTGGGCGGGCTGCGGCGCGACGGCGGGCGGCGGGGGCGCCGGATTCAATGTGACGTCGATCACGGTGGGCAGACCGGCGCGGACGATGACCTCGCGCTCGAACGGCGTCACCTTGTCACCACTGAACCGCGCGCGATAGGTACCCGGCTGCATGCCGACAAAGTTCACCTGGCCGCTCGAATCGGTCTCGCCATTTCGATCCGATGTGCCCTCGATGTCGACTTGCACCCCAGGAATCGGCGCGCCGTGCCCGTTCGTTACCGTGATCGCGATGCCCGTGCGCGATGGTGGAGCTGGAACCGCGGCACGACGTGGTGCAGCGATTGCGGGCACAGCCGGCGCTGGGGCAGGTGCCGGCTGTGTCTGGGCCGGGCGCTGCGCCGACGGCGCAGGAGTTTGCGCGAAGGGCGCGCTGCCAATCGAAAGCGACAAGCTCAGCCAGAAGAACGTTCGCATGATTGCATTTTATGCCTCGGCCTGCTCGGGTGACCACTGGCTGCGGAGACACCAGACTCCGGCAGCGAGCGCGCCGATCATCACGACGCTTCCCGTGATGTGCGCGGCCATCCCGAGCGTGTGATCGAGGCGCAGCCATCCCAGCGTCTCGAGAATCGCTTCCCAGTCGTGGCCCGTAACTTCGGCGCCGGTCTGCCCTCCGAGTAAGGGCAACAGGAGCGCCCGCGCGTCGGCGATATATGGTCCGAGATCGACGAGATTCTCTCCCGCCCACCATAGGCAGACGGTCATGGCAAACCAGTCCTCGCGCCGGATGAACGCCACGGCGCAGACGACGGGGATGATCACTTGAAAAAGCGACCCGCCAAGCACCGTCATGAACTCGCCCAGCGGCGAAAACACGATGTGACCGGCTTCGTGGAACGGCAGGTTGATCAGGTGAAGGAACGAGTTCCCGATCCGGTCCGCGTCGAGCGGATGGGGGACGAACCAGGCTGTCCACCACGCCAGGAGCGCGAGCAAGCAGGCGCGTCCAATGGTCGCTGCGGTCGTCACTCGGGGAGTATAATCACCGCGGCCGCCAGGGGTATCCCGGAAGGGATTGAGAAGAAACCCTTGGAACCTGAACCGGTTTAGACCGGCGGAGGGAGCGCGGCGATCCTGCCTCATTCCCACCGATCCGCGGACCCAAGAGGGTCCGCGCCGCACATGTCGAGCGGGTCCTTTTGGACCCGCCGGAGCGAGTAACTCCCATGATTGATTTCGCAACTGCTTACCCGAGTTCTCGAAAAGTGTACGAAGAGCGTGCGGCGCGCCTGACCGCCGACGGCGCGGAGGAGGTATTGCGCGTGCCTGTGCGCGAGGTCGCGCTGAGTGGGGGCGAGCCCTCGCTGCGTCTCTACGACACGAGCGGTCCGCAGGGCCACGACGTCCGCGCCGGATTGCCGAAGCTGCGTGCCGAATGGATCGCGGCGCGCCGGCGCACCGGCGTGGTCGGGACGCAGTTGTATTACGCGCGGCGCGGTGAGATCACGCCGGAAATGGAGTTCGCTGCGGCGCGCGAAGGTCTGCCCGCCGATTTCGTCCGAGCGGAGATCGCGCGGTGCCGGGCGATCATCCCGTCGAATATCAACCACCTGGAGCTCGAGCCGATGATCATCGGCCGCAACTTCCTCGTGAAGATCAACGCCAACATCGGAAACTCCGCCGTCCGTTCATCGATCGAAGACGAGGTCGAAAAGCTCCAGTGGGCGACGCTCTGGGGCGCCGATACGGTGATGGATCTGTCGACAGGCAAGGATATTCACGAAACACGCGAGTGGATCATCCGCAACTCGGCGGTGCCGATCGGCACGGTGCCGATTTACCAGGCACTCGAGAAGGCGGGCGGCCGTCCAGAGGACCTCACGTGGGAGCTGTATCGCGACACGCTCATCGAGCAGTGCGAGCAGGGCGTCGATTACTTCACGGTTCACGCCGGCGTGCTGCTCCGGTACGTGCCGCTCACGGCCAAGCGCATGACCGGCATCGTCTCGCGCGGCGGATCGATCCTGGCGAAGTGGTGCCTCGCCCATCATCGGGAGAATTTCCTCTACACACACTTCCGCGACATCTGCGAGATCATGCGCGCGTACGACGTGTCGTTCTCGCTCGGCGACGGGCTGCGGCCCGGGTCGATTGCCGACGCGAATGACGAGGCGCAGTTCGCCGAGCTCAGGACGCAGGGCGAGTTGAACCAGATTGCCTGGGAGTACGACGTCCAGGTGATGAACGAAGGGCCGGGGCACATCCCCATGCATCTCATCAAGGAGAACATGGAGAAGCAGCTCGAATGGTGCAAGGAGGCGCCCTTCTATACGCTCGGCCCGCTCACGACCGACGTCGCGCCCGGGTACGATCACATCACGTCTGCCATTGGCGCCGCGATGATCGGCTGGTACGGCACCGCGATGCTCTGCTATGTCACGCCGAAGGAACACCTTGGGCTGCCGGATCGCGACGACGTGAAAGCCGGCGTCATTGCGTACAAGATCGCCGCCCACGCGGCGGATCTCGCCAAGGGCCACCCACGCGCGCAGGCCTGGGACGACGCGCTCTCGAAGGCGCGATTCGATTTCCGGTGGGAGGATCAGTTCAACCTCGCGATGGATCCGGTCACGGCGCGCGCGTACCACGACGAGACGCTCCCGGCCGACGGGGCCAAGGTCGCTCACTTCTGTTCGATGTGCGGGCCGAAGTTCTGCTCGATGGAGCTGACGCAGCAGGTGCGCGACTACGCGGCCAGCCACAATCTCACCAGCGCCGACGCGCTGCGCGAGGGGATGCGGGAGAAGTCGACGGAGTTCAAGAAGGCGGGCGAGATCTACGTGAAACAATAGTCCACGCGCGTCCGTCTCTCACTCACAGGCACTCGTGTTTGCGGCGCGGACCTTTCAGGTCCGCGTCTCGGGAGGACGTGATGGTAGAGCGACGTGACGTGATTGGCGGCGGGCTCGCAGCCGGGCTGGCGGCGCTCTTCGGAGATCCTGCCGCGCAGGGCGCACAGACGTTGCAGCGGACCGTCCCGACCGACGATGACGCGGCGACCGCGAAGGCCGTCGATGCCTTGCGCGCGATGCTCGAACATCAGCATGAGAGTCAGGAGATCATGCGGATCCGTTCGCAGCAGCGGACATTCCTCAAAGCCAATCAGAAATTTCCGGACTTCATCGATGTCGGCATCGAGGTCTGGGAACGCCTGCACGACTGGCATGTCAAGAACCGCCAGCCGCTGACCATCGTCCGCACCAACGACGGGCAATACGGCATGCCCTTCATGGCGACGACGTTGATCCTTCGACACGAGCAGACGGAGAGCTACATTTCGTGGGGGTACGACGCGCGGTAGCGTCCGCGGACGTGGAGGTCCGTGCCACGTGTGAGGAGCGACTCGGTGTCTCGGTGTTCCGTCTCAGCGTTGTGTGGCTGCCGCAGGCGGCGCCGGGACGATCTGGATGATCGAGGGGAACCGCGCGGGCTGGGCGCCCGGCTTCGGATTCGCGTAGCCCTTCGATCCGCCCGACGTCCAGTCCTTGATCGTCACTCCGGGCGGAAATGCCATCGCGTCGTTGCTGAACTTGCCAATCTCGAACATGTGTGTCGGCGGCTCTTCGAAGACGAGATTTCCCTTCTCTTTCAACTGCGTCCGATAGTACGTGACCAGATCATTGAACGACGCAGTCGCGCCAAAGATGTAATAGCGCTGCGAGCGGCCTGCGTCGTACGACGCGATGAACTGTGCTCCGGGGTAAATCGGAAAGCCGAGTGTGGTCTCTGTGGGGGTCGCGGGATCGGCTGCGGCCGGCGAAGGCGGCGGCGAAACCACGGCGGGGGCCGGTGCACGGGGTGCCGCAGGTTGTGCCGGCGCCTGCGGCTGCGCGCCGCCGCGCGGAAAGGGCTGCGGTGTCTGCGCCAAGGCCGACGTAACGAAAAACGGACAGATCGCGAGAGTCACCCACGTGCGCCGCATGTCCGCATTATAGAAGCCGTTACACTCTAATCACTACGATTGGGTGCGGTCCCTCAACGTCACTCAATGGCGACTCGGCTGTGATAGTTCCGTAAGCATAATTTCCCCCAAGAGTTAGTCCGATACTTCTTACGTGGGGGTTGCGAGTTGCCACTGGCTCGCATCTTGCCTCTGGGGTTCACAGTGACTCGCAGCCCTAAGGGATGCAGGTCCAGGAGGCGACACGGCGTGGACGATTTCGACATTGCACAAAGCAAGATCGGCGAATCGGCGCAACGGGTCGTCGATCGGGCGGTCGAGGAATCACGACGCCGCGATCATGCCCTGTTGACCAACGAACACATTTTCCTCGCGTTCGCGCAAGTCGAATGGGACACCTTCTCCCAGGTGATGCGCGACCTCGAGCTGAATCCGCACGAAATCCTGCAGGGTCTCGAAGAGCACCTGCACGTGCTCCCAACCTTCTCCGGCCGCGAGCTCCGTGTCGCGCCGGCAACGAAGCTTATCTTCAAGCTTGCGTTCCACCAGGCAAGCCGGGCGGGACGCCAGACGATCGAATCTTCCGATCTCTTCTCGGCCATCTTCGAGGAGAGCCAGGGGGTTCCTGTCTCGATCATTCGCCACCATGGCGTCGAGCCGGAGGTCCTTGTGTCGCGAATTGCCACCAGGATGCGGGACAACGAAATCCGCGAAGAGCGGCTGCGGAAGCGTTTCGAGCTCCCGCCCTTCCTCAAGCACTTTGCGACGAACCTGAGTCTCCTTGCGCGCCAGGACAAGGTCCCTCCCGTCTACGGCCGGGACAAGGAAATCCAGCAGGTCCTCGAGATCCTGTGTCACCGTGAACGGTCCAACTCCGTGATGCTCGTCGGCGAGCCTGGCGTCGGCAAGACCGCGATCGTCGAGGGTCTCGCGCGCCGCATCGAGTTCGAGCCGGAAAGCGTTCCCGTCCGGCTTCGCGACTGCCAGGTGATCAACCTGCAGATGAACACGATGGTGGCCGGAACGATGCTCCGTGGGATGTTCGAGGATCGGATCCAGAACGTCATCCGGGAGATCAAGGAGCGGTCGAACCTGATTCTCTTCGTCGATGAGGCGCACTCGATGGTCGGCGCGGGTTCGGCGCTCGGCGCGCCCTCTGACGCTGCCAACGTGTTCAAGTCGGTGCTCGCCCGCGGCGAGGTACGGATGATCGGCGCAACGACGCTCAGCGAGTACAAGGAATATATTCAGGAAGACGAAGCGCTCGCGCGCCGCTTCCGTACCGTTCAGATCGACGAGCCGAGCATCGAGGAGACCCGCCGCATTCTCTACAGCATCCGGCCGCGCCTCGAGCGCAACTACTCGGTTCGCCTCGTGGACGACGCGATCGAGACGGCGCTCGAGATGGCACCGCGCTACCAGCGTCACCTGCACCTGCCGGACAAGGTCATCGGGTGGCTCGACACCGCCGCGGTGCGCGCCGAGATCGACCGTCGCTGGGAGGTCACCAGCTCCGACGTCGTCGACGTGATCTCGCACGCCGCGCAGATTCCGAAAGACATGGTGTTCCGCGACGTCGGCGACCGGTTCAAGGACATCGAGAGTCGTCTCGGCAAGCGCGTCATCGGCCAGACAAAAGCGGTCGAAGCACTCGCGAACCGGCTCGTATTGAACAAGGGACCGCTGAAGGACGGCTTCGATCGTCCGGATGGCGTGCTGCTGTTCCTCGGACCCACGGGCGTCGGCAAGACGGAGCTCGCCAAGGCGATGGCGGATTTCCTCTTCGGCGACGACAAGAAGATGATCCGCATCGACATGTCCGAGTACCAGGACGGCGGCGTGTCGGTCGACAAGCTGATTGGCATGCCGCGCGGGATCGTCGGCAGCGAGCGCGGCGGTCTGCTGACGAACCAGTTGAAGGACAACCCGTGCTCGGTGGTCCTGCTCGACGAGATCGAAAAGGCGAGCCCGACGCTGCTCAACGTGTTTCTACAGGCGTTTGACGAAGGCTGGCTCACTGACGGCCGCGGCAAGCGGGTGTACCTCTCGGACGCGATCATCATCATGACGTCGAACGCCGGGTCGGAACACTTCCGCAAGCTGACCAATCCAATGGGATTCCGCCAGGGACACGCTCCGCTCGACCAGGTCCAGGGCGATGTCAACCGCGAGCTCGAGCGCCGGTTCCCGCCCGAGTTCCGGAACCGCATCGACCAGGTGGTGCTGTTCCAGCCGCTGACGAAGGACGAGGTGCGGTTGATCGCGCTGAAGTACATCGATCAGATCACGACGACGCTCAAGCGGTGGAACAAAACGGTGACGATCGAGCCGGAGGCGCTGGAGAAGCTGGTGACCGAGGGTTACAGCATGGCGTTCGGCGCGCGCTTCCTGAAGCGCATCATCGACGACCGCATCAAGCTGCCGCTCAGCCAGCGATGGAAGGAAGCCAACGCCTTCCGTGTCATGCTCGTCGACGACAAGATCACGCTCGAGGCCGCAGGCCCGCGACTGGTCGCTTCGAGCGACCCGAACGCGATTGCGGTGTAAATCCGGGATCCGGGATCAGGGATCAGGGATCAGGGGGAGGGCCGGCGGTTCGCCGGCCTTTTCCTTTTCGGGACGGCCGGCGTCGGCGTCGGATTCAGCGCGGTTTCTCAGCCCGTACTTCGCCTTCAGCATTCCAATCACGCTCGAGACTTCCTTGCGGTAATCGGAGGGCGCGTACTTGCGCGCGTAGAGGTGTGTGTAGCCCTCCACGAGCTGAGGATACTGCTGCGCGAGCCAGCGCATGAAGTGATCGCGGGTGCCCCCCTCCAGAAACATCACGTTGCAGCCGACGAAACGCGCGCCGTGATCGGCAATGGCCTTCACGGTCCGCTCCAGGATCGCGGGCTTCGACGAGATACCCGGCACGATCGGATTCATCAGCACGCCGGCGCGGATGCCCGCGTCGACAAGCTCGCGCACAGCTCTGAGACGCTGCAACGGGTGCGCGGTGCCAGGCTCGAGCTGCCGCCATGCATCTTCGTCGACAGTCGGGACGCTGATGTACACGCTGCAGTTGGTTCGCCGCGTCAAATCCGAGAGGACGTCCTTGTCGCGGACGATCATCGGTCCTTTTGTGATGATGCCGACCGGATTGCGATGCTCGCTCAGCGCTTCGAGCGACCGTCGCGTCAGCTTGTAGTGCCCCTCGATCGGCTGGTAGCAATCCGTCGCGGTGCCGAAGGCGATGTACTCGCGCGTCCACGACGGCTTGTCCAGTTCCGCGCGGAGTACATCCACGAAGTTCGTCTTCACGAAAATGATCGACGCGAACTCGTCATCCGCTCCCAGCTCGAACTGTGTGTGATATCGACGCGCGTAGCAGTAGTGGCACCCATGGGTACACCCGCGATAGGGGTTGAGCGTCCACTCGAACGGCATCCCCTTCACGCGGTTCAGGGCGGACCGGCAGCGGACCTCCTGGTATTTCGCGGCGTCTGCACGGGTGAGCGCCTCGGTGAGTGCGTCCGCGCCGCCGGCCTTCACCAGGTCCGCTATCTGTCGGGTGGTGGGTTTGAGCTTTCCGAGGTCAAAGAGAAGCGGGGCTGTTTCCATGCGAGAATCGCTCGAGTTTCGTTGTTTATTCGCCAGCGATCCTCGTCGATTGAATGGACCGCGTCAAGCCATTTATGGGACCTGCGCCGTCGACGAGAAGCTCAGCGTCCGCTCCTGATTGCGGTTGTCGAGCTGGATGGTCGTCCACATGTAGCTGCGGCTGGTGTTATCGGAAAACGAGCGCGTCAACGCAAATGTCCCCATAGACTTCCTCCTCGTCACTGAAACGAACACAGGAAGCACGGAGGAGGCCGCCGCCCTTCGACGTCGCTCAGGGCGCCCCGAGCATGGTCGAGGGGCGGATACGGCTCACGCGACGGTGATTGCCCGCCAGTAGGTGAGCAGGTCGTCGAGGGTGCGTTCGAACGGAATCTGCGGCTGCCAGCCCGTGGCGTTGCGCAACCTGGTGGCGTCGCCGAGAAGTACGGGCGTGTCGCTGGGACGAAAGAGTGACGAGTCGGTTTCGATGCGTACTCCGACCCGGGCGCGGGCGACGAGCGCCTCGAGAATCGATTTCATGCTTAGGGCGACGCCGGACGCGACGTTGTAGATCGTCGACGGCGTTCCCTTCTGCATCAGCCCCACGTACGCCCGTGCCATGTCCCGCACGTCCGTCATGTCGCGCTGGGCGTCGAGATTGCCAACCTTGATCATCGGCTCGATAGCTCCAGCTTCGATCAAGGCGATCTGACGCGCCATATTCGGCGCCGCGAATGCCGCGCTTTGCCGCGGTCCGGTGTGGTTGAACGAGCGGGTGACGATGACGTCAATGCCATCTTCGCGCCCGCTGATCATGCCGAGTTGTTCCTGAGCCAGCTTGCTCAGCGCGTACGGGTTGACGGGAGCAATCGGGCTCTCCTCTGTGAGCGGGGACGACGAGGGCGCATAGATGGTCGCGGAGCCGGGAATCACGACGCGGCACCTCGACCCCGCGCGGCGCAGCGCGTCGAGCAAGACGTGCGTGCCCAGCACGTTACTCGACAGCGGGCTGACGGTGTCACGCCAGGAATGCGCCACGTTGGGTGCGCCGGCGCAGTGATAGACCGCGTCCGGTTTCGCGCGGTGAATCGCGGCGCGGACCGCGTCGCGGTCGAGCAGATCAACCTGCTGCCACGTCGCGAGCGGCACGATCTCCTCAGGTGGTGGCGTGGCGCGCGTCCAGGCGACAACGTCTCCAGTTCCCGCAAGCGCTTGCACGACGTAGCTGCCGGCAAATCCTGCCGCGCCCGTAACAAGAATCGTCACGCTCAGCGTCGCTTTTCGTACTGTGCCTGGTAGTACGACTTGAAGTTCGGGTCCTGCTCTTTGATGGGACGCCACCACCACTCGTTGGCGCGGTACCAATCAACGGTCTCGCGGAGACCCTGATCGAACGGTATCTGGGGAGACCACCCCTGCGACCGGAGCTTCGCCGTATCGAGGCAGTAGCGGCGATCGTGACCGAGACGATCGGGCACCGGTTTGATCAACGACCGCGGCTTGCCGAGCGTCTCGAGAATACGATGAGTCAAATCGACGTTCATCACGTCGTTGCCGCCGCCGATGTTATAGACCTCGCCATTCGATCCCTTGCCGATCAGCAGATCGATGGCTCTGCAGTGATCGAGCACGTGGAGCCAGTCGCGCACGTTGCGGCCGTCGCCGTACAGAGGCACGGGGATGTCGTCGATGGCGTTGGTCACGAACAACGGGATCACTTTTTCCGGAAACTGGTACGGCCCGTAGTTGTTCGACGCGCGCGTGACGATGACCGGCAGGTCGTAGGTCGCCCAGTAGCTGTAGGCAAGACGGTCCGCGCCTGACTTGCTTGCCGAGTACGGGTTGCGCGGCCGGAGTTCGTCGGTCTCCGTGCTGGCGCCGGTGGCCACGCTGCCGTACACCTCGTCGGTCGAGATCTGGACGAAACGCGTCAATCCCGTTGCGCGCCTCGCGGCCTCGAGCAGGACAAACGTCCCCTCGACGTCGGTCCTGATGAATTCTCCCGCCGCCATGATCGACCGGTCGACGTGCGTCTCGGCGGCGAAGTGCACCACGATGTTCGAGCGTTCGACCAGCGGACCGCTGACCGGGGCGTCGATGATGTCCCCGCGCACGAACGCGTGCCGCTCGTGCGTCATGACGTCGTGGAGGTTCTCCAGGCGTCCGGCGTACGTGAGCTTGTCGAGCGTGGTGATGCGCCAGTCGGGATGGGCCTGGAGAGCGTACCGGACGAAATTGCTGCCGATGAAGCCCGCTCCACCGGTGACGAGGACTTCGACCAGCTTCACCATCTGATGCCGACCTCTGAATTGTCGCCCAGCATGAACCGGTACGCGCTTGGTTTGACCGGCTCACGGTAAATCCGGACGTTCTTGCCGATGAGGCTGTCGATGACACGACTAGCGAGGTCGCGCACGCATGACCCTTCGAGCACGATGCTGTGCTCGATCTCGGAATCCTTGATTTCGACGTCGTTGCCGATCGACGTGAACGGACCCACGTATGCGTTAGTGATACGCGCGCCGGACCCGATGATCGCAGGCCCGCGGATCATCGATCGCTCGATGACCGCGCCCTTCTCGATCACGACTTTCCCTTCGATGCGGCTGTCATCCACGGTGCCGTCGATTCGCCGCTCGAACGTCTCGAGAATGAGCCGGTTGGCCTCGAGCATGTCTTCGAGCTTCCCCGTATCCTTCCACCAGCCGTCGACGATGTGCGGCCGCACCGTCAGTCCGCGATCGATCAGATCCTGGATCGCATCGGTGATCTCGAGCTCGTTGCGAAGACTCGGCTTGATGCGGTTGACCGACTCGAACACCTCGCTTCCGAACATGTAGACGCCCACGAGAGCCAGATCGCCGATCGGCTCCTTCGGCTTCTCGACGAGCCGCACAACCTTGCCGTTCTCGAGTTGCGCGACGCCGAACATCTGCGGATCCGGCACGCGGGTCAGCAGTATCTGCGCCGCCGGCCTCTCCCTCTCGAAGTCGCGCACGAACTGCGTGATGCCTTTGTTCAGCAGGTTGTCGCCGAGATACATGACGAACGGTTCATCGCCGATGAAGTCGCGGCTGATCTTGACCGCGTGGGCGAGGCCGCGTGGCTCATCCTGTTCGATGTACACAACACGAACGCCCCATCGAGATCCGTCCCCGACCGCGGCTCGGATCTCGGCCTGCGTGTCTCCCACGACGATGCCGATGTCGCGGATGCCGGCCTCGGCGATTGCCTCGATGCCGTAGAACAGCACCGGCTTGTTGGCGACCGGCACGAGCTGCTTGGCGCTGGTGTAAGTGAGCGGTCGAAGGCGCGTGCCTTTGCCGCCGCTGAGGATCAGTCCCTTCACAACATCACCGGACCGAGTTCCCGAACGCGCCGAAGAAATTCGAGAACGTTCCCAGTCCGGCCAGGACGAATGAGAAGTTGATCCGGCGATCTGCCGGTATCGGGGCCCCCAAAGAGCTCGGGTAGTTGAATTTCTGAAAGTCGACCTGCAGACCGCAGCACTGCGCCATGTATGTCGCGAGGATGTTTTGAGACACGACGGTCGAATGCGTGATGTCCCAGCTCAGCCCGTACGTGCCGGTGAAATGACCGCTCGGCGATTTCAGCGACGTCGATCCGGAGAGATACGTATCCGGCTTCGAGGACCGCGTGAAATGGCGACGGCTGTAGCTGAGCGTGCCGTAGCTCTGACCGGCGGACACCGTGCTGCCGACCGTCCAGACGGCGAGGCCGAGACCGGACACGTCGTATTCGAGCCTGCTGTTCGCGTCGATCCTCGCGGACGGCGACACGCGGACGTTCAGCGCCACGGGCGAAAGGTCCACAGAGTTCCGGTTGATGCTCGAGCTCGCGTACGTGGTGTCGTACTTACTCGACTCGCTGTTCGAATAGTAGGTTTGCTGCACACCCAGCGTCACGAACTCGCGCGTCTGTCCCCGGGCCCCGTCGGCCGTCTTGCCGCGATACAGGAGGCGATTCGTCAAGCCGTACGTCAGCCGCGACGTGCCGCCGACGACGAAGTCCGAGGTGTCGGTCAGGACAGGCGTCTGTCTGTAGTTGTTGATCGGCGTGGTGTAGTCGAGGGTGAACGCGGGCTCGATCACGTGCTTCATGCGCTCGGCGTAGCCACTCGTAGGAGTATCCCAGATCTTCGTTATCACGGGGCCGACGATGTCGGTGCGCAGCTGCGTGTAGTCGCGCAGGAGCGATCCGGGAACCGCGACGCCCCGCGAGTCGTAGCTTCGCGAGTAGTACGTCATGCGATGCGCCGCGCTCGTGTTCACAGACAGGAACGTCAACCGCGAAAGCGGTACCCGCAGCGACGGCGCCACATCGACCCGCGACAGCGTGTTGTCGAGTGTCACGACGCCGTCTGTGAGGGATCGATACGGCAGGTGCGCGTACTCGCTGTTCAGGGACGCGTAGATTGGAGCCCCGAACAGCTGCTGCGGGGCGAGGATCGCAGATACGCGCGGAGTCGATCCGTACAGAAACGTACTGGTGCCGCTGTTGAACGTCTCGTTCCGTTGATAGAGGAACGTCGCGGCCAGTGGTCCGAACACGTCGCTGACACCCCCTTCGATCAGCCGGCTGCGACGCGAGGCCATGTAGACGTTCTGATGATAGAGCTGCTGGGTGAGCACGTCGGAGAAGTAGTCGAGGCGCATCCGCCCCCGCGCGTTCCCGCCAAGCGCCTGGGTCACCGCCCCCGTGATTTCGTAGCTGATCTTGGCAGGCAGCGTCGTCGTCTGTCCTGATTGGGTGAAATTCGTTTCGTGCTGGACGAAGCGGTACGCGCGGAGGTTGCCCGCGGACTGCAGCCCCGCGATGTAGCGGTATTCGCTGCCTTCACCCATGCCGGTATGCGTGAACCAGTCGTGAAAGAACGTCGCGTCCTGGCTGCGGTCGATCGCCCAGAAGAACGCGTTGCTGAGCGACTGGCCGCGCAGCGTCGATGCGCCGTACGTGGGCAGCAGAAAGCCGGTCGCGCGCTGGTTCTGTTGAATC
>Ga0209515_10007587_pt1 | contig 13023 bp, 12 predicted proteins | sample Subgroupgradi54m_FD_187454 | JGI IMG/M metagenome (GOLD analysis project Ga0209515, IMG submission 187454) | Subsurface groundwater microbial communities from S. Glens Falls, New York, USA - GMW60B uncontaminated upgradient, 5.4 m (SPAdes)... ...
TTTCAGCCCGCCGGATTCGGCACGCCAAACGCGTTCGCGCGGGCGAGTGCCATTTGCGGCGAGCCGTTCACCACACAATCGATCAGTGCCTTGCCAGCAAACACCGGATGCCGCGCGACCAATTTTCCGTCGCGGATGTCGAGCGCGACGCAATCGGCGACCACACCAGTTTTCAGTCGCATGGCCACACGCGGCAGACAATCGCGCCCGAGCGCCGACGCGGTCGCCAGCACGATCGACGGCGCGAGTTTTTGAATCGTGTGCGTCAGGACGTTGGTCACACCATCGCTATTGTAATGGGATTCCAAGACGGCCGCGTCGAGCACGGTGAGACGTTTCACGCCGTGCGAACCTAACAGCGCGGCCGCATTCTGCGCAGCTTTCCCGATGACGACCGCATGCACATCGGTTCCCGTGGCACTCGCCAACGCCACGGCCTTCGCCGCCAGTTCTTCCGAATAGCGTTTGAGTTGCCCCGCGTCGTGTTCGCAAATGATGAGGATCATATGTTTTGCCCTTAAGTCCGTACGTCCTTATGTCCCTGCGTCAAAAAAAATCCGTCACCTTCCATCAAAAGACATAAGAACGTAGGGACGTACGGACATAGGGACAAAATTAAAATATCTTCACTTCATCGCGCAGCCATTGGACTAACTGGGTCGCCACGTCTTCTGGTTCGCCGGTGATTTTTTTTCCGGCGGCGCGTTCGGGCGGTAGGCTGTAGCCGGTAATCGCAATGCGCGCCGTTTCGCCGTTCAATAATTCGGCGATATTTTTTTCGACGAGCGGTTTCGCCTTCGCCTTCATGATGCCGGGCAACGAGGGATAGCGCGGCGCGTTCAGGCCTTTGTCGCACGCCAACACCAACGGTAATGGGGCCTCGATAATTTCAGTAAGTCCGCCGCTACTCGCACGATGCACCGTGACGGTGCGACCGTCGGCGGACAGCACCAATTTTTCAATCGGCGCAATAATCGGCCAACCGAGTTGTTCGGCCACGCCGTGCATGACTTGGCCGGCGTCGTCGTCGACCGCCTGTTTGCCGCCGAGCACGAGTTCACATTGTTCAGATTTGAGCACCGCAGCGAGTGCGAGTGCGGTGGTGTAGGAATCGACTGCCGCGCCGTCGGTGTTGATGCGCACCGCACGGGTCGCGCCCATGGCGAGCGCGGTGCGAATCGCTTCCACCGCGCGCGCAGGACCGGCGGAAATAATCACCACATCGCCGCCGCCGAGTTGTTGTTGTAATTGCAACGCCGCCTCGACGGCAAATTCATCGTAGGGATTGAGCACCCACTTCACACCGGTTTCATCGATACCGCTGCCATCGGCCTTCAACACAATCCGCGTGGCGGTGTCGGGCACCTGTTTCACCAGCACAGCAATATTCATGATGTTCCCCCGAGATCACGCATCGAGTAACATGATGGGGAGGTGATGGGCAAGGAATATGTCCTTACGTCCCTACGTCCTTACGCCAAAAAATCAGATCCAACACTTTCCATTGAAAGACGTAAGAACGTAGGGACGTAAGGACAGAGGGACAAAAAATTATATTCGAATCACTCCATCAATCCCCTTCGGAATTTCACGACCGAGTAATTGCAATGTGGTCGGAAACACGTCGATGGTGCGCAGGGGACCTGCGGTGAGTGGCGCGCTGCACACAATCGGGACGTGCATATGGTCGCGATGCAAGGATCCGTGCGATCCGCGATGTTCGGGGTGTTCGTGGGCGAGCCGCAAATCGTGACCCGGCGCGGCGCTCACGACGACGTCGCCGGTGCGCGACGACGTGAATAGATGTGCCAACAAAAATGGACCGTCGGGGTAGCGGCTGTCGATCGTCTGTTGCAAACAGTCTTCGCGCGTGAAGCAACGCTCGGTGGGATGCGCCGCATCGAGCAACTGCAGCGGATCGCCGGTGAGCGCGCGATAGGTGACTGTGTTGTCTGTCAGCGAAATTTCTGCGGCGCCTTCGCGATTCCAGACGCGCACGGTGCCACTGCGCGCGCGGGCCGCCAGCAGATCGACCGCGGGTTCCGCCGCCAAATCCGTGAGCACGCTGCCATGATGTTCGGCGAGATATTCGTAATCAACCGTTCCCGCCCAACCGTCGCGATGACGAAAATACAGATGCGTCATGCCGTTGCCCGACATGAGATTTGCCACCTCGCAATTACGACGATAGACGCGCGGATAGTAGAGCGTGCGCAAACCGCGCGCTTCGAGAAATGTATTCACACAAAAATGTTCGCGCGTGGCGGTGAGCCCGTGATCGCTGACAATCCACCAGAGCGTGTCGTCCAGTTGACCTTTCGCGGCCAAATCCGCGGCGACGAGACCAACGGCGCGATCCACACTTTGATAGGCACTCAGGGTTTTCGCACCAAGTGGATCGTCGAGGTGACCATATTCATCGATGCCGGGAAACACGACGAACGCAAATTCAAAATCGCCCCGCACGACCGTGCGTAATTTTTCCGTGGCAGCGACGTCGACGAAATCCCAGCGATCGGTGAGATGCGCGTAATACCAATACCAGATGCGCATCCAGGCGGTGACGTTGTGCGCGCGCGTGACCCCGCGACAGACCGCATTGAAAATATTGTAGCTCTGCGGCAGCAGCGCAAAGAGCGTGGCAATGTCGGCGCGCATGTCGGGATTGATGCGAAAGGTTTCCAGCCCAACGTAACTGCGCAAACCGGGTCGCCCCAAAAACGGATTCACGCCGAGCACACCGCGCCAGTCGTCGCGGTATTTTGATTTGTCCATCCAGCGAATGCCGGGGACATTGCACGTGCCGGGCAAACACCCGGTGAGAAACGGCATGTAGGCAGGACCGGTCGTGGAAGGAAACACGGTGACACCGCGCCGATACGCGCCCGGTTGCACAATATGCCGCGCAATATTCGGCAACGCCCCTTGCGCAAGCAACTGCTCCATGCAGTCGGCCCGCGCACCGTCCGCCAGAATCATGATGCAACGTTTGTAGTGCATGATTATTTCTTATGCATCTCGTCGAGTTTTTTTTCCATGCGATGCACCAACTCCGGATACCCGTCTTTGGTGATGATGGTGTCGAATTGATAAGCGTAATTTTCCACAAGACTCGACCCATCGACGATCACGTCGTAGATTTTCCACCCCCCGCTCGGCGCGCGGCGGACTTTGTAAAACAGTTCGATCGTAATGTTGCGGGACGGGACATGCACCGTGGTCTTCACCTGCGCGCGCTGTTTGTCGGTGCCAAGCGCCGTATCACCCATATAGCGCACCGAATACACTTCCTTCGATTTGGAACGTTGCTGCCCTTGCTCTTTCGACGTGACCGCCTTTTCCTCGAGCAACGAGGTCATGAGCGAGACGAGATGATCCTGCTCCAACGCCGTACGCTCGGGCCAATGCGAGCCCAGCGAAATGCGGCACAGTTCACGAATATCGAAGGTGCCACCCAAAATTTTTCGTTTGAGCAATCGATTATGCTCGACGTCGTCGGCGCTTAAATGATCGCCGGTGCGATAATCGTCGAGTTGCCGATCGAGTTCTTTGATGGCTTCCGTGGGCGTTTGCGCCAGTTTGACTTTGCGAGCCGCCTCGCTCTGCAGGCGCGGCGCCACACTTTTTTCCCAGACCGAGATGGCCCACGTCGTGACGCTACCACCCAGCAGCACCACCGCCACGGCCAACGCCATCGTCAACACACTATTTTTATTGCACCGCATCGGGCACGACTCCTGTTTTTTCTGCCAACTTGGCGACCGCGCTATCCCATTCGTACACCGATTCAAAATATTGGCCGCGCGTAATCAAGGTGAGTTGCAGCGCATCGGTGAAATCGCGATTCTCGCCCACGCCGATGTCCATATTGCTCTTTGTTAAAAAGAGCAATCGTCTCGCGACCGATTCGCTCTCTTTGGCGCGCGTGACTTGTGCCATCGCATTTTTTGCATCGAGGTACGCCTGCTCGACTTCCAACGCAATCCCCGCCTTCGCCATGTCGCGTTGCAAACTCACCTTGAAAAATTCATTCTGTTTTTTCAAAATCCGCGCCGCGCCGCCGTGCGGGTCCCAGCGCCCTTTCAACTGCAGCCCCACACCGCCGCGCGAATAATTGAACGGATTCGTAAAATCGTCGGTGGCCGTTAAACCGCGAATCGCACCCACGGTACGACCGATTTCGAAAAAGGCGCCCAGCCCCACATCGGGCAACATTTTTTTGCGCTCGAGTTCATACTCCAATCGCTTTGCTTCCACACCGACCTCGACCAAATTGGCGTCGGGGCGTTGGGAGAGCGCGCGGTTGATGTACGAATCGAGTGAAAACAACTTCATCGGCACCGTTTCGAGTGCGCGATGCGCAATACCGATGGCGGCGCCGGACGGCAGCCCGAGGTTCGTCCGCAGCGCGGCCAACCCCAATTCCTGTTTCATGCGGGCCTCGGCCAACTTTTTTTCCAGTTCGGAACGCAATGTCCGCAGCCGCAATTTATCGATCGGGGAGAGTTTGCGATCGAGTGCGGCGAGATCGTCGTCCGACGTGCCCTCGGACGCTGCAGACGGTGCCGCCGCAGCGGGCGCGTCCGGTGGCGCGACGGCGTGATCCTCGGCGGAAAAATCCGGCTCCGTGTCGCCCTCCACTTTGTCCGAAATTTTCTCGATCGCCTCGATCATCAGATTCGAGAGATCTTCCCCGAGTTGCAATCCATAATAAATCTGTTGCACGCGCGCCACGGCGGTCGCCGATTCTTTCAGTTTCTGCACCCGCGCCGCGACCACGCCCTGTCCCGCCAGGCGCTGCGCGATGCCGATTTTTCCAAAACCGGTAATCGGTAACGCCACCCCGACTTTGGTCGCATTGAACCACGACACGTCCGCTTTCAATAAACTCTCGGTGGCGGAACCGACATTTTGGGGGACCGGCGCCATGCGATATTCGTAATCAAAGACCGGCCACCAGCGCAGATGCGCTTCGTCTGCTTGTGCCTTCGCGGCCCCAATGCCGTAATCTTCGGCGAGAATCTGCTGATTGTTTTGCAGGGTGAGGCGAATGCAGTCGTTCAGTGAGAGCCGCTGGACGCGGCCGTGCTGGCGATCGAGCGGCGAGACTTTGATCTGTGCGCGCACCGACGCTAAAAACGTATCGCGCTGTTCATCGGCCCGCGCCAGACGTTCTGCTGTGCCAAAAAAAATCGCGATGACGACCCCCCACGCCGCCCATCGCCCGAATAATTCGCGCATAAGAGGCGCTCGCATAGCAAAGCGCCGAATGACGAGCAAGGGATTACTCTCGTCCGACGTCCTTACGTCCTTACGTCCTTACGTCCCTACGTCCCTATGCCAAAAACAAATCCGTCACTCTCAATTAAAAGACATAGGGACGTAGGGACGTAAGGACGTAAGGACGTAGGGACGTAGGGACGTAGGGACGTAAGGACGCAGGGACATGCGGACAATATTTACAACTTGGCCGACGGTTTAATCGGCAAGGTGAAAAAGACGTGGCTGCCGGTGCCGGGTTGGCTTTTGAGCCAGATTCTGCCGCCGTGCAATTCGACGACGCGACGCGAAATAGCGAGACCGATGCCGACCCCTTCGTGCGTGCGCGCCATGCCGCCGTCGGCTTGCACGAACCCATTAAAGACCGCTTCGTGTTGCGCCTTTTCGATGCCAATACCGGTGTCGTGCACGGCGATTTGCAACATGTCGCCGGAGCGTTCGGCCTCGACCCAGACTTTGCCTTTCGGTGTGTACTTGATCGCGTTGTCGAGCAGATGTTGCAGCAAGCAACGCACCCACGTCACATCGCCGTAGACCGACGGCATATCCGCGCCAATCCTGATGTCGACGTCGGTGCCCTCACCGGGCCGCAACGCCGCGCGCACCTCTTCCATGAGTTTACTCAAATTAATCCGGCGCACTTCCAAACCATCGCGGTCCGATTCGAGGCGCGCCAAATCGAGCAGCGCATTCACGGTGCGCAACAAGCGTTTGCCCGAGTCGTGAATCATGCCTAAAAATTGGCGCGATTCGTCGGGATTCAAGACCGGGCCTTGCTCGATTAAATGTTCGGACAAACCAATCACGCTGGTGAGCGGCGTGCGCAACTCGTGTGAAATATTCGCGAGGATACTCGATTTGAGTTCGGCCAACTTGACCAACTCGACGCGATACTGCGCGACCGCTGCGCTGAGGCTGTCGTTTTGAATCGCCAGCGCGCATTCGACCGCAAGGCGATCCAGCATACGACATAAATTTTTCGGGTAGAGATTCCCCTCGCTGCGCGGTCCTAAGTTGATGAGCGCCACCAATTCGCCGCCCAGAAAACAGGGCACACAGGCCTCGGCGTGAAACTGCACGCAATATTGCAACCCGCTAGTTTTTATTTCCGCGCACACTGGATCTTCGACCAACTCGCGCCGCGTCACCGTGCGTCGGGTCTGTTGCAACCACGTAAGGAACCCGGAAATATCACCGACCTGAAACGAACCGGGTCGCGTCCCGATGACCTCGCGCAACAAATAGCGCGGTTGCTCGCGGCTGCGCACCAAGAGCGACGCGCCGTCGGTGTTGGCCTGGCCCGCGACGAATTGTAAAATGGTGGAGAGCAGTGTACGCCCGGGCGGCAACGCGGTGAGTTGCGAAAGCAATGCGCTTAAAATCGCGAGTTCATCGGGACCAGACGATTTGCCGCGCAATCGATTCCACGCCGCGCGCAAACGACTCCCATGTTGCACGATGAGCCCGACGCACAACACACCAACCAGCACGCCCACGCCCGCCGCGTACTGCACCCAGGTAATATGCCAATGCGTCAGATCCATGCGTGCCCCGCTTCTGCGCGGATTCGAAAAAAAGTGCAAGGAGTTTAGAGTTGCCCTTGTGTCCGTATGTTCTTATGTCCCTATGTCTTTGAATGAATGGTGACAGATTTGTTTTTTTCTGGCGTAGGGACATGCGGACATAGGAACGTAGGGACAAAAAGGGAGACTCTCATGGTGAAAGCGGGCGACTTCGATGTGTTGGGGTATTTGTGGGAACAGATGCCGAAAGGTCCCGACGACGATCATATTACGTACTCGATCGCCGATCTGGAATTGCTCTGGCAGATGGGATTCGTCGACACGGAACAATTTTCGCTTGAAGCCTGGCGCGCCGCGTTTGCACCGTTCAAGCGCGCCGAAGGATATTTCCTGCTCGCCCGTCCCGATTTTCTGGCGCTCGATCGCTATCGCTACAAAGGCGAACTCTACGCCCCGTTCGACGCCACCCTCATTAATGAAGGCCAATACACCGACGAAGGATTTCAGGAGTTGGTCGATCAAAGTATCGCGCCGTCGTGCAGTCTCGCGCGGGCCGCATTGCATACGCACGTACTACGCTGGGCCGCGACGATGCGACTGCCGAATAATTTACTGCGCGTGAGCAAAGAAATAAAAATCACGATTGGAAAATTGTTGGAAGAATCGCCCTCGCCGCTGCGGCGCATGGAATTATTGTTTGCGCACCTGTTCGAACAACGCGTGCGTGATTTGAAAAGCGGGAAAGTGGCACCGACACCGGCGACGCTGGAACAATTCGCGCACACGCAAGCGTCGACCTTCAGCATGCTCTCCACACACGAGGATGCCGCAAAAACCGCCGCCTTGAAAAAAATCGAGAAATCCCGCCCCGCCGATGATCGCACGCATCCGCCCCGCGATGGCGGCACGCCGGGTACACCGCTCGCAAAGATTCGGCGGAGTCGCCGTGGGATGAGGGGATGACGCAAAGACGAGGGACGACCGTTCGCGTTGCTCACTGGGACGAAGGACGAGGGACGAAACGACAGTGACTGTTGTTGCCGTTTCGTCCCTCGTCCCAGCGACTGTAGGGAGCGGTCGTCCCTCGTCTCTGCCGTTACGGCAACTGCAACGCCCCAGTCATCTTCACGACCACTTTCGCACCCGACAAAAACGGATCGGCGAGTGCGTTGCCGGTGGGATTTTTGCCGAGCGTGGTTTCAACGCCGAGCGTAATTTTTCCGCCCGACAGCGGCGTGATCGTGGTGAGCGTGAGTCCAGTCAACTGGAAATCCACGGGCGCGACGGTGCTGTCGAGTGCGTCGATGGTCATCGCCGAAAAATAGAGTCGCACGCGGAAACTCACCTCGGACAGCGTGAGCGCGGCGCCGTCGAAGGTGCCGTTCGCGACGACGTCGTCCACACCACTCACGGCGAGCGAAATCGCCGAGAGCGGTTTGCCTTCCAGCGGTTCGCCCGGACCATTGCCTTGCACCACAAAGAGCGCGGTCGGAAAATGATTCAGGTCGATGCGCGCCGACGACCCGTCGATCGTGATCGGCAGCGGTCCCGAGAGCGGTGCACTCACCGCCCCTTTCATAATACCCGGCAACTCGATTGCAAAATCGCCCGTGAAACACGCCGTCGTTCCGCCCGCGGCGCAGGTCCCCGGCTCCGAACTACTCCCGCCCCCGCCGCCACCACTCGCAGAAATTTCCCCATTCGGTCCCGGCGCCGTCGTTCCAATCAACTCGACTTGCAACACACCTTCTTTCGGGAAATCGAAGGTCATGACGAGGAGCGCACGGTGGACGACAACAGCAAGGGCGTCGCCGGTCGCCAGTCGCCGGGGACCGGTTACAGCAACTTCAAGTGAACTCACTGCAGTAACTGGCGACCGGCGACCGGCGACCGGCGACGACGTCAAAAGCATCGCCGCCGCAGTCGTCGCCGTGGGGGGCGCAGCGGTGACGGCGGGCGCGTGCGGCACGAAACGATCGGGCGCGCCGGTTTCCCATCCGCCGAAATCGGCCACGGTCGTCTCGAGATTTTTCGGCGTGTAGACCACATGCAGTTCGATGTCGCCGTGCGCGGGAATACTAATGTCATGCAACGGCAAATCGCGCGCACCAATACGCACGCCCTTCAACGAAAAATTTCCGCCGGGATTTCCACCCGCGTCGAACGCAATTGCACGCACATGTTGCGGCGCATCCGGATACGGATTCACAATCTTGATCCATTTATCTTGCGTCGTCGTGATCGGCGTCAGATCAAATGATTCCTGCTGATAATCCGCAAACGGCAAACCGTGGCTACACGCGCCCGTCCCGGCCACGCACGCCACCATCAACGCCATCATCATATGATTCGAAATTCGCCGCATAGTCCTCCGCAGTGAGTATCGGCGCTCCGCAGAAAAAGTTGCGGATTATTTTTTGGTGGATTTGACGCGGCGTGTTGCACGACTCATAACGTTGGGGACGTTTCTCGAAGTTCTACGACGCAACAAATTCCTTGCCCTCGTCGCGCCTGATTGCTACGTCCCCGCCTGCACTGCGCTAGGGGTGCGCGCTCGCGTTCGGGCGCGCTGAGAATCTGCACGGCGGATACCCTTCGAACCTGATCCGGTGATACCGGCGGAGGGAAGCGAGCAATGGACCAGATCGAAATTATTCTCAACGGGGAATCAAAAAAAATTGCGCCCACCTGGAACGTGCAGACGTTGCTGCGCGAGTGTGCGCACACAACGGGTCGCGTCGCGATTGCGGTCAACGATCGCATCATTCCGCGCTCGCAGCACGCCGCCACACCATTGCGCCCGCACGACCGCGTGGAGATTGTGCAGGCGGTGGGTGGGGGATAGATGTGCCGACGTACCGATGTGCCGAAGTGCCGATGTTTTTTTAACGGAGGGTGATGGATTTTTTTCACGTCGGCACATCGGTACGTCGGTACGTCGGCACAAAAAAATATGTACACACTTGGCACCCACAACTTGACGTCACGCCTCATGCTCGGCACGGGAAAATTTCCGAGCTTCGAGGTCATGCAGGCCGCGCACGCCGCGAGTGGCGCGGAAATCGTGACGGTCGCGATTCGGCGCGTCAAGCGCGATGGCGCACCACAAGACAATGTCCTCAACTTCATCGATCGCACCCGCATCACACTCTTGCCCAACACCGCCGGCTGCTACACCGTGAAAGACGCGCTTTGCACGGCGCACCTCGCGCGGGAATTGCTCGACACGCCACTCATCAAAATCGAAGTCATCGGCGATGAACGCACGCTCTTTCCCGACAACGAAGGCACACTCGAAGCCGCGCGCCAACTCGTGAAAGATGGATTCACGGTGTTGCCCTATTGCAGCGACGATCCGATTCTCTGCCGCAAATTGGAAGATGCGGGTTGTGCCGCCGTCATGCCGCTCGCCGCCCCCATCGGTTCGGGATTGGGCATTCGCAATCCGCACAACCTGCGCATTATTGTTGAGCACGCGCACATTCCCGTGATTGTTGATGCGGGTGTCGGCACCGCCTCCGACGCCGCGATTGCGCTGGAACTCGGATGCACCGCGATTTTGCTCAACACCGCCGTCGCCGCCGCGCGCAACCCGGTCGCCATGGCAACCGCCATGCGCCACGCCGTCACCGCCGGTCGCCTCGCGTTCGAAGCGGGCCGTATGCCGATGCAAATGTACGCGACGGCGAGTAGCCCGAAATAACTGTGCCGATGTGCCGACGTACCGACGTGCCGATGTTTTTTAACGGAGAGTGATGGATTTGTTTTTCACGTCGGCACATCGGCACATCGGTACGTCGGCACAAATAAAGGAGTCCCATGCGTCACCACTGGATCAGCAAACGTTCGTCCCACAAAAACCGCACGCAGATGCATTACGCGCGCAACAATATTATTACGGAAGAGATGCAGCACGTCGCCACGCGCGAGGATCTGCCCGCGGAACTTATTCGTAGCGAAGTGGCGCGTGGGCGCATGATTATTCCGGCGAATATTTTTCATCCCAATCTGGAACCGATGGCGATTGGGATTGCGTCGTCGTGCAAAATCAACGCAAATATCGGCAACTCGGCGACGTCGTCGTCGATCGAGGAAGAAGTCGAAAAATTACGCTACGCGGTCAAGTATGGTGCCGACACGGTCATGGATCTCTCCACCGGCAAACTCATCGACGAAACCCGCCAAGCCATCATCGACGCCAGTCCGGTGCCGATCGGCACGGTGCCACTCTATCAGGCGATTCAACAAATCGGCGCGATCGAGGATTTAACCGAACAGGATTTTCTGGACATCATCGAGCATCAGGCGAAACAGGGTGTGGACTATCAAACGATTCACGCGGGCACGCTCATCGAACATATTCCGCTCACGCGCCAGCGCATCACCGGGATTGTGTCGCGCGGCGGTTCGCTGATTGCGTATTGGATGATCAAACACGGCAAACAAAATCCGCTCTACACCCAGTTCGATCAGATCTGCGAAATTTTCAAACAATACGATTGCGCCTTTTCGCTGGGCGATGGTCTGCGCCCCGGCTGTCTCGCCGACGCCTCCGACGACGCGCAATTCGCGGAACTCAAAGTGTTGGGCGAACTCACCAAACGCGCGTGGGAACACGACGTGCAAGTCATGGTGGAAGGTCCCGGTCACATTCCCATGGATCAACTCGAAATGAATGTGCAAATGCAGATGGAATATTGTCACGAGGCGCCCTTCTACACCTTGGGTCCGCTGGTCACCGACATTGCGCCGGGCTACGATCACATTACCTCCGCGATTGGCGCGGCTATGGTGGGCTGGTACGGCGTGTCGCTGTTGTGTTACGTTACACCCAAAGAACATTTGGGATTGCCGAATGCGAAGGATGTCCGCGAAGGAGTCATCGCCTACAAAATCGCCGCGCACGCCGCCGATGTCGCGCGGCATCGCAAGGGGGCGCGCAATCGCGACGACGCGCTCTCCCGCGCCCGCTTTGGTTTTGACTGGAATCAACAATTCGCACTCGCCCTCGATCCCGAACGCGCGCGCGAATATCACGACGAAGAATTGCCCGAAGAATATTTCAAAAGCGCCGAATTTTGTTCTATGTGCGGACCAAAATTTTGTTCGATGTCCATTACGCAGAAACTCCGTGACTACATTGAACAACAAGCCGAGGCGGCGAGGAAAGCGGTGGTTGGGGAGTAGTGTACAGGCGCACGTGCGCCGCTGAGGGGGAGGCTCCATCCGGCTTTGCCGGTGGAGGGGGCGACGTGAGCCCCTCAGATCGTCGCGGCCCGAAATTTTGTTCGATGAGTATCACGCAAAAACTGCGTGACTACATTGAGCAACAAGCCGAGGCGGCGAGAAAGAGCGTTGTGGGGGAATAAAGAAACCGAGGGACGACCGTTCGCTGCGCTCACTAGGACGAAGGACGAAACTGCAGTGAATGGTGTTGCGTCCCTCGTCCCAGCGACCGAAGGGAGCGATCGTCCCAGTAAGCGCAGCGAACGGTCGTCCCTCGCAACCCGTCCCTCGCAGTTGGAGAAAACAATGGCCGTGCACTATCGCATCTATGAACAACGACTCCACGCGCTGCTCGGATTCTGGGCGGTGGTGTTTTTTGGCGTGGCGCTCGTGCAAGTCTGGAATCCGGCGCAGCTCGTCGTGTGGTTGAACAATCTCGGTTTTTGGGTGCATTGGTCGGGACCAACGCTCGATCTGCCGACCAATCGTTTTTACAGCACGCTCGGGATTTCACTGCTTGCCGTACTCATCGCGCTCTGTCTTGCCGCGCGGCGTGATTTGCGTCGTCGCATGATCATGGTGCGCATGCTGTTGCTCGCGAAAATTATTTCCACAATCGCCTACGCCGCCGCGCTCTGGTGGGACAGCTGGAGTTTCGCATACTGCGCCGGCGCGCTGGCCGATGGTACCGTCGCGGTCTGGACGTGGATGTACTATCGGCATGTGCGGTACGTTGTGTAATATTTTGTCCAATGTCCCGAGGTCCGAGGTCCCGATGTCGATTACCAAAACATATCGATTCCCGTTCATCGTTAATGACATCGGACATTGGACATGGGACATCGGAACATGAATACAGCCATCACCGGCACCACAGGCTTCATCGGGCACATGGTGCTGCAGCATTTATTGGCGGCGCCTGGGAATGACATCGTGGTCGCCATCGACCGCCATGCCCCGCCCTGCCAGCATCCGCGGTTGCGCTATGTATGCG
>Ga0209515_10007588_pt1 | contig 13023 bp, 10 predicted proteins | sample Subgroupgradi54m_FD_187454 | JGI IMG/M metagenome (GOLD analysis project Ga0209515, IMG submission 187454) | Subsurface groundwater microbial communities from S. Glens Falls, New York, USA - GMW60B uncontaminated upgradient, 5.4 m (SPAdes)... ...
GATTTCGTCGACAAGATTCCCGACATCGACGCGGGGAACGTCATCGACACCATCAAGCGGATCGACGGCTACCTCGCCACGTATCGGTAGCGGAGGCTCTTCTTGGACCTGTCCGATAGTGCTTGGCTTCCTCGTAAGTCTTTGAAGCGAAGCGCTTGGAAGGTGGCTCCTCGGATTGGATTCGAACCAACCCTCCAGTTAACAGGCGGTTAAGCCGCTCGCTTCAGTGCGATGCGAGCGGGCACGAGTCCTTCTTGCCGCGCCGTAGCGACGAAGTCGCGAAGGCGGGCCGGGCGCGGTGCGTGGCACCTCGGTTCCATAGACCGCGCGTTCGCTGCTGCGCAATGCGCGAAGAAGTGGACAGGCACACAAACAATTTCGTCGCCGCGGCGTCCGCAGGTGTATAACCGGGGACGTTCCGGGACTGGCCGCCCACAAAATCCCCAAGACACCTTTGCGCGTTGGCCACGTCCTTGACCCGAAGGAGGCACACGACATGGGATCAAAAATCGCGGGGAGTGTTCTTCTACTCAGCGCCATTCTTCTTTTCGGAGGGCATCAGGCACCTGTCGTGTCTGCCGCGCCCGGCCAGGGATTCATTCCAGGGATTCCGACCGTTGTAAAGACGCCGGTTGCGCTGGTCAAGGCCATCGCGATTCCAGGCGCCCCTCTCCTCAGCACGGATCTCGTTTGGGTCGACGAAAAGACCAAACGGATGTTCTTCGCCGACAGGTCGAATGCCGCGATCGACATCATCGATGCGGAAAATGATTCATTCGTGGGGCGCGTCACCGGATTCGTCGGTGCGGTCGGCGCGAACGGCGCCGGGCCGAACGGGCTGTTGGTGACGCCGGATAACAAACTATGGGCCGGCGACGGCAACAGCCTGACCCAGGTCGTCGACCTGAATCTCAATCCGCCCCGGATCATTCAGTCCATCAACACGGGCGGCATCATGCGTGCCGACGAGCTCGCCTACGATCCCACCGATCGCATCATCCTGATCGGCAACGACCGCGAGCCGGTACCCTTCCTGGCCCTGATCTCCGCCGACACGTATCGGGTCGTGGGGACGATTCCCTTCAGGGAGGCCACGGGCCTGGAGCAGCCGGTGTGGGATCCGCAGCTCCATCGGTTTTTCGTCAACGTGCCAACGGCTCGCGGCGCCTTGCTTGCTGTCGTCGACCCGAAAACCATGTCAGTCACAGCCGGCTATCCGGTCGGCAGCAACTGCGGCGGCACGGGTCTCGCGCAGGGGCCGTTTCAGCGACTGCTGGTCGCCTGCGGCACCCCCTTCATCGTGAACGCGGTGAATGGCGCCATCATCAACAACATCACACAGGTCAACAGCGGAGACGAAGTTTGGTACAACGAGGGTGACGGGCAGTTCTACGTGACATCAACTGACAACGCAGGTGCCACCGTGCTCGGCGTCATCGACGCGCAAACCGCTACGTGGCGGCAGAACGTCCCCGCTCCCGGCGCCAGGAACGTGGCGGCGCTCGCCAGCAACAACCACATCTTCAGCGTCGTGCGCGCCCCGGCGGCCGGCGTGACGGATACGACGCTGTGCACGCAGTTCAATATGCGGGGCACCGGGTGTGTCGCGGTCTTCGGTCATAAATAACTTGAGCGTCCCTTTATTGAAAGGAACTGCCATGCGCCTCAGCTCAGCCGTCCTCATCCTCGTATCGATTTCTGTCGTGCCTCTCGCTGCGCAGTCCGCGGATCCCCTGCGCTACGAGGTGGCCGCGGGCTACCAGTTCATGCGCGATCAAGACATCGCCAAGCAGAATCCGGATCTCTCCGCGAATTTTCCAGCTGGATGGATGGCGTCCGGCGGTGCCCGTCTCTGGGGGTGGCTCGATGCCGTCGGTGAAGTCAGCGGCAGCATGAAGACGCTCTCGATTCCCGGAGACAAACCGAAGCTGCGCGTCCTGACGTACATGGCGGGTCCGCGGTTCGAGCGGGCCGCGCATCCCGGCATCAACCCGTTCGCGCAGGTGTTGTTCGGTTCCGCGCGCGCCAGCAACACCGTGCTGGGCATCCGCGAGACCGTCACCGATTTTTCGTATCAGCCCGGGGGCGGGATCGATCTGAATCTGGCTCGTCGATTCGGCGCCCGGCTCGAAGGCGACTATCGGATCGTTCGGGCCGGGGGCCACAACAGCAAAGAACCTCGCGTCGTCGCCGCGGCCGTGATCGGTTTTTGAGCCGGGATCGAACGAGCTCCGTCGGATAGAGCACCAGGCCGTCAAGTTCGAAGTGCGAAGTGCACTTCGCCCTTCGAACTCTGCCTCAGTTCCCGGCAGGACGGCCGGGGCCGGTGTAACTGCCGGTCGGCCACGTCTGCGGTGGTCCCCCGTCTACGCGAAACGGCGGAGGCTCGGACTCCCGCAGGCCGTGAACCGCGTTCGAGTAGTAGTCCGTGTAGCGGATGCTGCCGCCCTTGGCATCGACGAACCCGACCGACGATTGAAACAGCGCCGGCTCGGGGAACCCTTTCGGCACCGTCCCCTCGAAGATGTAGAGCCGGTTCTCGTGCATCGTGATGTAGGCGAACGTGCGCGATTCGTCCCGGTTGGTCAGCTGCACGAAGTAGCCTTCGACCACCTGTTGGAACTGAAGGTTGAGATCGGTGACCCTGGCGTCGCGCTGGATGAACTTCAGCGCCGCAAAGGTCAGGGCGCCACGCACATCCATCTTCCAGTAGCCGAGGCCGATGATCGCACCCTGGCGGCCGTCCTGCGTGCCGAAGCAGGTCTCGGCGCCGGGAGGGCACTGCTTGGCGCGCGCGACGCCCTGCGCCTCGGCGGCGCGGTAGTCGACCACGGTCACGGAATACCGCTCGCGTCCGTGTGAGGCCGAATAGACCCTGGCGGGCAGCTGATACCTGTACTGCGACGCATAGGTCGTGGTCTGCACCTGGGGCTTTCCCGGAAAGTTCACCTCGAACCCGTCTTCGGGGAACTTGAAATTGTCCCATTCCTCCTGCGCAAAGGCAGGCGTCGTGAGCGAGAGCATGAGTGCCGCGGCAATAAATGGAGTCACGCGCATGATGTTTCCTCCGGCGATGGCATACGTATGCACAACGCGCGATGTGTCGCCCCGCGTCGGGCTGCTGGGGAGATTGGAATATAACCCGCCGTCTCGGAGAGGTGTCAATGTGGGACCCGTGTTATCCTCCTGTCGATCTCGACGCGTCCACATTCGAGGGGCGTCAATTGGAGGTTTGTATGAAGCGCATTGCCCTGTTTGGCCTCGGTCTCCTGGCGGCTTCCATCGGCGCGTTCGCGCAGGCGCCTGACGACCCCGCCATCTCCACGCCGCTGCTCGCTGTGCCGGAGAATCTGCGGGCCGCCGCGACGGTCGTCAAGTGGAATGCCGACAAGACATACGTGACGTTGAGGAAGGGGACCAGCCGCCTGGTCTGCTACGACCGATCGGGGTTTCCCCTGCAGCAGCCGTTCTCACTCGAGTGCACCAGCATCGCGAACCTGGATCGCGTCGCGCAGAACATGAAGGCGGAAGCGCTGGGCGACAAGATGAAGTCCGAGGCCATGCTGAACGACCAGGAGAAGAACGGCACCCGCGTCAAGCCCGAGTTCGGGTCGGTCTGGTACCACCTGATGGGACCTGACAAGGAGCATGCGCGCACGCACATGACCATCGCCGTGCCGGGCGCGACGATGCAGACCATGGGACTGCCGGAGAACGGCAGAGGGGGCGGCGTGTGGATCATGAACGCGGGCACGACGACCGCCCACCTCATGACACCGGGAGAGTAACGCGCAAGGGCGAACGGTTATGAGGCCTCTGATATTCAGTCTTCTGCTGGTCTCCGCGCTGTCGGCAGCCCAGGGCAAGCAGCAGACGTTCACCGGCGTCGTCACGGACAACATGTGCCCCAGAGGCGATCATTCGGGGATGCAGATGGGACCGACCGACGCCGAGTGCACGAAGGCCTGCGTCAGCATCCACGGCGCGGCGTACGTGCTGTTCGACGGCAAGAATGTCTACACGCTGAGCGACCAGAAGACGCCGGAGAAATTCGCCGCGCAGAAGGTGAGAGTTGTCGGGACGCTGGACGCCAAGACCAAGACCATCCACGTGGACTCGATAGCCGCCGCGAAATGAAGTTCGAAGTGCGAGGGTCGAAGTAAGAGGGCACTTCGAACTTCAGTTACGGCACCAGCGGCTCGATATGGATGAGGGTGCCGCCGTGCTGATCTCCCAGCCACAGGCTGGAGAGCGCCCCGGATTTCTGCACCTCCACATGACGAACGTTCGTTTCATGCGGGAGGAGGTACTCGGTAAATTCCCCGGTCTGTGGATTCAGGCGGACGGCAAGATCGTTGTCCATGCCCGCGGTCCACGCATACGTCTTGTCGTCGAACTGCGCGTCATACGGACGCGTCCACTGCGTGGGAACGGTCCACTCCGTGATTTTCTGCGTCTTCGGATCGAACATCGCCACGCGGTTGCCGTTCCAGACGCCGCACCACAGGCGGTCCTGGGAGTCGATGTGTCCTCGCCGGCACCCGGCGCCCTTCGTCGGGAAGTCGTACCAGACGGTTTTCAGCATCTTGCCGTCGGTCATCCAGAGCTTGTCAGTGGTCATCTGCATGCCGTACATGTTGTTCTTCGAGTCGGCGACCACGTCGTAGGCTCGCGCCGGCGGGCTTCCCGCCGGATACTCGACGCGCGTCCACGTGTTGGTCGAGAGGTCGACATGCCAGGTGCCGCCCGCTTCGCCCGTGGCGAACGCCACATTGAGCCAGAGCTTGCCGTCTACATGCTGGAACGCCGGATCGACCATCGTCAGATGTCCGTCACCCATCGCTGACTCCGCGATCGGGAGCTTGAAGGTCTCCATCTTCTCGGTCTTTGGATCGAATCGAGCGATCTGCAGCTGCGACATGTTGCCGAAGTAGATCCGTCCTTCCTTGTCGAGATCGATCTGGAGACCGCCCTGGGCGACCTGGCCCAAACGCCTCTGCGGCACGGGATACTCGACCGCCTTGCCGGTCCTGGGATCGAGCTTCCCGAGGAACTGGGAATTGAAATCCGAATACCACACGTTTCCTTGCGCGTCGAACACCGTGTCATGCGGCGAGGCATCCGGCCGCGGCAGGTCGTAGACCGTGTAGATCACCTGCGTTCCTTTGCCTGTCGGCCGCGGCAATGTCTTGAGCGGGAATTCAAACGTGTCCTTCGAACTGAGATTGATCGAGCTGAGATATTTGGCGAAACCGCTCGGTGCCGGCGCCAGCAGGACGACAGGTCCTGCCGGACGCATCCACGGATGCAACGGCGACGAGTTGTTCGTGTGCATGCCCATCCGCTGAATCACTTGCGCAAATTCTTCCGCCGTGAAATGCGAGAACAGCACTCGCTGGAGCGTGTGGCAGTTGACGCAGCCGCCGAGCCCCAGCTTTTCTCCCGGACTTCCGGGGACGCTCATGATCAACTCCCCGTTGGAGAGCTGCGTGGCGAGCTTCGAGGCGCGCGTGACCTTCGTGAGCGGCAAATCCAACCGGGTGGGTTGCGCGGTCACCTCGACGGACGTGCCCGGCAACTCATAGCCGACGGCCCGGATGCTCACCGCGTACTTGCCTGGCTCCATTCGGTCGCGCGGGAAGCTGTACTGGCCCTGGGCGTTGCTGACCACCCAGGTGGTGATCGTCGAGCCCCCCTTCTTTGCACCAACGAGCACGCCCTCCATCGCGCCTTCCGCCTGGGAGCTCACGTTTCCCGTGAGCGCCGACGGAGACTGGGTTTCCGCCAGCACAAAACCGGCGAACGCGCCGCCCAGTAAGACCGTTCCCACGAGGATCGCTGCGAGAGGCTTCGCCTGACTCATGACACATCTCCTTTGGGTTTCGTGCGACAAAGGTTTCTCACCGGCGCGCGGCCGACGTCGCCGCGGGGACGGAATCCGGTACGAGCATCCGGATCATACCGTCCTGCCGCGATGTGATGAAGAGCTCCCCGTCGCGGCTGCGGCCGATGTGCAGATCGGCTCTGGTCGTTTTCGCGCCCATCGTCTTCTCGATGAGCTCTTGCAGCGACACATCCACGCGTGTGCCGCTCGCGTCGCGCACGTAGAGCTGGATCTCTTCGATCGGCGCCACGGTCTCGGGAATGCCGTCGTCGGCCTTCTTCATCGCGGCAAGGTCGGACGCGAACAGACGTCCCCGCTGGATGTCGCCAAACACGAACTTGCCGCGGAGCGCGGCGATCCGCCCGTGATACGCGAACCCATCGGTCACAGAGGCTCCCTCGTCGTGATCGTAGATCGCAACCGGATAGGTGAAGCCGTCCTTCTGGCGCCCATTCCGCACGTCGGCCGGCAGCGGGAACAACTCATTCAGCGCGCCGCCGCGCACCCTGGCGTTCTCCCAGTATCCCTCCCGCTTCATCCAGCCGTAGTTCTCGCCATTACGGACGATGTTGATCTCCTCGACCTGGCTCATGCCGATGTCGGAGGCGAACATCGTGCCGTCCTCCATGTCCCATGAGATCCGGTGGGCGTTCCGGAAACCGTAGGCGTAGATTTCGCCGAGCGTTTTCGGATCGCCGTCCGCGGCGAATTTGTTGGCCATCGGAATGGTGTAGTCGCCGAGCCCCTTCACGCCGTGCGTGACGGCCGGGCTGCGCGGATCGATCCGCAGGATGGCGGTCATGATCGAGTCGAGGCGCTGCGTCTGGGCGGGATTGCTCGCGTTCGGTCCTCCGCCATTGCTGAACCCATGATCGCTGCCGCTCGTGTAGAGCAGGCCGTAATCGGGATCTCCGGGTTTCGCCGTCGGGTTGAACTCGACCGCGCCCATCGGATGGGTCAGGTTGGCGACGACGTGCGCCTCACGAAGGAGCTCGCGGCGCGTGCCCTCGAACGTGTTGGCCGCCGGATTCGTCGCGTGCCACTCGGTGATGACGTTGTGGTAGGTCACGTCTTTCAAGCCGTACCCAATCGGGATGAAGTTCAGCGTCGCGGGGTTGCCCATCACGCGTTCGGCGTGCACCGTGTAGAACAAGCCGTTCCGCGCGAAGTCCGGGTGAAAGGTGAAACCGATGAACCCGCTCTCCAGCCTGTTGTAGACAGCGAGCGGGAAGGCGGCGCCGACGTTCGCATACACGGAGGGCTGGTTGTTGCGATCGAGCAGGTAGAGCAGGCCGCGCGAGTCGTTGGCGAACCGGCGGCCGTCGGGAAGGTCGCGGACGAAACTGACGCGCGCCCAGCCGGCCGGCACCACGTCCTGATCGGCGGGGCGCAGCCCGCGGGTGTCCGGCAGGCGCACGAGATCCCGGATCTCGACCGTCAGCCCGCGTTTCGTGATCGGCGCCGGAATCGGATTGCTGGTGATCGGATTGCCGGTCTGCGCGTCAATTACGCCAGCAGCGCAGAGCGCGGCGAACAAAAGCGTCACGATCGGAAGCGGTGTACGCATGAGCCCTCCTCGGGCGGGTCGCCTCTTGCCGCGTCTCCAGCATCAGGAAACGATACGTCCGCCGATTATCGCTGAACTCGGGGTGCTGTCAATCGAGCTGCCCGACAATGCTTTTCCGGTGCCGGGCTGTATCTGTACTTGACGCACGATCCGGTCTCCCCTATCTTTCCGCTGGCACCAGTCCTGGCCGTCTCTGCGGCGTGCGCCTTTTTGCCAGCTGTTCCATCAGGGGTCCACATGCATACGGTGAATCGAGCGAAAACCGCAGGTCTCTTGATGCTGCTGGCGTCGTTGGCCGCCCGGCCGGCGCTGGCTCAGGAGAACTCGCCCCTCGACCTGACCGGCACCTGGCGCTGGATCAATCACGAGGACGAGCGCGATCGCGCTCCCGGTGCGTTTCCGGGCGACTACCGCGGCCTCCCGTTGAACGATGCCGCCCGTATGCGGGCGGACACCTACGACGAAGAGGTGAATTCGACGTCCTCGCTGCTCCAGTGCAGGCCGCGGACGCCGGGATATCAGCCAAAGGGACTCGACCCGATGCGGATCGACAAGGTCGTCGACCCGTTGACCCGTCAACTCGTGGCGTACCGAATCTCGTACGAGAAGACTGCCGGCGAGCGGGTCATCTGGCTCGATGGTCGCCCGTCGCCGTCGCCATACGCGCTCCATTCCTGGGAGGGCTTCTCCACCGGCAAGTTCCGCGGCGACACGCTCGAGATCACGACGACGCACCTCAAAGAGAGTTACGTTCGCCGCAACGGCGTCGCCACCAGTTTCCGCGCGACCGTGATCGAGCACATCTCGCTGGAGGAACCGTACCTGGAGGTGACGTTCACGGTCATCGATCCGGACTATCTGACGGAGCCTCTGGTACGCAGCGCCACCTACATGCGCGCCCCCACCCTGCAGCTGCCGCCGTATCCGTGTCAGCCCGAGGAGTATCAACCTGGCGAGAAGTATCGCGTGCCGCACTACCTGCCGGGCGAGAATCCGTATCTCACCGAGTCAGGCTTCAAATACAAAGCGCCACAGGAAGGTGTGAGAGGCGGCGCCGACACCCTCTATCCGGAATGGCGCGCGCGCGGCGTGACGCTGGCGCCGCCCGCGGCGCAATCCACGATCAAACCTGTCTACACCGACGCATCGACGCACGTCGCGGAGCAGGCGGACGCGCAGCGGCCGCCCCCTCCGGTCTACGACAGGGTCGAGCCGTTACACGTGGCGGGCAATGTCTATCTGATTGCCGGAGCAGGCGGCAACATCGTTTTGTCGGCCGGCGGAGACGGCGTCGTCATGGTCGATTCGGGTGCTGCCGCGGCGAGCGATCGGGTGCTCGCCGCCGTGCGCGAGATTCACCAGACCTTGCGACCGCAGGAGGTGCCCGAGTCGGCGTCACCATTCGGCAACACGTGGCAGGCCACGCATGCGTTTCCGGATCCGATGATTCGGATGATTATCAATACCAGCAGCAATCCGGATCACGTCGGTGGCAACGCGAACATCCGGATGTCCCCGCTGTTCCGTCTCCTCGGCTACAGAGATCCCTCGCTGAGCCTGCAGGTGTTCGCCCACGCGGCGGTTCAACGCCGGATGGTGGAATCGAAAGCGCCGAATCTTCTCGTCCCGACCGACACGTACCTGTCCGACACGTACACGCTGTACCGATTCTTCAACAACCAGGCGGTCCAGGTCTTTCACATGCCCCGCGCGATTACCGACGGCGACAGCGTGGTCTGGTTCCGCCGCTCGGATGCGATCGCCGCCGGTGATGTGTACAACAGCGACAGCTATCCCCCGATCGACGTGGACAAAGGCGGCAGCATCACCGGGGAAATCGACGCGCTCAACAGGCTCATCGACATGAGCGTCACCGAGTTCATGTCCCAGGGCGGCACGATGATCATTCCCGGTCATGGATGGATCAGCGACGCGGCCGACGTCGGCAACTACCGCGACATGCTGATGGTCATCCGCGATCGCATCCAGGCGATGGTCGACAAGGGGATGACGCTCGCGCAGGTGAAGGCGGCGAAGCCGACCATGGATTACGACCCGGAATATGGCAGGGGACCGGGAGCGACCTCCCGCCTCGTCGAGGCGGTCTACCGCAGCCTCAAGGAGAAGAAGAAATGAAACGTCCATCCTTCGCTCTCGTTGTGGCCGCCGCGCTGCTGTCGAGCGTGCCGATTCACGCTCATCACTCCTTTGGCGGCACCTACGATGTGAGCAAGGTCATCACGATCAAGGGAACGATGGTGCAGGTGACGTTGCGCGCACCGCATTCCTTCCTGTACGTCGAGGTCGAGGATACCGACGGGTCCACGAAACAGTGGATTGTCGAGGGCGCGACGGCCGCCCAGTTTGCGCGGCAGGGTATAGACAAGGACGCGTTCAAGGTCGGAGATCCGGTGGAAGTGGTTGCCAACCCGTCGCGCAGTCCCAACAGCACGCACGCTCGCTTGATCAAGATCACTCGGACGACCGACGGCAAGTCGTGGGGCAGCCGTACCGGCGAAAGCGTGAACTGATGGCGGGTGTCATGGCATCGCGGCGTGCGATCGCAGTCGCTCTCGTGTGTCTCTGGGGATCAGTGATCGTGCACGCCCAGGGACGTGGAGGCGGCGGCGCTCTGCCTCCCACGGCGAAAGCCATTGCCCCTATCGACCTCACGGGATACTGGACTGCGGTGATCACCGAAGACTGGCACGTGCGCATGCTCATGCCGTCGAAAGGCGACTTCGGCAGCGGCGTCGCCGGCACGATCGAGAATCCCGGCGTCGGTTTCATCGGCGCCGGTCCCAATCCGTCCGCGCAAGGGAACATCCCGTACAGAGTCGCGGCCGCTCAGGCAGCGATGAAATGGGATCCGGCGAAGGACGAGGCCGAAGGCAATGCATGCAAGGCGTACGGCGCGCCCGGACTCATGCGGCTGCCGACGCGCCTGCGCATCACCTGGCAGGATGAGAACACGCTGAAGGTCGACGCGGACTATGGGACGCAGACCCGTCTGTTCCATTTCGGTCCGCCGCCGGACCGAGGGCGGCTGGATTATGGCAACGCGACGTTTCTTCCACCGCAGGTGCAGAAAGTAGAACCGCCCGCTGGAGTGGAGCCGAGCTGGCAAGGCTACTCGAGTGCCTCGTGGACGATCATGGGTGGAAGCGGGAATTTCGAGCGCGGCGGGAGCGTGAAAGTCGTCACGACTCGCTTGAAGCCGGGGTACTACTGGAAAAACGGGATGCCCTACACGGGCAACGCGGCGCTCACCGAGTTCTTCCGCGTCATGGAATTACCCGATCGGAGCCAGTGGATCCGATTCACGCAGATCGTCGATGATTCCGAGTACCTGACCCAGCCATGGATCGTCAACTACGCTTTCAAGAAGCTTCCCGACGGCTCGAAATGGAACCCGACCCCCTGCTCCGTGAAGTAACCGGGTTGTCGTCAACTGCCTCGTGATGCCTTCCTCGTGCCCATGAGTGGGATCGGACGACCCTTACGGGCAATACCGCTCATCCTCTGGCTTGCCGGCGTCGCCACCGCCTCGCCCGGGTTCGCTCAAGATGAGTCGCCGGTCGACGGCCCGCCGGCCCCCGTTGCTCCAGAGGTCGTGTCACGCGACGCCCAGGGGCGCGTCACCATCCGGGCGGTCCGCCTCACCGAGCCACTCGTCATCGATGGTCTTCTGCGAGATCCGATTTACAGCCAGGTGCCGGCGATCGGCGATTTCGTGCAACAGGAGCCGCACGAGGGAGAGCCGGCGACCGAGCGCACCGAACTGTGGGTCTTCTTCGACGCCACGAACATCTACATCGCGGTGCGCTGTCTCGACGACCAGCCGGATCGCATCATCGCCAACGAAATGCGCCGGGACAACAACAACATCTTTCAGAACGACAACGTCCAGTTCGTCATCGACACGTTCTACGATCGCCGCAGCGGTTTTCTCTTTCAAACCAACGCGCTTGGCGCGCTGAGCGATCAGGAAGTGAGCGACGAACGCAACTTCAACAGGGATTGGAACACCGTGTGGGACGTCAAGGCCGCGCGGACCGACGACGGGTGGAGCGCCGAGTTCGTCATCCCGTTCAAATCGCTCCGGTACCGAGCGAGCGGTCCGCAGACCTGGGGTTTCAACATCCAGCGTCGCGTCCCCTGGAAGAACGAACGGACGTATCTCTCCGGCGTTCCGGCGTCGTACGGCGGCCGCGGCATCTACAAGCTGTCGTCCGCCGCCACGCTCGTCGGCCTCGAGGTCCCGGCGCAGGGCCGCAATCTCGAAATCAAACCGTACGCGATCTCCGCGCTGACGACGAACCGCCAGGCCAGGCCCGCCTTCTCGAACGATCTCACGGGCGATACCGGAGTCGACCTGAAATACGGGCTGACCAAGAGCCTGACCGCCGATTTCACGTACAACACCGATTTCGCGCAGGTCGAGGAAGACGAACAGCAGGTGAACCTGACCCGGTTCAGCCTCTTCTTCCCCGAGAAGCGCGAATTCTTTCTCGAGGGCCAGGGCATTTTCGGCTTTGGTCCTCCGAGCAGGGACTTCGGCGGCGCGACGAACCTGACGCCGGTGATGTTTTTCAGCCGCCGGGTTGGTCTCAGCGCAGGTCAGGAAGTGCCGATTCTCGCCGGGGGCAGGGTGACGGGGCGCGCGGGCCGCACCACGGTGGGGCTGTTGAACATCGAAACCAAGGCCTCGGAGCGGGCGGGCGCCGCGGCCACGAATTTTTCCGTCGTGCGCGTGCGACGCGACATCCTACGGCGCAGCGCCATTGGACTCGTCGGCACGCAGCGGGCGCCACGTCTCACCGGAGACGCGTCCAACCAGGTTGTCGGCGTCGATGCGTCGCTCGCCTTCTTCGAGAACGTGACGTTCAACAGTTACTACGCCAGGAGCCGAACGCCCGGGCGCCGTGGCGACGACTCGAGCTATACGGCGCAGTTCGCGTACGCCGCCGATCGGTACGGGGTCACCATCGAGCACCTGACCGTTGGCGACGCGTTCAATCCCGAGATCGGGTTTCTGCGACGGGAAAGCTTTCGACGAAACTTCGCGCAGGCTCGCTTCAGCCCCCGGCCGCGATCGAGTCCGTCCGTGCGCAAGGTGACCATGGAGAGCAGCCTCGACCACATCACCGATCTCGAGGGCACGCTGGAAACTCGCGAGGCGCAGGCCTCGGCGCGTGTGGAATTCAGCAGAGGCGGCTTCTGGTCCAACGACTACACCCGCAACTACGAGCGGCTCAAGGTGCCCTTTGAAATTTCGAAAGGGGTATTCATTCCTCTAGGTGGTTACAGCTTTCAGAATTTCCGGAGCGAGTACTACATGGGGCCGCAGCGGGTCTCGGGTCGGTTCTTCGCATCGAGTGGCACCTTTTACAATGGGTCGCGCACCGAGGCCGGCTTCAACGGGCGCGTGGACATGACCTCGCAGTTCTCGGTCGAGCCGCGTGTCACGCTCAACTGGATTGACCTTCCGGTAGGCCGGTTCATGACCCGGCTCGTCAGCTCGCGGGTCAATTTCACGATGAGCACGCGCATGGCGACGAGCGCCCTGGTT
>Ga0209515_10007590_pt1 | contig 13021 bp, 10 predicted proteins | sample Subgroupgradi54m_FD_187454 | JGI IMG/M metagenome (GOLD analysis project Ga0209515, IMG submission 187454) | Subsurface groundwater microbial communities from S. Glens Falls, New York, USA - GMW60B uncontaminated upgradient, 5.4 m (SPAdes)... ...
CGCTGGCTCGGGTGCGGGCTCCACGCTCGCCACCTGCTCGGCCTGCCAGCGCTGGCCCGCCGCGAGCGCGACCATCGGCGCGCGCTCCGGGCGCACCTCGACGCGGCCGTGCAGCACGTGCACCGCGCGCAGCCGGTCAGCGTCGGCGGCGACGTCGAAGGCGGTGCCGCGCACCTCGACCTCGCCATCGTTGGTGATGACGCGGAAGCGCTCGCCCGGCTGCAGCTTGTCCACCTCGACCGTGATCGTGCCGTCGGTGAGGCGCACGATCTCGTCGGGCACCCCGCCCACGCGGATGAAGCGCGCGCCCTCGTGGGCGTTCACGGTGCCGCGGTAGATCGGCGCGACCGCCGCCTGCTGCTCCGGGCCGGGCGGCGAGCCCGTGCCCGCGCGCGAGTCGAACCAGCGCAGGCCGACCGCGGCGGCGAGCCCGGCGGCGCACAGCACGGCGGCGCTGAGGACGATCCGTCGCACCGGCCGGACCTGGCGAGCTGCCCCGGCCCGCGCGGCCATGAGCAACGCGCTGCGCACCTGCGCGCTGTGCTCGGGCAGCGGTGCGGCCACCGGCAGATCGGCGGCCAGCGCCGTCACGCGCGCGTGCGCGGCCCAGTCGGCGGCGCAGCGCGCGCACTCGGCCAGGTGGGCACGCAGCTCGGCGTCGTCGCTGCCGCTCACCTGCGCCCGGGTCAGCTCCATCGGCCGCGGACAACGTCCCGACATGCCGCTCATGATCCACTGCTCCCTTCCAGTGCGGCACGCAGCGCGACGCGCGCCTCATGCAAGAGTCGCCACAGCGTCCCCGCTCGCAGGCCGAGCAGGCGAGCCACTTCCACGCCGGGAAGCTCCTCGAGCTCGCACATGACGTAGACCACGCGCAGGCGGTGCGGCAGCCCGGCCAGCGCCTGCCCGACCCGCTCGAGCAGCAAGCCCCGTTCGACCGCCTCGTCGGGGCGCGTGGGCGCGCGCGTCGGCTCGTCGACCAGGCGGGCGTGGAAGGTGCGCCGGCGCACCTCGCCGCGCGCGTGGTGCCCGACCACGTTGGAGGCGATGCCGAACAGCCAGCCGCGCACCATGCAGTCGCCGCGGTAGCGCGGAGCCGAGCGCAGCGCCTCGAGGAAGGTCGCCTGGACCAGATCGTCCAGGTCGCGCCGATCCGAGCCGGCCAGGCGCGAGATGAAGCGGTAGACCGCGCGCTGGTGGCGATCGAAGAGCGCGCCCAGCGCCGTCGTCTCGCCGATCGCGCACGCCGCCAGCAGCGCCTCGTCGGAGATCTCGTGGCTCTCGGCGGTCGCCATGGGCCGGAGCGGGATCAGCTTGCCGCGCGTCACGGGCCACCCAGGCGCAGCCCGAGCAGACCGCGCAGGTAGCCGCTCGGCTCGCCGGGAATCTGGTTCATGTCCTGGTTCTGCGGCGCGTCGGCGGCCTGCGCCGAGACGTCGGCGGCCACGCCGATGTGCAGCGAGACGCCGTGGCCGAGCGGATACGACAGCGACGCGTGCACGTCGGCGCGCAGGCCGAAGTTGCTGATCTCCTGGTTGTTCTGGCCGGTGCTCTGGCCGATGGTGATCCAGCCGCCGCCCAGGCCGAGCCCGGGCACCAGGACGGCACGCCCGAGCTTCACCGGCAGCTCGACCGTGGCCAGCAGGTCGACACCCAGGCTGGTGCTGGTCGCGGTGCCGGCGAGCAGACGCGCGCTGGTGCCCAGGCAGAACCGTCCCAGGCCGAGGCAGCCGCTCAGGCCCGCACCCAGCCACAGCGAGCCGTCGAAGCCGAGCGAGGTCTCGCCCGCGATGGCGAGGCTGGCCAGGCCGCGCGCCGCCGGCGCCGGCGCGGCCACCGTTTGGGCGGGCAGCGGCTTCACCACCGGCGCCGCGGGCGGCTCGTACGACCAGCCCGCGAGCAGGCCCGCGTTCAGGTCGGAGCGCGCCCACGATTCGATCACCGTGGCCGCCGCCTCGGCGTCGGCGACGCTGCGCTCGCTCTTGCGACCGTAGCGGTCCTCGATGGAGATGAGCAGCTTCTCGCCCGCGCGGCCGACCGTGACCTTCACGGCCGAGCAGCGCTTGCTGGACTGGGTGCGGACGCCGCGTCTGGTCAGCCTGGGTTGGATCTGCTGCACCAGCTCCGCGTCTCCTTCCAGGCGTGCGGATGGTGGGCACGGCTCGTCGGCGGCCGCACGACCGGCGACCAGGAGGCCGCCGATCGCGAGCAGCCGCATCGCGATCGATGGAAGGTGTCTAGCCAATGACCGGCACGTCGCCGGGCGGCGCGGGCGGATCGCCCGGCTGGTCGGTGCCCGGCTCATCGGTGCCCGGGCCGTCGTCGGTGCCACCGGGCTGATCGCCGTCCTCGCCGCCCTCGCAGCCGACGTCGGCGGCCAGGTTGTTGTCGCCCACGGCGGCCTCGTCCACGCCGTCCTGGTTGTTGTTGTCTCCGTCGGGCTCGTCGACGCCGCACTGGTTGTTGTCGCCGTCCGCCTCGTCCACGCCATCCTGGTTGTTGGCGCCGTCGGTCTCGTCGACACAGACCGTGCCGGTCTCGTCGACGCAGTCGGCGGCGAACGAGTAGGTCATCTTGCGCGCATCACCGATGCGGACCACCTGGCCCAGGTCGCGCGCCGCCCCGGCGCGGTGGACGCGGAAGCTGGTGTCGATCGAACCATCGCGACGCGGGAAGACCAGCGTGGTCGCGCCCCCGTTCGCCGAGGCGAGCTCGATGCGGTAGCGTCCGCCGTCAGCGGGGATGGCCAGGGAGAAGCTGCCATCGGCACCGACCGGCGCGCTCGCGACGACCACGCCCGCGCGGGTGGCATTCACCTGGGTGACTCCGGCAGGGAACGACGACAGCGCCGCACGTCCCGACACCACCTGCGGACCGGCCTCCGTGCCGCAGGCGAAGGCCAGCGTGGCCAACAGAACCGGCACCATACGTTTCACGATCTGGATCATTGCACGTCTCCTGCTTGGGTTGAGTTCCCGGCTCTACTGACGGGGTACCCGCGGCGGGAGAAACCTTCGGAAAAACAATCGCGTGCAAATCCGATGATTTGGGAGGTCGCTACTCGATCTCGACGCGCCGGGCCAGGCCCACGAGGCTGAGCGAGCTGGAGTCGTTCTGGTCGTCGCGGCTGGGCCAGTAGACGGTCTTGCCCTCGTAGTCGGCGAGCACGTCGACGTCGTCGGCGAGCATGGCCTTCATGACCACGTTGGTGCGAAACTCCTCCTCGCTCACGGCCCCGTCGGTGTTGCTGTCCAGCAGGCGGGCCAGGCCGGGCGCCGACGAAGCGTCTTCCGTCAGGAAGCCGGCCAGGGGCGGCACGACGCGGTCGAGCGCGCCGTGCTCGAGCGCCAGACCGAGGCGCACCACGCGCGTGCCATCGCTGATGACGGGGCCGAGCTCGACCGAGAGCGCGCTGCCCGACACCCAGCCGGCGTCCTGCGCGCGCCCGAGCGGATCGAAGAGCGTGACGATGGGCGCGGTGCCGGTGCCCTCGGTGGCCAGGATGTGGCCGATCGCGTCACGCTGACCCACCGCGGGCACCTGGCCGTTGCGCACCATCTCGAAGACCCCGTCACCATCGGCATCGGTGGCGCGGTAGAGCCCGACGCGCGCGTGGTCCGACGAGCCGTCGGCGCACACCTCGGCGACCAGGATCCAGGTGGCGCGGCCGTCGGCGAGCGCGGCGTCGATGTGGTTGCGCCAGTCGCTCGCCACCGGCGCCGACAGCTGCGAGCTCAGCGCCAGCCGGAAGCTGGCGATGCCGTAGTCGGGGCGACCGTCGAGATCGAGGTCGAATGCGGTATCACGCAGCTCGGTGCTGCTGCCGGGCAGGTTGAGCTGGCTGATGGCGAACGCCTCCTGCTTCAGCTGGCAGGGCGGCTCGGCCACGCCCGGCAGGACGGGCGGCCGGGGCGTATCGTCGCGGCATGCGGGTGTCGACAAGAGCAGCGTGAGCGTCATGAATCCCACGCCCAGGTGTCGAAGACTGCGCAGCCTGACGCCGCGCGTGCTGGAAAATGCCGCGCGGTTCAGGCCGCGGCGGCTCATGATCGGCGTGTCGAAGCTCATGCCTCGACGCTGTGCACTCCTGGTGCCAGCCGCGCGCGTGGTAAAACCTGGGCGGTGAACGCGGGGGCACGCGAGCATGCGGTCGTCGTCGGCGCGAGCATGGCGGGGCTGCTGGCCGCGCGTGTGCTCGCCGATCATTTCGGCCTCGTGACGGTGATCGAGCGCGATGTGCTGCCCGACACACCCGCGCCGCGCAAGGGCGTGCCGCAAGCGCGCCACGTGCACGTGCTGCTGGCGAGCGGACGCGCCGCGCTCGTCGATCTGCTGCCCGAGCTCGAGAGCGACCTCGAGCGCGCGGGCGCGCCGCTGGTCGACCCGGGCGTGCACGGACGCTGGCGCGGACCGTTCGGCTGGCTGATGTCGCCCGGGCCGAGCGAGCTGCTCACCCGCTGCATGAGCCGCGATCTGCTCGAGCACCTGGTGCGCGAGCGGGTGCGCGCGCATCCGCGCGTGACCATCGAATCGGGCACGAGCGTGACCGGCCTCCTGGGCGAGGACGACGGCGCCCGCGTCGGCGGCGTGCGCCTGGCCACGGGCGAGCCGCTCGCGGCCACCCTGGTCGTCGATGCCACCGGGCGCGGCTCGCGTCTGCCCGAGTGGCTGGTCGCGCTCGGCCACACGCCGCCCGAGGAGATCGTCGTCGAGCCGCACGCCGGCTACGCCACCGGGGTGTTCGCGGGCGTACGCCTGCCACCGCCGCTGTCGATCCTGTTCATGCCCGCGTACGCGCCGGCGCAGAGGCGCGGCGGCGCCATCTTCCCGCTCGAGGGCGGCCGGCACATCGTGACCCTCTACGGGGTGGGCCGCGACGTGCCGAAGACCGAGCCGGCCGCCTGGCACGAGTTCGCCGCGTCGCTGTCCTCACCGGCGCTGGCGCGCGCCGTCGCCCCCGCCACCCTGGTGGGCGCGCTGCACGGCACGCGCACCACCGCCAGCCGCCGGCGCCTGTGGGAGCATTGCCACCTGCCCGTGGGCGTCGTGCCCATCGGCGACGCCATCGCCGCGTTCAACCCGGTCTACGGCCAGGGCATGTCGGTGGCCGCGCTCGAGGCGCGCGCCCTGGGCGCCCTGCTGGCCGAGACGCGCGACGATCTCGCGCACGTATCAGCGCAGCTGCCCAGGCGTGCCGCGCGCATCGTGCAGACGCCCTGGACGCTCGCCACCTACGAGGACCTGCGCTTCGAGACCACCGACGGCGCCCGCCCGCCCTGGCTGGGCGCCGTCGCCCGCGCCACCGACGGCCTCATGTCACTGTGCACGCGCGATGGCGAGGCCACCCTCGCGTTCGCACGCGTGACCCATATGTGTGCGCCACCGTCGTCGCTGGCCAGGCTGGGCGTGCGCATCGCGGCGCATGCCGCTGGTCTGGCGCGCCCGGACCCGGGCGCGCGCGCGGAAGGCATACCGGTCGCGGCGCTCACGGGCAGCTGATGCTCTCGGGAGTCCACCAGTTGCCGCTCATGGCCATCATCGACAGCAGCTTGACCGTGTCCTGGTAGTAGCCCTCCGCGCCTTCGTCGACCACGAAGTCCCACACCGAGTTGAGCCACGCCTGGTGCGAGGACCCGACCATGGCGGCCACGCCGAAGGGCGCGACGAAGCACATGTCGGTGTAGTCGCCGCCCGTCACGTTGCCGTCGAGCGCGTAGCCGGGCCGGATGCCGCCCGGGTTGCCGCCGGTCTCGTCGGCGATCCAGTCGTTCAGCTTGCCCACCGCGGTGCGGGCGCGTGCGTCGCCGGTGGTGATGGCGTGCACGCCCAGGCGCCACGGGTCGCGGCAGGCGTTGTAGCCGTAGCGACCGTCGCTGGCGCCCTCGAGGAAGCCGCCCGGGGCCGGCTGCGGGTTGTCGGGATGGACCACGAAGTCGGGCAAGAGGTAGGTCTGGCTGGCGAAGCTCTGCTGCAGCTTGGACACCATCTGGTACTCGTGGGCGAGCAAGGTGGTCCAGTCGCCGTCGCCGCTGGCGGTGGCGAAGCCCTGCAGGTGGCCGGGATGAAGTCGCTGGTGCGCGTGGCGTCGTACTGCGAGTCGCCGGGCGCGGCCCAGTCGCCGAGCAGGATCCAGTGCGCGCCCGAGTCGACGTCGCCGGCGCGGATGGCGTCGATGATCTTGATGGCCGCGGCGTGGTAGTCGATGGCGCCGTTCGAGCCCCACTGCTTGTCGGCCAGCAGGAGCGCGTAGGCGATGTCGAGGTCACCGTCGGTGGCGCTGTCCGGGCCCTGGTTGTTGGCGCACGAGCCGTTCTGTGACCACGCCATCAGGAAGGGCGTGTTGGCCGACTGGTGGGCCAGGTAGTACTGGTACATGCCGTCGAAGATGGTCTTGGCCTGGTTGTCGTAGCCGGCCATGAACACGGCGATGAGCATGCCGTAGCCGTGCGCCTCGCTGACCGTCTTGCTGTTGGGCATGCCGGTCTTGACCAGGTAGCGTCCGCCGCCGCAGCCGTCGCCCAGGTAGGCCTGCTTCCAGAAGTCGTAGAAGCCGCGCACCGCGTCGTCGAGCTGGCTCTGCGCGTGGTTGGGCTTGATGGTGCCACTCGCGTACGGGTGCGGATGGCTGCCGAAGGGCACGTTGGGTCCGTCGCCACAGTTCTGCGGCATCGACGCGTCGGGATGGCCGGGCGGAACGTCGGCATCGGGCGCGCCCGGGTCGGCGTCGGGCGCGCCCGGGTCAGCGTCGGGATCGTCGACCGACCCGTCGATGTGGTGCTGGCCGGCGTCGGGATGGCCAGAGGTGTCGTCGTCGCCGCCCGGCGAGACGTTGCCGCTACAGGCGCAGGTGGTCAGGAGGAGCACACAGGCGAGTGACCGGGCACGACTCAGGCTCATGCTACGAGTGAAGCGAAGCCGCGTCGTGGACGCTGGTCGCTCTCGCTCAGTGCCGTGGACGTTTTCGTCTCACGGGACCCAACCGTTTCGCAGGTTGTTGGCGCGTCCGGTCGGCCACAGCAGGCAGTTGGTCTTGGCGCCCGGCACGGTGTAGATGCGCACGCTCTCCACCTTGTCGTCGGCGTCCTTGAGCGAGAGCACGATGTCGAGCTGCCCGTCGCCGTCGACGTCGGCGAGCGTGGGCACGGCCATGGCGCCGCGGTGGGGCAAGGCCAGCTTGTGCAGCTGCTTGCCGCCCGCGTCGAGCACGAAGAGCGCGCTCTTGCCCTCGTCCTGCGAGTAGCTGGCGAAGACGACCTCGGGGACACCGTCGCCCGACAGATCGGCGACCGCCACGCCCGCGGTGAGCACGAGCGGATCCGCTGTGTAGTCGAAGGCCCAGATGGGCAGGCCGTCGGCGCCCACGGCGTGGATGCGTCCGTCGAAGCCGGCGAAGATCATGTCCAGGCCGGCGCGGTCGGGATCGAGGTCGGCGACCGTGACCTGGTTGGTCGCGCCCACGATGTTGCCCTGCAGATCGGCGAGCCCGGCCAGGTACTCGGGCGCGCGCACCGGCGTGACGAAGGCGGCCAGGCGGCTGGCGTCGGCACGTATGACCCAGAGCGCCACGCCCAGCTCGCGCATGTCCTGGGCGGCGTTCTGCACGCTGCCGACCATGACCACGTCGTACTTGCCGTCGCCGTCGACGTCGGCGATGGCGGGCGCGGTGTTGGTGAAGTGCGCCTGCAGCGCGGTGGCCTCGTCGTCGGCGAAGCCCTTCTGCGCCTCGGCCAGGTCGTGCAGGTAGCGCACGCCGGGGGTCTTCTTCGACGAGAAGCCGGGCGCGGCGTCGAAGGCCACGCCGGTGCCGTGGAAGATGCTGGCGTAGGCGTTGTCGTGGGGCACGACCAGATCGGCACCGCCCTGCCCGTCCAGATCGCCCACGGCCAGGTTCTGATCGTAGGCGCCGGCGAAGAAGCAGGCGGCGCCCGCGGCCTGGTTGCAGCCGGAGGTGCCGCTGGCCAGCGGCGGGAAGCCGGTCACCTGCGCGCCGTTGGCGTGGAAGGCGTTGACCACGTCACCCGGGCCGCCGTTGGTCGATGCCACGACCAGATCGAGCTGCCCGTCACCGTCGACATCGCCGGCGGCCAGGCTGCGCAGCTCGTCGTCCCAGCTGACCGGGAAGCCCGACAGCTCGGCGCCCGCGGCGTCGAACATGTGGATCACCCCGCGCGCGGCGATGGCGACCTCGAGCCTGGCGTCGTCACGAAAGTCGGCCACCACCGGCGCCGACCAGATGCGTCCCGACGTGGCGAAGCTCCACTTGACCGTGCCCGCGGCATTCCACACCACCAGCTTGTCGTCGCGCGCGACCACGACCTCGTTCTTGCCGTCGCGGTCGAGATCGGCGACCGCGGGCGAGCCCAGCCAGGCCTCCTCGAAGCGGTCGGCCAGGGCCATGGCCATGACCGGTACGGCCACGGTGGCGCTGCCGCCACCCGGCGCCGGGTCGCACGACGGCCTGGTCGGCGGCGGCACGGTGCCCCCGTCCAGACGCGGCGACGTGTTGCCGGTGTCGACGCTGCCGCCGCAGGCGACGAGCACGAACGTGGCCATCAACGCGGTCCCCCGAGCACGCATGGATCCAGCGTACATCATCCGCGCCTGGCGATCCGGGCGCGGCGCAGCTTCGTACCCAAGGCATGAGCCAGCTGAAGATCGTGAAGCAGTGCATCATCCGGCGGGCACCCGACGTCGTGCGCGCCCACTTCCTCGACTTCGATCATCACATTGCCCACGGTGTGCACAAGGGCGTCGACTACACCGTGCTCGAGCGCCTGGGCGCGCAGCAGCGGGTGCGCTCGAAGTTCCGCGTCTACGGCATGCCCAAGGTGGACGAGATCGTCGTCTACGCCGACGCTGCCGGCGCGGTGGTGCAGGACTTCGTCAAGGGCGACTTCGCCGGCGGGCGCATCCGCGTCAGCTTCACGCCCGAGGGTGAGGCGACCCGGCTCGAGGCCACGCTCGACGCGCCGCTGCGCGGCGTGAACCGTCTGCTCGCGCCGCTCTTGCGCCGCGTGGTCGCCAAGCTGGTCGACCAGGCGCTGAGCGAGGACTGCGAGGATCTCGAGAACGGCTACCAGCCGCCGCGTCAGCGTGCCGTGCCGAAGGCCGCCAGCGCCGCCTGATTGCCGCGTTCGAAGGCCACCTCCGCCGCCAGGCTGACGCGGTCGCGTCCGACGGTGAGCACGGCCAGGGTGGCGCCCGCCTTGCGGTAGGCGAGCGTGGCATCGCGCGCGACCAGGCTGCCGTGCACGTCGATCCTGTCCCAGGCCTCGGCGTGGCCGACGTAGTTGAGCGTGACGTCGAAGTGCGCGCTCCAGAAGAAGGGCACGACGTCGAAGCGACGCTGCTCGCCCAGCAGGTTGTGCGCGGCGGTCTGGCCCATGCGCTGCGCGACCACCCAGTGCTCGATGCGCGTGAGCTGCCCGTGCGCGTCGGGGAAACGGGCCACGTCGCCGGCGGCGAACACGTCGGCCGAGCTGGTGCGCAGCTCGGCGTCGACCAGGATGCCCCGATCGACGCGCAGCTTGGCCTGGTCGGCGAGCGCGGTGCTCGGGCGCACGCCGATGCCGACCACGACCAGATCGGCGGCGATCTTGGCCCCGCTCGCCAGCGTGACCTCGCGCTCGCCGATGCTGGCCACCTGGTCGCCCAGGTGGAACTGCACGCCCTTGCCCTCGTGCACGCTGCGCACGAAGTCGCCCACCTCGGCGCCCAGCACGCGTTCGAGCGGCCGCGCCTCGGGCGCGACCACGTGCACCTCGAGGCCGCGCGCGCGCAAGGACGCCGCCGCCTCCAGGCCGATGAAGCTGGCGCCCACGACCAGGGCACGCCTGGAGTTGGTGGCGCGCGCGATGATGGAACGGCTGTCGGCGAGCGTGCGCAGCGTGTGCACGTGCGAATGCTCGGCGCCCGGCACCATCAGCCGCACCGGGTCGGCGCCCGTGGCCAGGAGCAGGCGGTCGTAGCCGAGCGTGCGCCCGTCGGCGAGCGTGACCTGGCGCGTGTCCACGTCGACGCCGGTGGCGGGCGTGGCGGTGATGAGCTCGATGCGCCGCTCGGCGTAGGCCTCGGGCGGACGCAGCGGGATCCACTCCTCGGGGGCGTTGCCGGACAGGTAGTCCTTGGACAGGTTGGGCCGATCGACCGGTGGCGCCTCGTCGGCGCCGACCAGGGTGAGCGTGCCGGAGTAGCCGAGCGCGCGCAGCCGTTCGGCGGCGGCGTGGCCGGCCGCGCCCGCGCCGACGATGACGATGGATCTGGGCGCGCCTGCCGCGCGCGCGCCCGCCGCGGGCAGGTCCACCTGGGGCGGGCGCTTCGCGCCCACGCGCACCAGGCCCGCGTGCTCGCGCGCCTCCCAGCAGGCCACCGGGTTGAGCGCGGGCGCCGCCAGGGCCGCGCCCGTCTTCAGATCGAAGCAGGCGTGGTGCCACGGGCAGCGCAGGGTGTCGCCTTCGACCAGGCCCTGGGCGAGTGGGCCGCCGTAGTGGGTGCAGCTCGCGCCCAGCGCGTACACGGCGACGCCGCGGCGGACCAGCACCACGGCCTCGCCACCGGCGTGACCCAGGAGCGGCACACCCTCGCGGACGTCCGCCGCTGGAACGCCCTCGGCTAAGTCCGGTCCTGTGAGCTCGCCCGGCTGACCGCCCATGCTGTACCTCCCGCGTCGAGGGTAGCCCAAGTCGCAGCGTCAGAGGCGTGCGGCGAGCACCAGAGTGGCAGCGTTCTCGGGCACGTGGTCGAGAAAGCGGGAGTGCGGCCAGGGGCCTGATCGTTGACCTTGACGTGATCGTTGAAGGTCAACGTCAATGGGCGGCTCTGCCGGGGCCACTCTTCCGTCCTACCGCCCGAGCGGACGTGCGAACAACCTGCCGCTCGTCAGGCGCCACCTGCCGCGCGCGCCCAGCCGCGCCGCGACGTCGAGCGCGGGGCGCGTCTCCTCGCCCAGCACCCACGTCAGGGCGACCCGATCCGCCAGCACGGCCACATGCGCGCCGTCTGCGTCCACGCGGGGCGCGCGCGCCATGCCGCGCGCGTCGTGCACGGCCAGCAGCTTGCCGCTCGGCGCCTCGAAGAGGCGCACGCGGCCATCGTCGGCGGTCGTGACCACGCGCGCTGCCGCCGCGCGCGGATCGAAGGCGACCGCGAGCACGTCACCGCCGTGGCCGTCGAGCTCGGCGACCAGGGCGCCGGTGGACGCGCTCCACACGCGCGCGCGTCGCTCACCGCCCACGGCCGCGATCCAGCGCCCGTCGGGCGAGAAGGCCGCCTCGTAGACACGCGCCTGATCGAGGGTGAAGGCGAGCACGCCGCTCTGCGCGTCCCACACCCGCACCTGGCCACCGACCAGCGCGAGCACACGCAGGCCGTCGGGTGAGAAGGCCGGCTGATCGGGCATGCCGCCGGCGGCGATGTCGTGCTCGAGCGCACCGCTGGCCAGATCGTAGAGGCGCAGCGTGGCGTCGGTGGTGGCGGCGCAGGCGCGCGTGCCGGTGCGGTCGAAGGCGAGCGTGCGCACGCCCGCGGCGCGCCCGGCCAGGGTCACCACGCGCTTGCCACTGCTCGCGTCCCACAGCACGAGCGCGTCGCCGCTCACGCCCAGCAGGCGCGCCCCGTCGCTGGACAGGCGCGCGGGCATGGCCGCGCCGCCCTCGAGCGGCGGCAGCGGCGCCAGCTGCGCGTCGTGGAGCGCGACCCCGGCCGCGCTCTCCAGCAGCGTACGCACGCCACCCTCGGCGACCTGCGCGCTGCGCACGCCACCCGCGGGTGCGGCACGCTCGGCCAGCGCGCCGCCCGTGGCCGCCTCGTACAGCCGCACCACCCCGCCCTCCTCGGCCAGCGCGTGCGTGCCGCGCGGGTCGAGCGCGAGCACCTCCTCGCCCGCGCCGCCCATCTTGGCCACCAGCGTCTCGGCCACATGCATGTCCCAGGCGATGGCCATGGCGCCCGCGACCAGCACCAGGCGGTTGCCGCCCACGACCAGCTGCGAGTTGCGCCCGGGCGCCTCGAACGCCGCCACCGGCACGGCACGCTCGGCGTCCCACAGCCGGACCACGTCGTCGGCGTGGATGGCCCACAGCGTGCCGTCGTTGAGGAAGTCGGCCACGTACGCGGGCGGCACCGTGCCCGCCTCGCGCACGACCAGCGCGCCGGTGCGTGCCTCGTGCACCGCGATGGCGCCATCGTCGTCGACGATGACGACCCGCTTGCCGTCGGGCGACATGCCGACCTCGTGCACCAGGGCGCGCTCGCTCCAGGTGTGCAGCACGCGGCGCGTGGCCACGTCGTGGATCTCGACCCGGTCGGCACGCGCGAGCACCAGCAGCGTCGCTGCACCGTTCATGGCCAGGCGGCCGTCCTCGCCGGGCACGAGCGAGTAGAGGATGCGGCGCGCGTCGATGTCCCAGAGCACCGCCTGGGCACGCGCGCGCTCGCCCGGCGCGACGTACTGCCAGTCGGGCACGAGCAGCAGGCGCGCGCCGGCGAAGCGCGCGATCAGCACCGGCGTGCGCGTGCGCAGCGTGGCCAGCAGCGCGCCCGTGCGCGCGTCGAGCACGCGCATCATGCCCTCGGCGTCGGTGGCGGCGATGCGCGCGCCGTCGGGCGCAAAGGCCAGCGACAGCACGGGCGCGCTGCCGCCGTGCCAGGTGGCCAGCAGCTTGCCGCGCTCGGCGTCCCACAGGCGCACGCTGCCGTCGGGGCTGCCGGTGGCCAGGCGCGCGCCGTCGGCTGACAGGTCGAGCGCGCTGGCGGCCATGCCCGGCTCGTCGAGGTGCACGATCACCTGCCCGCTCGTGCCGTCGAGCAGCACGACGCTCTCGTCGACCAGCCCGAGCGCGATGCGACGCGCGTCGCCCGAGGTCACCATCTGGCGCACGTCGTCGTCGCTGCGGCCGCTGTAGCTCCACAGCTGCGCGTCGAGCGGACGCATGGCCGCGGCCAGGAGCAGGCGCAAGGCGGGCGAGTCGCGCCCGCCCCGGTAGGCCTCGGCCAGGTAGGCCGCGGCGCGCCCGGCCCGCCC
>Ga0209515_10007591_pt1 | contig 13021 bp, 13 predicted proteins | sample Subgroupgradi54m_FD_187454 | JGI IMG/M metagenome (GOLD analysis project Ga0209515, IMG submission 187454) | Subsurface groundwater microbial communities from S. Glens Falls, New York, USA - GMW60B uncontaminated upgradient, 5.4 m (SPAdes)... ...
AAATTTTAACTCGACCAATTTATTTTTTTATGAAAAAAGATAAATTGGGACTCATACAGCAAATTTTTGCTTATTTCATGCCAAAAAGATTCATTGATTTGTTACCCATCGTCTACGTCCTTCGCTTGAAAAAGTGTTGGTTTCTTTTTGGGTGGCGTTAAATTGTGCTATAATAATTTATATGGAACAAAAGTTGGACATGCATCCGGCTCTTGAGGCGGAGATTATGAATTTGGCCACGGAGATTCAACAGAGAAAAGAAAAAGGAGATTTTGAATCTATGGAAGCAGTTAGGGGATTTGTCGGTGAGAAGATACCGGGCCAAGATAGCGCGTTACAGGCAGCGTCTCCTCAAAAAAACGACTCATCTTCGATTTTGCCGAAATACGCGAGTGATTTGTCGTTAGAGGATCGCTTATTTATAGAAAAGGCAGTGGATAATTTGTGGCATGACGGTGATTTGGCAGGAGCTGTTCGAAAGGCTCAGGCTAGGGGTTTGGCATATCTTGATTTACTTCGTGATGTTTTGGCGGGGAAGGTGCACGATTTTTTAAAGCAGAAAGGCATTTTATAATGCTCAAAATATGTTGATTTCTCCTTTGATATTTGGATTAGCTTTTGCCGCGGCGGGATTTGCTTTTGTCGGTGGTTTTTGGTTATTTAAGTATTTTAAAAAATCTCGTCTCAAAAAAGACTTGGATATGCAATTGTTGCTGGTCAGATTGCCGGTGGGAGGGGTCGAGGGCGAAGGTAAGAAAGAACCACTTTCTGAAGTGGCTTATACGGGCCAACTGCTTAGTGTTTTAGCGCGTAAAGATGCGCCTTTTGTGCTTGAGGTAGCCGTGCATAATGTTGGAGAAGAAATTTCTTTTTATGTCGCGGTGCCCAGAGGTTTTTCCGAGTTTGCCATGAGACAGATCGAGGGTTTGTGGGGCGACGCTCAAGTCGAGGTTGCGGCTGATGACTATACTGTTTTCAATCCTTCAGGTGAAGTTGCCGCGGCTTTTTTGCGGCTTAAAACTAATTTTTCTTTACCAATAAGAAGCTATGTTGACGCGCAGTTGGATACTTTTGCGCCTATTCTTAGTAATTTTTCAAAAATCAATTCGGTGGGGGAGGGGTTGGCGCTTCAGGTAGTGGTATCTCCGCCTCCCGATGATGCTAAAAAAACTATCGTTTCTAATATCCAAGCGTTGAGACAAGGCAAGAAACTTTCGGATTTGTTTCAATCCGGAATCATAAAACTTTTATTACCCGAAAAAAAGGAACAGAAAAAAGAAGGCGAGGAATTGAAGCCAAACATAGTTGATGAAGATTCCGTCAAAGCGTTGGAGCAAAAAGTTGCTAAGCCGCTCTTTAATGTTAATGTGCGATTGGTGGCATCGGGCCCCACAGCTTTTAGAGCTAATGAATTGCTTGAGAATTTGGCGGGGTCATTTTCTCAATTTTTGGCGCCGCTTAGGAATGAATTTAAGATTATTAAAATACGCGATGCGAAGAAAGGATTGATGTCTTTTATTTTTCGTGAGTTTGACGAGAAAGAAGCCATGGTTTTAAATAGCGATGAAGTTATAAGTTTGTTTCATTTTCCCATTTCTTCAACAGATATTCCGCGGATTAAATTTGCCAAAGCTCGCGAGTCGGCCCCGCCTCCTAATTTACCCATTTCAGGAACGTTAGTCGGGGAAAGTATTTTTAGAGGTGAAGCTAGACCGGTTTATATCACAGACGATGATAGAAGAAGGCATTTGTATGTAATCGGCCAGACCGGAACCGGAAAATCAGGACTACTTCAAAACATGGCCATTGCTGATGTTTTGGCCGGGAAAGGCGTCGCGGTTGTTGACCCGCATGGCGATTTGATTGACGCGGTTTTAGCTAATATTCCTGAATCGCGATATCAAGACGTTATTGTTTTTGATCCGAGTGATCGGCTGTACCCATTGGGCCTTAACATGCTGGAATATGACCAGAATTATCCGGAGCAGAAGACTTTTATTGTTAATGAAATGCTTAATATTTTTGACCGGCTTTATGATTTGAAGACTACCGGCGGCCCGATGTTTGAGCAATATATGAGAAATGCTTTGCTTTTGCTTATGGAAGACGCTGAAAATGAGCCGGCGACTTTAATGGAAGTGCCGAGAGTTTTTACCGACGCGGACTTTAGAGAGAGAAAATTGGAGAGAATCAAAAATCCGGTGGTAGTTGATTTTTGGGAAAAAGAGGCGACTAAAGCCGGGGGAGACGCGGCTTTGGCCAATATCACGCCCTACGTTACTTCAAAATTCGGTAATTTTATCGCCAATGATTACATGAGGCCGATTATCGCGCAAACAAAATCCGCTTTTAATTTTAGAAAAGTTATGGACGAGGGGAAAATACTTTTGGTCAATCTTTCCAAGGGGCGGATAGGGGATATAAACGCCAACCTTTTGGGTATGGTTGTTGTCGGTAAGCTTCTTATGGCGGCATTGTCTAGAGTGGATATTCCACAAGAAAAGCGCCGTGATTTTAACTTATTTATAGATGAGTTTCAGAATTTTACGACTGATTCAATTTCGACCATACTTTCTGAAGCAAGGAAATATCGTTTGAATTTAGTCGTGGCGCATCAGTTTATCGCCCAACTCCAGGAGAAGATTCGGGATTCGGTTTTTGGCAATGTCGGCTCTATGGCGGTTTTTAGGGTTGGCGCGGAAGACGCTGAATTTTTAGGTAAGCAGTTTGAGCCGATATTTACCAAAAATGATTTGCTTAATCTTGATAATAGACACGCGTATGTAAAACTCTTGATTGCGGGGACTACAGCCAGGCCGTTTAACATGAGGACAATGCAGTTCTCGGTAGGGGAGCCATTGAAGCGAGACGCGCTTAAGGAATATTCAAGAAAGACTTATGGTATAGAGCGAAATGTCGTGGAGGCGGAAACGTTGAAGAGATTGAGGGAATAGGTGGTAGGGGAATACAAGGTCTATAGTGTCATCCCAAAAGGATTCTTATCCTATTTGGGATCCAGTGATTCCTATTATAAGTCTGGATCCCTGCTTTCGCAGGAATGACAGATTGGGATTCAGGTTGTCAAGTTTCGCCTAGATTCCAGCTCTTCGGCTGGAATGACAGAAAAAGTGAGGTTTAATAATTATTTAATAATTTATCTTCTGGAGCCAGAAGAAGTTTTCCCATTCCCAGAGTTTTTTGGCGGCTAAGAAGGCTTCAAAATCGTCTTTCCAATAGGGCATTTCTTTTAATTCGCAGACGCCGGTTAAGTCGCTCCAATTGTGGAGTTCTTTAGAGCAACTATTGCCTCGCTCTCTGATTTTTTCATTCCCGCCTTTTAGGCGCATAGTGGCGCCACAGGTAAGACAGGTTTTTATTTGATCGATTCTAAAAATCCAACGGGTGGTTAGGTAGGGGAGGTCGCGGGTCAAGACATTCATATAGGCGGAGGTTTGAAGATTGTAGTCTCTGTATATGGACTGTGATGTTTTAATATCTAAAACTCCAATTTTACCGCTGATTCTAGCAACAGCGTCAATTGTGCCCGCGTAACGGTGCTCAACGCTCATAATTCTTTTCTCAATAAAATCAGGATCAATTTCTATGCCGTATTTTTCTGAAAAATTGATGGCGGCGTTTATAGCAGGGGATATAGATGGATGAATTTCGGGTTTTTTGCCGATTAGAAAGCTCTGCATTGTCTCGTGAATTAAAGTGCCTTCCTTAGCCGAGGCTTCGGTCGCGGCTTGGGCTGTTTCATAGCTTTTCGCCTCTCCGTAGTATTTATATAAAGCGGGCTTAGCTTTGATGCCAACGATTTTAGTGACGCGGGGATACCAAAGCCCATCGATCGTGTAACCGGATTTTTCTTTAAAGTCGTCTATGGATTTGTATTCGGAGTAAGACACGGTATTATATTAAAAATCAAATATCAAAAATTAAATATTTATCAGGTGGTCCGTCCATTCGTTGATGTTGCCGGCGCCCATCATGATTGCGATTTTATTTTTGTCACTGTTTTTATTTAAGGCGATTTTTAGCTGACCTATGGTTTTTATAACCGGTACCGGTTTTTTGCTTTTATTGCTTATGTTTTTTGCCAAATATTCGGAGGTCATGGCGCCAGCGTCTTCTTCGCGGCCGGCGACTTTGTAAATATCCAAAAGCATTAGGTCGTCGGCGAGACTCAAAGCCGACACGAATTTATTAAACAACATTTTTAAACGCTCCACTTGATGTGGTTGGAAAATACAAACAAGCCGATGATTGGGGAATTTTTCTTTAAACCCTTGAAGCGTGGCTTTGATTTCGGTGGGGTGGTGCGCGTAATCGTCAAAGATTTTAATCTTGTTATAGTCGCCCTTGTACTCACTGCGGCGCCACGCGCCATTGTATTCTCCCAAGGTTTCTAATATATCAGATTTTTTTATTCCCAAAGCCCTTCCGATATTGTAGGCGCCGACGGCATTTGAAAGATTGTGGCGGCCGGGGATTTTTAATATGCTCTTTATGAATTTAGCTTCCGACCCTTTCATGCTATACCAGACAATCGGATTTTTCACTTTGCGACTAATTGATTTGAGGTGGGTGTTATCTTTATTTAGCACCACCAAACCATAAGGATGAACTTTATTTAAAAATTGAACAAATGTTTTTTTGATATTGGAAATATTTTTATAAAAATCCAGATGCTCGTGGTCAATATTGGTAATCAGCGCCGCGTAAGGGGAGTAGTTTAAAAACGACGCTTTATATTCATCAGCTTCAATAACAAGATAGTCGCTTTTGCCGTTTCTGAAATTTTTATTGCCAAATTCCTTTAGTTTGGTGCCCACAATAACCGTGGGGTCCAGCTTGGCTTTTTGAAGTATCAAGGCTACAAGGGAGGTGGTGGTGCTTTTGCCGTGCGCTCCGGCGATGGCGATGGTTTTATAGATTTTAGTGAGCTCTCCCAAGCTTTCGGGGTAAGTTTGGGCGGGGATGTTTAACTCCAGCGTTTTTTGGAGCTCCGGATTGTTTTTTTCTATAGCTTGGTTATAAATTACTCTTTTGACTTCTTTGGTGATATTTTTGGGGTTGTGAGGACCGATTTTTACCCTCACGCCTTCTTTTTGGAGTTCTTTTACGGTTCCGGAATCGCTTATGTCTGACCCCATAACATTGTATCCTTGCGACAAAAACCATCTGGCTAGGGCGCTCATGCCGATGCCGCCGATGCCGATAAAATAAACCAATGGTTTGTCGTCGCGACTAGGAGTCATAATATAAAAGTTTACATTATTATACGCAATAGATAAAGATGCCACTAAAAAGAGACCAACTCTTTTTCAAGCGAAACTTCAACGATGGACAAATCAATTCTCTTTTTGTGTGAAATAGAGCAAAAATTTGAACTCGACCAATTTATTTTTTATGGAAAAAAATAAATTGGGACTCACACAGCAAATTTTTGTTTATTTCCTACCAAAAAGATTCATTGATTTGTTATCCATCGTTTTCGTCCTTCGCTTTCAAAAGAGTTGGTTTCTTTTTCGGGTTTTGATAAGGGGAGTGGGATAATGGTAATTGCTTATTTTCACTATCTAATATATTTTAATTATATCGAACTTTGAAAGGGCGGCGTGATGGATTATGCTTTGGATTGCTACCAGATTGAAGCTCTGCGTGATTTTTTTAAGAAGTTTGTAATGGAGTGGTTTTTGCTTGGGTTCCCTATGGAATGCAAGAAAAGCGCTCAACAATTTAACGAGTCATATATTGTGCCGCTTAGAGCCGATTTTGAAATTGCCATGCATAATGACCGCATTGCTCCTATTGGGACGCCAAATGTTATTCCATTCGCAGTGGTGATGCCAAAGCATAAAATTTCGCTTAGTCGACAGTATGAGATGTACGGGTTTAAAGATAAGCAGAGGTTTATCAATTATCTAAAAATGGACATGTTGGAGAGTAGTGTTGGCCCCGGGCTTGGAGGTCCTTATATTATAACCAATATTAATTGCGGTAAGCCTGCTTTCGGAGCGGATCCTCAAAAAGAGTATAGGAATAGGCTTATTGCCGGCGAGCATCGCCTTCAATTTGAGGAATTGCTCTCCGTAATTAAGTTCATGGATTCAAATCAGGGGATGTTTCCGTTAAAGCACCAAGCCGCGATTACGGGCTCGTATTTTATATCCGATGATAAAACCTATGTGCCGTATGCCGACTTTGGTAACGCGAGCGGCACAGTTTTGAATTATACGGCGACTGAAAATGTTTTTTGTCCTTATAGAGGAGTTATGACTTATGAAAGGCTTTATAAAGGTTAATACCGGCTACTTAGTCGGTATTTTTATATAGATATAAAAATTAAGGGGAGGGGTATATAACTGTCGCACAATATACAATTTGCGACGCTTATAATTACAACGGCGAAAGGAGAGGAAAGTTGTTTAGAAGTTATTTAAACGACGATTCCCTGTTCAAAATTCACAGCTAAGCGCTTATATCAAAAATTCGTTTCACAAGTGGTATACCTGTAATACCTATAAAAAAACATACCCATAAAGAAAAGAAAATCCCCCCTGACCCCCAAAAGAAAAGAAACTCCAACGGCTCTTGGATAGGAAAGCAAATTTATGGGATCCAGAGATAAATTAAATTATGCAACCATTTGTGAACATGGTTATAAGCGCTAAACCCCTTCCCCTTTTATGAGGTGAGGGGGTTTTGTGTTTGTAGGTTGATAAAACCGACGCACTTGACAAAAGTCGAAAAAAATTAATTAACAACATATTACTACTATGCCAGCAGTAAGATCAAATCCAGAAAAGTGGGCTAATAGGTCATCAGCCGCGTCGGCGGATTACGCGCAAGGCGTTCAATCCCCTCGTCGCTCATGGTCGCAGTCAGCCAGCGCCGCTAAAGAAAATTATAAATCCGGAGTCGCGCTCGCCGCTTCCGAGGGACGCTACGAGAAAGGCGTTCAAAAAGCCGGAGATGCCAAATGGCAAAAAGGTGCTACCGAAAAAGGCGCGCAGCGTTTCAGCCAAGGCGTTTTAGGAGCACAGCAAAATTACTCGAGCGGTTTCGCTCCGTTTGCTGCCGCTCTGCAAGGCGTCAACTTACCGCCTCGTGGCCCTAAGGGCACAAACTACGGAAGAGTCCAAGCCGTCGGCGAAGCTCTCCGCGCAGCAAAGAAAAAATAAAGGTCGAATATATTTTTAGTTTCAAACTTAATTTAGTTATTTAAATTTATGCGAACTAGCAAAATTTACGACGCGGCTGACGGTTCAGCTACGCCAGGACGGGTATTTACCGCCTCAATCAACCAAGAAACAATCGTCCCTAATGGCGAAGCTTTACTCATGATGAAAATGGGCTTAAAGGGCGCTGTTTCAACCGCCGCAGTCGTCATAGAAGACTTTGCGGATTTATTATCCGAGTATGTCTTTAGAGTTGGCGCCGAGGAACGCATTGTGATGGACGCGCAAGATTTATGCGCCCTCATGGCTTTCTACTACAATGAGTTACCGACTATCGGTGAAAACACCGACGCAACCGGCAACGATTTTCTAGGCGGTATTAAAATTCCAGTCTACGAAAAAGCTGACGCGGCAAAACCTTTCACGCATTCAGCTGAAAGAACAGCGGTAACAAACATCGCAACAGAAACATTGGCCTTAACCGGCTACTGGGCGGGTTTGCCGGCCGGTAAGTTGCCAATACACGCTCGAAAAATATCTCATACCACGGCAGGATCCGCCGGTCTTGAAACTCTTGATTTCCGTATCGTGCCCAAAGGCCGCATGATCGGGCTCATCATCGAGCAACCGAATGGATTTGCCGATGGAAACATCGACACTTCTATCCAAAGAGTCAAGCTATTGGTAAATGGCGAGCAACACTCACATTTCAATACCTTGTCCGATTTCACTTCACCGGCAACGATTGACTTTGTCACTCCGTCTCCTATGGCCGATCTTTTGAGGCCTTACATCGTTCTCGATTTGCGCCCGGATGGTCTTGATGTTAAAGGTCAAGAAGTCACAATCCAGTTAGATGTGCAAGACGTATCAGACGCCGTCTCAATCATCCCTGTGATCGAAGTGCAATAATGAAATTATTGCCTAAAGCCACCAACCGCACCTTTACACACTGCGAAGTGTGTAAAGGGCAGTTTGTGAGCATGAAAACAGGCCAAGCATTGCCTTATAAGTCAAAATATCCTCTGTGCATGCCGTGCCACCAAAAAGGCATGGTAAGCGTGGAATTTCAGAAATATATAAAAAAAATACTATATGCCAAGAGTCACGGTCGGTACAACTCCGCGCCAAATATTGCGCCCAAATCCTAAGAGGATAAAATGGGAAGTTCAATTTGTCCCCTCCTCTATCATTGCCGGTAACACTGGTTTAGTTTTCATATCACGAGGCGGTCCGGCCGGTGGTGTGGCAGATTTAGCCACGGCAGATGAAACATTAAACGCCGGAGCGTCGACGACAGAAAATTTAAAAGACGGCTCGTCAGAGGAACGAGTTAAAGATGAGGTATGGGCTGTTTCAGACACAGCCGGACAGATCATTAACGTTTCAGAGGATATCGAATTAAAATAATCTTTTCCGCAGTGCTCGGCGCCAAAGACGGCGCGAACCTATGGGAAGTTACAGGATACCCGCTAATCGGAACCCCGAGGACTAGCTTGTAGGAGCGACGGAGTCCTAACTGGTGAGGTACAGCGAAACGCTTGTTAAAGCCAAGTGTATCCGCCTAAAAACCGGAAAGTCGCGAGGCCTACTCTGGGCTAGAACGGTGCCGAGCACTGCGGACGAGATTTATAAATTATGTCACCCGAAACAAAAAAGAAATTTATAGGAATATTAGTTACCGCGTTAGTCGCGGCAGTCATCGCTTTTTTAGCGAAATTTGGAGAGGGTTTAACAAACCTTGATTTCAGTATGCTAGATGTTAATACATCAATGCTCTCCGCCATGATAGCGGTAGCTCTTTCTTAAAAATGAGAGAAATAAAACGCATAATATTCCACCACACGGGAGATAGCGAAACTAGACCCCAATTTAGTAAAATAAACGGCAACCACCGAAGTCTGGATTTTCCAATGTCCCAACTCGGCAATTATGTCGGTTACCACATTTTGATTGAACACAGCTCACACGAAATAATAATCTGCCGACTCTTTTCAGAAATTGGAGCTCATGACAAAGGAGAAAATCATGACAGCGTTGGAATAGCGTTAGCCATGAATGGCAACGCCTCAATCCCCTGCCCACAATGTGAAGAAGCCTTTGCCAGAAGTTGTGAAATGGTTTTTGCTTTTGTCGGCAACATTCTGCCTATTGAGCCGCACCGACTAAACGACACGACAGATTGTCCGGGCAAATATATATCAAATAATTGGGGAGAAAGAACATACGCAAAACATTATCTCTCATTTGTCAAAAAACTTTTACTATGGATTTCAAAAACTCTAAATTTTTAATAAGTACTCTGATAGCAGTCGGGTCATTCGCCGCCTGCCTATTTTTGTATAGCTATCTTGTATCAAACGCCGTTACCACATACCCGCCGGCGGCTTTGCTCCAACCTAACGATATTACCGAAAGAATGATAAGAACCGGAGCTATTATTGACGGCAAGATCGCAACCGGCACTCAAGTTTCATTACACAAAATAGGCAAAGGCGGCGACGGCCCGGTGCCATTTTTTAGAGACAACCAACTTCACGCCTCTAACACATTTTTATATTTTGATTGGCAAGGTGGAGCTTTATTTATCGCCTCAAGCACTCCCTCAAGAGCCGCCACAACATCAGGTTCAATCTACACATCAGGCACGATCGAAGCCGCCAACTTGGTAGCCACAAATACAATAAAGCTAAGAACCGTCACCTACACTCCCCCGTCCGCTGACGGAACATCGGGACAATTTTTACAAACCAACGGAGCCGGAGTTTTATCTTTCCAATCTGTAAGCTCTGCTTATTCAATGAATATAGGCCAGACATTGCTAGCCGGCGACCCGGTCGCGTTTGCTACATCAACCGCCGAGCCAATTAATATTTCTCAAAATACGGATGACGACGTTTATAATGTCGGGCACACAGCCGGAGTTAAAATTGGTCAAGAAATAGTTGCGTCATCGTCAAAGCTAATCGCTGCCATAGATTTAAAATTGTTGAAATCCGGCACACCGGATGGCGATTTATTGATTGAGCTTAGGCCCAACTCGGGAACAGTCCCCCACGCGTCCATAGCGTTCGCAAGCTCAACAATAAAACAAACCGACGTAACAGTTTCCGCGACTGTCATAAGAGCTAATTTCTTTCCGGCTGTATACATTCCAGATGGTGAGGACTTCTGGATAACAGTTAGCACCAAAGGAACTCTAAGCGGCGTAAACTTCTATCAGGTAAGGAGAAAAGAACCCGGCAATCCCTACTTGCCCGGAGACAGCGCGAACGACACAGGAGCCGGATTTGTGGCTAACACCACTTCAGATATTTTCTTCACAGTTTATGATGTAGGCGTTAAAGAGGGATCGGGTTACCTATCTCATGCCGCGCTTGCATGGTCAGCTTCAACGACTATCGGAATGTTAAATAATAATACATCTACTAATACGCCGGGGAATGTTATAACCGATGGCGTAATAACCGGACTCTCGGGTTTAACGCCGGGCAGAGCGGTTTATCTCACAAATACGCTTAGAGGATTAAGCCATGTTTCAGGAATTTTTACTAAAGTCCTAGGTTTGGCGGCGTCATCAACCGCTGTATTACTGGATATCAGGAAGTATTAAGTTACATATTTTCCATGAGAGGGCCTTATAAATTTGAAAAATTAGCCAGCTATCCCCATCTTGTTAAAGCAGAAGCCGCAATTTGGGAACGATTTATAGAACACAACCCCGGATTATTCCAAGAAGTCTGGTATGACGTTCAAGTCGGAGACTGCCGACCATGCGAGGAAAAACTAAACGAAAAAACCAGCGCCAATCGTTTATATCTAGGCAAATATAAAATAGACGTTTTAGCAATCAAAGACGGAGTCTGCTATATCGTTGAGATCAAAAAAGAAGCCACTACTAAAGCATTGGGTGAAGTATGGCTATACGAGCACTTATTCAAAAAGGAAAACCCAACGAAAAACGTCGGGGATCCTATAATTTTAACTGATGTTGAAATGCCTAATGTTCGAGAGGTGTGCGAGTCGGACGGGGTGATGTTGGCGATAGCTTAATTTTATCACCCCATTTTTCTGGGATATATGGCAACATCTTAGAAAAAAACCAGTAACCCAAAACAAATCCGAAAACACCAAACATATGAAAATTAGCCAAAGATAGAATCATTCCAAAAATCATGCCCAACAAAAGCATAAATACACCAGCCAACGGACGGAAAATCACAACAATGCAGTTAGTAAATAGATATATAAAAAAAACTAGCACAATTACCATCCTTATATGCGAAGCTAAAAATTGTAGATCATAAATATCCATAATTTAATTGTAACAAACCTAACATTATAAAAGTCACATGCCACTTCTCGCGGCGCAATCAAACTCACAGCTAGAATCAGAGCTGAAACTTGTAAACAATACACCAGAGGGTCATCGGGTGGCTTTAGAACAAGCCAAAGAACTGGTAGGAAGTTTGCAATCAAAATTGCAAATGAGTGAAAAGGACGCCAAGTTAGTCCTACTTGAATCTGTCAAAAAAAACGCCGAGGAGGACGGCACGACGCTAGAAACGGTTTTAGCTAAATATCCGGCCGCGCTTCGCGAGTTTATGCAATATACTCCCGATGATTTGCGACGCAATCAATTCATAACAGTAGCCGGAACAGTACTTCAAATTGGATTATTTATCGCGTCTTTTTTTCTAGGGGTGTTAGCGGTTTTTAGAGCTTTGAGAGTAGTAGCTCCGGCTTTGCCGGCAATTATAAAAGCCATACGCACCGGAGCCGGATTAAAAGCGGCCGCCGACATTGCTAAAGTTTTACCCTTTGCAGTAGGTAGTGAAATTGCTTATTTAGGAGTCTCAATGACAGCTTCAGCGGCCTTAGCTTGGGCGACAGGCGCGGCAGTCAACCAATGGAACGACGTCTTCCATTGGGGCCCACAACAAGCCGAAACGCAAGCGCTCCAACTCAAATCACTTTTAGAAAGAGAACAAAAACAAGCAACACCAAGCGCCACTTTCGGCGAATCGCGACCAACAAATGTCGCGAGAGTTACAGAGTCAAAAACTGCCAAGCCAAAACTATTTTTAGGCACAGTATTCGGTGACAAAGTCACCGACACGACCACCTTTGTCCGCCACGAGGATGACGAGATCACGAGCGAGGAGGATTTAATAAATGACGTTCAAATTAACATGACCCGCTGGCTTGTTAGCTTGCCGGGCAAACTATCATATGAAATCCAAATCAAGAATGGGCCATTTGATAAAGACGGAATCAAGAAACAAGGCACATGGGCAACACTCGCCTTATACATTACATCCCGAGCCGGAACAAGATTGTTTATAGACGAAATACTTTTAGGTCCGTTGAAGCCACTCCAGTACTTCCCGGAGTCGGCTCGTGTTAAAACAATATCTTTTGATATACCCAATCTTGTTTCACCTGCAAACATCATCGCGAGCCGACTCACTCCGGAAACCTTGATGACGGTGGATGCTCAAGGCAATGTTATTTTAGACGTAGTGAAAGGCACAGGAGCCGCCGGAGTCGGTCCCGTAACTGCTCCGACGGGTGCTCAAGAAGTAGCGGTTCAAACCGCTCCGATGAAATCGGACGCGATATCAAAAGCGCTAGCTGACGCTAGTGAGGCATTACGCTTAGCGCAAGCTGCGGCCGCCACACAACCCTCGACGCCGCCGAGCTTTGCCGCACCGGCGGCGGCTCCTGTGGTTACACCGACTCCGGCGGCTCCTGTGCCAACCTCATTTCAAACCGGGCAAGCTGGCGTGCCAATTGTTAAACCCGAACCTCTAAAGCCAAATTTTGGCGATCGGCTT
>Ga0209515_10007592_pt1 | contig 13020 bp, 10 predicted proteins | sample Subgroupgradi54m_FD_187454 | JGI IMG/M metagenome (GOLD analysis project Ga0209515, IMG submission 187454) | Subsurface groundwater microbial communities from S. Glens Falls, New York, USA - GMW60B uncontaminated upgradient, 5.4 m (SPAdes)... ...
TCTTTTTTCGCGCTTGAATTTAATTGAATGATGACGAACATGAACATGGATAGACATGATGAATTTTATAAACATGGGAAGCAAGCAATTGTCTGAAAATTAAGACATAAATAAAACCCCCTACGAGAGCACACGCTCATAGGGGGTTCCGGAATACAGAAACAAACTAGACTTTAAGCGGTTCTTGACCAGGCTTCCACTCACAGCCAGTAAGTTTGCCTGTCTGAAAAGCCTGAAGTGTTCTCAATGTTTCTTCAACGCTCCTGCCTACAGACAGGTCATTGACCACGGCGCTTTTAATCACACCGTTGGGATCAATAATAAAGGTTCCGCGAAGGGCTATGCCTTTTTCCGGAAGAAGGACTCCGAAACCTTCCGAAATCACATGGCTCGTATCGCCAATCATCGGAAATTTTACAGGCCCAAGTCCGTGTTCAGTCCACTCCTTGTGCGAAAAAACGCTGTCGGTGCTGACCGCAATCACCTCTGCACCCAACCTCTTGAATTCTTCGTAGTGCTCATTAAATCCACGGATTTCGGTCGGACAAACAAAGGTAAAATCAAGCGGATAAAAAAACACGACAACCCACTTGCCTCGATAGCGTGATAAATCAATATCCTCAAACTTACCACCGGGAACAAGCGCTTGCGCTTTAAGTGGTGGTATTGTATCTGATACTCTAAGACCCATTTCCTTTTCCTCTCTTTCTAATCTCTCTACTGTGTTGATTCAAATTGCTACAAAGAGAGGAGTATTATACAACAAGAAAAAACAGATTTCAAATCTGATTAACTTTGATCAGGCAGCTTTCTTCTTGCAATAAAACCCTATCAAAAAGACAAGCACGGTTAAACCAGCCAGTGCATAAAGCCCCTTCTCAGGCTGTACACTTACCTGCTGAACAAAATTTTTCGCGATAGCGCCAAAAGGACTTGATTCGACCTTTGCCATCGAATCAGAAAAAGCTTTCTGTGCTGCTTGAGCCAAAGCATAGGTTCCCACAAGCGCATAAACCGAACAAACTGCTGCTAACATGGAAGTGGAAAAACATGCTCCGCACTTTTTCAAAAGGGCGAAAATCAAAGTGAGTGCCACGAATAAATAGGCCAGCGCCAAAGCAAAAGGAACTAATCCACCCAAAATAATTTTTTTGGATACGTGTACTTTGCCTTTTCCTGGTTCACCTTTTGGAGAAATTTCCTTGATCAGATCGTTAAAATTATAATTGATCGATAATTTCCCTTTTTCTTCCGCTTTTTGGCCTCCTCCTTTAGGAAGTGACTTCGGAATAACGCTGACGATATCCTTCACACTCCAACTCTTAGTTCCAAATGCTGGTAATTTGACGCTCATAACGGGTAAAAAATAAGTACCCAAAGCACCAATCAAAAGAACATAAACAGCAATTACTGCGATTTGATTCAAGTTGCTACCTGATTTCCCTTTAGTCATATTTGCCTCCTGTTGATGAGTTAAAGATCGACCTTTAAGTGTTCCAACTAAAGCATATTTTAAACTGCCGTGACCACCTGAGTATAGGCATCTTGATATATCTTAAGCGCGTGGTCATCAAAAAGGACAAAGCGTACACGCTTAATTTCAGGATGTGTTTTTAAATAATCACAAACGGTTCTGACGGCAATAGCTGATGCTTCTTCGAGCGGATAACCATAGGCACCGGTACTAATTGAAGGAAATGCAACGGAAGTAATCTTAAATTTAGAACACAATTCAAGACTGCTTTGATAAGCACCGGCCAAAAGTTCCTGATCCTTTGGTCTTCCGGAATAAACAGGGCCTACCGCGTGAATCACATACTTTGCTTTTAATTTACCGGCATTTGTAATCACAGCTTGTCCCGTCGGGCAATCCTGATATTTTTCTTTAAGTTCTTTCATAATTTCGGGTCCGCCTGCTCGATGAATTGCCCCATCCACTCCGCCTCCGCCAGCAAGCCGACTGTTGGCAGCATTTGCAATTGCTTCTGTTTCTTCGCGCGTAATATCTCCTTTCACAAATTCAACTCCCATATACTACGATTTATAAAACGCCGCGAAATCGATTGAATGAACCTCAATCCACCGGTGGGCCGCTTCTTCTTCTGAAACGACACGCCCTTCCTGTTTTGAGAGAAGCTTTCGATACTGATCGATTTTGTAAATCTGTTCGGCCATCTTAAGTTTGAAGACGCTATCAGATTTTGGGAAGTTGATTCCAGTTCGAAACAGTTTGGAGTCCAAATCATGGCTGGAGTGAACAACACGGCCTTCAATCGTAAGTACTTTCTCTTTTACAGGAAGGCTTAACTCAAGCAAAGTGCCTACTTTGAAAGACTCGATGGACAAAAAGAGAAGGCCGGTGTCGGAAATATTCTTTGTTTTTTGTGGGCGGGTTGGCTGGGCCTGCGCTTCACTGCTAACCACGCGGTATCTAATTGGAAGCTCTACGGCATGCCGAACGGCTGAACGCCTTTCCTGCCAAATCATAGGGATAATTTACCAAATGCAACCTCTTAAGTCAATGACTCTGACAGAAGGTTGCTACCTCCAAAATTCAAGAGCCATATCGCAAATAATTTTATATAATGGGTCTATGGAAGATGGAATCAGGTTATTGCAATTTTTGATCTGCAAGGAGTTCCGAGAAGAAAAGCGAGATCATTTCGGGGCAGAATCAGTGCTCAGCAATATTTATGTGCCACGTTTTCCGTCTGCACTTAAAGAACTCTATGCCGTCACCTGTTGGCGAAAAGACAAAAAGTTCCATAAAGAAGTAATCGAATTTGAAACCGCTTATGGAGCTTCTACCAGAACTCCGCACACCGATATCGAACCTGTGACGGACAGCGTCCTTTTCCGCTGGCACAAACATCCATTTCCGGTGGATTTTTCAATCACAGAACCAACGGCTTTAACAATACGGGTAATTCTAGATAATAAGGTTTGGTTCGAATCATACGTACTGGTTGAGAAAAAAATCTAACGGGTGCAATAACTAAATGGACGGCAGCTTTTTCTGACTAAGCAACAGCTTGGTCACGTCCTTCCGCCTTTGCACGATAAAGAGCCTCGTCCGCCGCCCTCAAAAGAACTTCACGAGTAGATCCATTTTGTGGAAATACAGAAACGCCCGCTGACAAGGTAATTTGATCAAGTTGTTGACCTCGATGTTCCATATTCATTTGCTTGACAGCCTCACATAATTCTTCTGCACGTTTTAGAGTACCTTCTAAAGAAACCTCTGGCATAATAATTAAAAATTCTTCGCCGCCGTATCGGCAGACAAAATCAAACCCACGAATACGCCCCTGTAAAAATTTTCCGAATGCGGAAAGCAGCGCATCTCCTGCTTCATGCCCAAAGGTATTATTGAATTTTTTGAAGTTATCAATATCCAGCAAAATGATTCCTACCGAACGATTATTGCGAATCGCGCGTTGAAGTTCCCTTTCAAGGTATTCCTCCAAATAACGGCGATTGAATAAACCAGTGAGAGGGTCACAAATCGCTTGATTCAACAGGGTTTCTCTAAGCTTCAAATTTGCGAGTGCTAAAGCGATCGGTTCAGCTACCGCAAGAGCTAAATTTTGCTTTGACTCGGGAAGATAGGGCTCTGAATTTTCGGATTTGCCCTTCAAGACAGATTCGGCAGCTACTTTTCGCAAACACAATACACCCAAAGTTTCCCCTTGGGCCATCATAGGAATACACAAATAATCTCCGCGAACTAACTGTTGCAAATGCTTACAGCAAAGCTCTAATTTAGGCTCGCCTGTCACTTGTGTTAAATGGAATCGTCCTTGTCTCAGTCCTAAGCAGTCTTCGCGGCCAAAAACTTGTTCTAGAGACTGACTGCCCCAGCAAGCAATCATCTCCAAAATGTTCTGAGAGGGCCTGAAAAAATATATTGCCCCCTCTGCGTCTGGAAATAATAATTTAAGTGAACGTTCAATCACCTTACAGGCTTCTTCTTTAGTAATGCAACTTTGAAGAAGTTCATTCATTGCAGTTAAAATAGAAAACTCGCGATTCCTTTCTTCAAGTTCTCTAAGAGAAACTTTTAACTTTTCATGCGCTTCTTGAAGTGCGGCTTCAGCACGTTTCCGCTCTGTAATATCACGTGCAATAGCAGAAGCGCCGATCACTTTTCCGCTCATATCCTTTATGGGAGAAATACTTAAAGAAACATAAATTTGTGTTCCGTCCTTCTTGATGTGCATAATTTCACGTTGATCAATATGATGCCCCATTTTTATTTGCTCTAAGTTCCGATACATTTCATCATTGTGGCCGCCAGACGCTAAAATTGAGATAGGGCGTCCCAAAACTTCGCTTGCTGTATAACCATAGATGTGTTCGGCACCTTTGTTCCAACTTGTAATCAGCCCATGCTCCAAAGTGTTACTGATGATGGCATCATCCGAATGCTCTACAATAGCTGCAAGTTTAGAAACAGCTTCTGCCCGTTTTTGCATAGTAATATCACGCGCAATCAACACAAATCCAATGGGGGTATGATCAGGCCCTTCAAAAGGAGAAATTGCAACACTTACATGAAATTGCTCACCACCCTTGGTACAAAAAATCATTTCTTGATCCTTAACCATCTGTTGCCTGAGAAGAAAAGCGGGCTTTATAAATTCATTATTAGAATCAACGATTAACTCCGAAATCGGCTTTCCAATAAGCTCCTCTTGACCATAACCACATTTAGAACGCATGGCCTTATTAACCGTTTGAATAAGTCCATCGTTATCACAAATAATCAAAAGATCCTTCATGGTTGCGCTAATCTGTGCTGCTGCCATAGAAGGAGTGATATCGATTAAATGGTAACGCCAAATAGTTCTAGCGGCCAGCGCCAAAAAACAAAAGACAAAAACATAACCAAAAGGATAAACGGGAATACCGAATTTCGCAAAATAATCTACAGAAGCCACGTATCCGAAAGCAAATGCAATCATCAAAGACTTAATTCTTTCTTTGTATGTTCCAGATTCAGCCTTTCGATATTCAACATAAAAACAGTGAAGGCTTGCCATAATCATTCCAAAGAAAAAAATAAGAAATGGGATGCTCAACCATCCATATCTTGGATAGTAACCCCAGGGGTAGTGATATAATCCAGCAATTAAAACGTTGGTTGTCAAAATGACAATGACAAAAAAAGAGGACAGAACCCAGCTCAAGTCAACAAACCTTTTATAACGTTCGTGGTTATTGTGTAATGATTCTCCTGTGAACTTGAAAATCGCCGAAGGAAGAAAAGGAAGAGCGAGATAAGCCGCCTTGGCCCACATAAGTGCAAACACCTCTTCCTTAGCAGAATACATCCACGAAAAACAAAAGAGCCATAGCGCTGTAGTTTGAGTAACCAGAAAAAATGAGACACTTACCCGCGAAGCGCGTTCATGGACCAGAACACCAATTCCAAGGAGGGAAATCGCTAAAGCGGCTGCAAATACAGGGATAGCGTAGGGATTGAACTCGTAATTGGCAGAAACAAACAACATTGCGACTTTAATCATTAGGTCCCCTCCTGTTTTAAGTTGAGAACCTTGCCAACTTACTTTACTGTGTTCCTAAAATTAGACTACCAACCTTTCTCTGTAACTATACCATTCACATCAAACTTTTAAAAGTCAGCCTACAAAAAAATAAAGAAGAAATCCATTTTATCTCCTAAAAAATAATATCAAAAATATGTACTTAATGATTTTTAAAACTCTTTAATTATATAGAATACGTTTAAATCTACTATTGGTGATTTGTTGTCAGCTTATTCCGTCTGGCAAGCCACAAAATAAAAAATACATCCGTCAGAATAAAGGCAACTACATAAGGAAGTCCCCCACCTCCAAATCCATAGCTGTGTAGGCCTGCGCCCAAAACGAAATTAACGCCGTACCATGCCATGAGAACCGTGAGAAAACTAATAGCAGACCAAAAAGCTACTCCAAAAGAATCAAGCCATCCAGCCGTTCGGCTGTGAAGCACGGCAAGATAGGCTAAGACAGCAATTAAAGCCCAAGTTTCTTTTGGGTCCCAACCCCAGAAGCGGCCCCATGATTCTGCGGCCCACACACCTCCCAGTATCGTGCCGGTCGACAGAAGAACGACCCCTACTTGAAGCGAGCGGTATAAATATTCCGTTAAATGACCGGTAAGTTCCCTCTTTTTGTGAAAAGCGAGGCAATACAAAAGTGCATGCGCAATCCCCCAATTAAATAGGAAGGCGCCATAACCAAGTGTGATGGTTAATACATGAATGGTAAGCCAATAATTGCTTCTCAATACCGGAACAAGGGGTGAAATCGATGGGTTAAGAAATGTTGGAAAACTTTCTCCAACCAGTAAACCTGCGCTCGCAACACAAGCCGCGATGGCCGGAAGAAGTGTAGAGCGATAGAAACACCAAAAGAGAAGCGAGAAGAAAGCTGAGGCCCAAGACACCCAAATAATAGATTCATACATGTTAGTCACCGGCGGCCGACCGGCAATGACGATCCTTAAAATAAATCCGAATGTATGAATGAAAAATGCGAGTGAGAAAATTCCGAAACCAAAAAGTTCTACCTTTTTTTTCTTGTTTGGAGCAAGCCAAATAAAAATGCTGATCAAATAGAGAATCCATGCTAGTTGAAAAGGGCGAAGTTTGAGGTAAAAAAACTCTCTTTTCATTGCCGCTTTATCCAAAACAATGTCCCGCGAAGCCAAAAGATTTTCAAGCTCCTTCGCAAAACTTTCGGCAACAATCATAGCATCGCCAACATTTCCGCTTTTTAATCGGCTTAAAAGAAGATTGAGTCCTGAGGCCAGCTGTTCAACTTCAGCTTGGGGATAAAGTTGCGAAGCAATACCAATCCCTTGCTGATCCATAAAAGCTTCAAGCGGAAGCCAAGTCACTTTAGGGTTGTTCGGATGAGGAACAAATCCTGGCATACGTCCACTTGCAATTTCCTCAAAAAGCCGTGCTCGCTCATAAAGCTCGATCTCTTTTTTCTCAAGCGGAGTTGCTGATTTTTCGCCTTCTTGTTTCATCTGAGCCTGACTGACTTGTTTTTTGAAGTTCAGGTCATTCAAAATAAGACCGGGAGAAATTCGGTTATGAACAAGATCGTTTGAAAATTGTTTTCGAAGTTCAAGATAAGTTACCGGAATAATGGGTTTCGCACTCCAAACTTCAGGTTGGGCGATCCAACTCCAAACCAGCGTCGTCGGATCTTGGTGCTCCAAAAACATTTTTCCTGTAATGAGAAGAACGTTTTCTTTTGCAAAACTGGCGAAAGGCTTGACGCGGCCACCATGCTGAACAGGAATCAAACCCAAAGTTTTCTCAAGCGATTCGCCCGCATAAGTCGTAGAAGAAATAAACAATGCAAATCCTATAACTATAATCGTTACTGCAAAGCAACGTTTTATCATTACTTGCTCCTCAACTTTGGATCGCTCCCTTTAAGCGTTGAAAACTGTTTGGTATAAAAAAGCATCAGAATTCCTGCTACCATAACAATAGCACCTATATACTTCAATGGATTCCCCGGATCACGCGCGGCCGTAAAAATTGAAATGTCAGGCTTCCCCGGTTCCACATGATAGGCTGACTGATATAACTTAAATCCTCGATATTTAAGCGGCTGATTCATTTGAATTAACTGTTCCCGCTCAATCCCTCGCATGGGATCTTTAAGCTTAACCAAACTCTTGAAACTTGCGGGGTGCTCGGTGCCCGGATCCGTATCCATCATAAAATCTTTAAGTTCAACTTGAAAACCTAGCGGTTTTGTTCTGAGTCCATACATCACATGATAATTGGAATCACCCAAGGGAACATGTATCAGCTCGTCTTGAGGAAGCCAAAACGTTTTGGTGATTTCCCCTTTTTTAAAATTCGCCTGGATAACGGGAATTGCCTCGGCATATTGTGATGTATTCGAAAGAGGCTCATAAATCTCTTCTACTTTAGCATGTTCAAAATAAGAATCGACTGTAAATTTAAAATCCATCCATCCGGTTTCTACTTCTTCACCTAACTTCACTGGACCACTTTTAAGTTTGCTCCCCTTTTTCACCTGATACCTGAGCGCTTGTCCTGCTTGATAGATGAAGCGAATTTCGTTCTTCTCAGTGTCTAAAGAGAGCTGGGGCACTTGATAAGCGATTCTGACATGCGCCTCGCTTGGCTTAAGTCCATGTAGTGTTGGGAACTCTGGAAATTTAGCAAAAACAGTGTGCTGTTCGGAAAGACCTTTGCCCTCGAGGATAAGTTGAATGCAAGGGTTATTCCATTCGTTTGACTTTTCTACGAGTTCATTACCATTCACTATTGCATCTTTAAAAACTCGATACACCTTGATCTGAAAGGGTGTGCCTTTCAAAGGAAAAGTTTTACCTTCACTCTTTGGATCAATGGCAATTTCATCTGAGACACCACTTTCGAAATCAAACTTTAGCGTGCCCCACTCAGTTGTTTTCTTTTCCTCACGAATCTCAATGGGTTCCTTTGAGAAACGGATCACAGCAGGACCAAGATGGACTGAGCCTTTTTCCGGATGGTCTAATAGAAGCCATGCATCAACCGAAGCCATAGACCCTTTAAGAAAAACGTGCACTGCTGGAAGTCCGTCTTCTGTTTTCTGAACCAATTCCTTACGCTTTGATTTTGGGTAATCACGGAGGAGATTAACCTCAAAAGGAGTCATAAAATCTGCACGCAACTTCTGTGTGCCCGACCATGAAAACACATGCTGCTTCATCGGAAAGATCCATCTTCCGCCTGAATCGATTCCGACCACTTGAAGAAGCGGTTCTGAAAGGGTCATTCGACTTTCGGTATCGCCCTCTTGAACCTGAACTTGTCCTTCAACGCTAAAAACCTGTGTCATCAAAGCGCCCGCCAACATTGTGATAATTCCGAGATGGGTCGTTAGAAAACCGATGTGTCTTTTCTTCCAAGGAAGCCTGTCTAAGGCAGAAGCTAAAAGATTGAGTGCAAGAAAAAAAAGCAGAACAGCAAGCCATGGAGTTCGGTAAATGAGCGCCTGTGCCGCAACCGTACCATGATTGGATTCGATAAAAGTGCCGGTGGCAAAAGCAATACCAAGAACAACGATAAGGACAACGGCAAGTTTTAAAGAAGCAAAAAATTTAAAACAGGCATTTAGCCACTTCATTCTGACCGGCAATCCTTTCTCGGCAACAAATCAATTACAAATCGATGGTCGGGACGGCACTGATTTTCATTAACCACCAATCGACCATTGATTAGAAATCAGTACTGTCCTGAATTCCAATTTATAATAATCAATGAGAATCGGGACGGCGAGATTCGAACTCGCGACCCCACCCACCCCAAGGGTCGGCCCAAGGAAATTTTCCTAAGTCGTTGTATTGTAACAAACTTCCTCGGAAGAGCAAATCAGGAAATAAGTTAAGGTTTTGTATCCTTTTGTATATTTTAGTATCTAGTTGGAAGGAGTTAGTCCGAAATTAGGCAAAATTTAGGCAAAAAGACTAGATAGCAAGAATCAAGTTACCGACCTTAGAAAACTATCCTATAAAAGACTAAATCGATAACCGATTCCTGATTCAGTTTTGATTCGTTGAGGTTTGTCAGGATTGGATTCAATTTTCTGACGAAGATGGGTGATATAAACACGCAGGTATTGAGTTCTTTCTTCTGAATTAGGCCCCCAGATTTCTCGAAGGATTTGGCGATGCGTTAAAACTTTTCCTGCATGTTGAATAAATAATTTCAAAAGAGCGTATTCGATTCCAGTTAACTTAACTTCTTTACTATTTACTAATATCTGCCGTTTCACCCAATCAATGGTTAGATTTCCATTTTCAAAAAGAGGTAAATCAGGGTGTTCTGGCGCATGCTTGAGAAGGACACGTAAACGCGCAAGTAATTCATCTTGGCCGAAAGGTTTTGTTACATAATCATCTGCTCCATTGTCTAAAGCTGCGACTTTTTGCTTTTCACTATCTCGCACGGATAAGATTAGAACCGGGACTTGACTCCATTCACGTAATTTTTTAAGCACTGCGACGCCGTCCAAATCCGGAAGTCCTAAATCAAGAATTATAGCATCCGGTTTTTTATGAACCGCTTCCATCAACCCTAACTCGCCATTTTCGGCTTCACAATACCGGAAACTTCCAGCTTCAAGCGTCATTTTAAGAAGCCGCCTCATTTGCAGTTCGTCGTCGATGACCAAAACAAGAGGTTGTGTATTCATAAATTCATCTTCTTTTCCTCGGGATGAAAAAATTCTACCGGAAGCCGGAATGTAAAACAAGCTCCACCTTCCTCCCGATTGCGTACTTCGATTTCACCTCCATGAGCCTGAATAAACCGCTTCGTAATGGAAAGACCTAATCCGAGCCCACCAACACGTGAATTTTTACTCCGATAAAACTTTTCAAAGATTTGATCAAGGTCTTCTTTGGCAATTCCAAGGCCTTTATCCATCACACTCACTACCAATGCATTCTGATCAGTCTGGACAGAAATGGCAATCTCTGTATTTTGGGGAGTATAAGCTGCTGCGTTGGATAAAAGATTGGTAACGACTTGTTGGATAATCGTGCCATCGATTTTAACAAGTGACAGAGAATCACCATATTTTATATGGACTTGATGACCGCTTGTTTGCTCTTTTAAACTTTCGACAACGTTATCGATAATATCCCGCATATCGTGCCATTCCAAATTCAGCTGAAGTTCTCCTGAATCAAGACGGGTCATATCAAGAAGGCCATTCACGGTTTGAAGCAACCGCTGACTTGCAGTGCGAATTTCAGCTACAAGTTTACGAAACGTTTCGGGATTCATCCCTTGCTTGCTTAAATGTTCCGCTGAGCCCGCAATGACTGTAAGAGGAGTCTTCAATTCATGAGAAACGCTATCAAGGAGGGCTGCTTGAAGCTTTTCCGATTCGGCTTTGATTTTTGCTTCCTCAGCCATTTTAGCGAGAATATCTTTCTCTAAAATAACAGTCATTAAAGAGGTGATAGATTCCGCCAGGCTCCACTGATCTAATGTCCATATCCGATTCTGAGAAGGTCGAATTGCCAGTACACCCAAAGTTTTATCCATAGAAACAAGTGGAAGATAAAGATTTTCAGCTTCGGGAAGTGTTTCTGTAAATCGACCTGCGGGTTGTTGTTTTTGGAAAGCCCAAGTAGCAACGCTTTTTTCTTTTCCAGATAAAAAGATGGCTCCACTTCTCGGTTTTTCAAAATCTGGTCTTCCGTTTTCATTAGTCAAAAAGATTGATGCCTGAACTTTCAGAATTTCCTCAAGTTTAACTAAAGTATTCTTAATGGCTTCGCTCGAATCATGCGTCACAGCAATTATTCTTGTTAATTGATAAAGCATATTCACTCTTTCTTCCTGTTTTTGCTCAGCTTGTTGACGTTCACGAAGACGAGTCGTAATTTGTCCCATCACAAGTGCAATGACAAAATACATAGCAAACATCATGGCATCATAGGTCTTATAAATGTAAAAAGTAAAACGAGGTGGGATAAATAAGAAGTTCCACAAAAGAGCACTCAGAGTTCCTAAAAGCAGAACCGGCCACCTGCTGAGAATCATTCCAGAAAGCACAACTGCTAAAAGATAAACAAGAGAAACCGACGCGTATCCTGTGATTCTTTCCAAAGCAAGACAGAACAACGTCACAATGGTGATAATACCAAACACCATTTGATATTCTTTCGAAGTAATTGAAATAGAAATCTTGCGACGGGTTTTTATCTTGTCCGGTCCAAGACCTTTCACACGGACCATGTGAATATCAATGTCGCCGCTTTGCTTAATTAAACGATGAGCGAGCGAACCTCCACGTAAGTTTTCCCAAAATGGAAGTCCAGAAGGTTTACCAATACAAATCTGAGTGACATTATTCTGACGCGCAACTTGAATAAGCGTTTCCGCCACATCCGTTCCAGATCTCACAATCACTTGAGCTCCCAACTGCCGTGCAAGAGTCAAATTCTGCGTCAGTCTTTTCTTCTCTTCTTCGCTAAGCGCCTGTGAAGTTTCGACATAGACTGCCGTCCAGGGGGCATCTAAAGATGATGTGAAGCGACGTGTCCAACGGATGAGGCTTTCCGAAAAAGGAGTCGGGCCCACAGCAACCATCAACCGCTCGCCGGATTTCCAGGGACCTTGAATTCTTTGTTCCGTCATGATTTCGCGCAGGTCCTGATTGACACGTTCTGCAGTAAGACGAAGAACCATTTCTCTCAAAGCTATGAGATTTTCTTCCCGGAAAAAATTGTCAGCAGCTGTTACTGCACGTTCACCGAGATATACTTTTCCTTCCTCAAGACGCTGGCGGAGCTGTTCGGGAGAAAGATCAATTAATGCAATCTCATCGGCTTCATCCAATAGAGAATCTGGGACTGTCTCAGAAACTTGAATCCCCGTAATTTGGCGAACGGCTTCAGCGCGGCTTTCGACATGCTGAACATTAAGCGTCGTATAAACATCAATACCGGCAGCGAGAAGTTCGAGAACATCTTGATAACGTTTGGGATGACGGCTGCCTGGTGCATTCGTATGGGCAAGTTCATCGACAATCATAAGTTGCGGACGAATGGCAAGAATAGCATCAAGGTCCATCTCTTCGACGGTGATACCGCGATAAGACCTTTGAACTTTAGAAGCGATGGCAAGGTCTTCGAGAAGTGTTTGCGTTTCTTTCCGGCCGTGGGTTTCCACAACGCCTACCAAAACATCAATTCCTTCAGCTTCACGTTGACGCGCTGCCTGAAGCATGGCATAAGTTTTTCCTACTCCTGGACACATTCCCAGAAATATTTTTAGCTTACCACGTTTTTGCTTGGCTTCTTCTTTTTGAATGGAAGCTAGCAATTCATCGGGATTTGGGCGATTCTGTTGCATAGAAATTATGTGTAAGAAATCAGTTCAAGCGTTGAGCCAACCACCATCGATGCAATGCTACTATAGACCATACTGCTTCAACAAGTCCAAACGGCCAAGCTCCT
>Ga0209515_10007596_pt1 | contig 13017 bp, 8 predicted proteins | sample Subgroupgradi54m_FD_187454 | JGI IMG/M metagenome (GOLD analysis project Ga0209515, IMG submission 187454) | Subsurface groundwater microbial communities from S. Glens Falls, New York, USA - GMW60B uncontaminated upgradient, 5.4 m (SPAdes)... ...
TAAAGTTAAATTTAGATGAAATCCATGGGTTAGAGAAAAAAATTGTAGAAGAGTGTGATTGGGTGAAAGAGACTGCCAAATATTTTTTAACCATTCCCGTAAGAGCGCCCACATTTTGTTCGGGGTGTCCACATAGGGATTCCGCTGTTGTTTCTTTGCAGATGAAGAAAGATTTTTTAGATCCTAATCTCATGGATAAAAAGCATGGGTCTAAACCTGTGGATCTGCTCTTCCATGGAGAGTCGGGCTGCCATTCCATGTTACAGTTTGCTCCCAACGAGGGGTTAATGCAAAATTATTCGGGAATGGGTTTAGGAGGAGGAACTGGGGCGGGAGTGGATCCTTTTATTACCAATAAACAAGTAGTTTTTCTGGGGGATTCCACATTCTTTCATTCGGGAATGGTGGCTGTATCGGATTCCATCAAAAATAGACAAAATATTACCTATGTTATTTTAGATAATAAAACGACCGCGATGACCGGGCACCAACCGACTCCGGGCAATGACTTCGATTTAATGGAACGAAAAACTTTTGCCCAGAATATAGAAAATGTTATTGGAGGAATGGTGGGAGGGGAGAATATTCCTGTTTTCCGCGCTGACCCGGCAGACCGTGAAAATTACAGAAAACTTTTGGAAGATCTAGTTTTACGGGATGGAGTTAAGATTGTGATTGCCGATAAAGAGTGCGGGATTACCTACCAAAGGCGGCTTAATAAATCTAAAAAACAAATTTTAAAGTCCCAAGGGTATCTGGATCAAGAAGAAAGAATTAATATTACGCCGGAAGTGTGCGAATATTGTTTAGAGTGCACAAAAGCCACGGGATGCCCGGGGTTAACGGTGGAAGAGACAGATTTTGGGCCTAAAATTCAAACCGATCTCACCCTTTGCGTTTCCGATGGAGCGTGTATGAAGGGGCGGGTGTGCCCTTCTTTTGAAAAAGTGATTATTACGAGGAAAAAATCTCCCAAGGTTATAGCGCAAGAGCCGGATTTAAAAAATATTCCCCTGCCTAACCTTGCCGAATTCAAGGGCGCTTACTATATTTCTACATTCGCGGTGGGAGGAATGGGGGCCGGAGTTGTTTCGGCCATTTTGGTGCGCGCGGGGTTAAGGGAAAATTTTCAAGTGGAGTTCGTAGATAAGAAAGGGTTGGCGATTAGAAATGGCGGGGTTTATAGCCATGTGGTCTATTCTAAAAATAAAGATCAAGTGTTTTCGCCTACGGTCCCCTATGGGAAGGCGGATCTTATTTTAGGAATGGATCTCTTAGAAACCGCGCGCGGGTTAGACCCCAAAATGAATTTACGGGTAGCGAGTCCGCGAAGAACTAGCGCCATTGTGAACTCTCATAAAACAGAAACAATTTTAACTTTGACGGGGAGGGACTCCTTTAATCCTTTGGTGTTAGATCGCGCCATAGAGGAGCGCGTAAAACCACAGAGCCATTTTAGTTTTGATTATTCTAAGCTTTCCGAGAGGCTTTTGGGATCTAAACTTTATACCAATTTGTTTATGGTAGGATCCGCTTTCCAAATGGGGAGGTTGCCCATCTCTTTAGATCATTTAATTTCAGCCATTTGCGATACGGTTTCTCAAGAAGATCAAAATCAAAATTTAAAAGCTTTCCATTTTGGAAGAGAACTTGTAACGAACCCCAAGAAATTTTTAAATTTGATCCAAAAAGAGAAACTTTCTTATCACGAAACGATGGAATTAAAATCGGCTGCTTTGGAAAAGAAAATTTTTGGCGGGAAAAAGATTGCTCATCGGTTTCGTAAGATGGTAGAAGAGGCGGTACGGTGGATGCATTTGGATGAAGTCACGAATCGGGCTCTCGCGATTAGAGTTTACGAACTCATTCAATATGAGGGGTGTGAACTCGCGGAACAATATTTGTCTTTATTGTGGGATCTGTATCGGAAGGATCGTTTCGATTTTTCCGCAACGAAGACAGCGATAGAAAATCTTTTTAAAGTCATGCTGATAAAAGATGAGTTTTATGTGGCACACCTTTTAACCACTCCAGAAAAGTTTGAGCAGGACAAGGTCCGGTATAAAATTGACTCCTCGAATGGGGATCGGATTGAGTATATCCATATGAATAAACTTCACCTCTCCTTTTTTGGGGCGCGCGCTGAAATTAATTTTAATTCTAGAAATTGGATGTTGTTTCCTCTAAAATATTGTAAATTCTTAAGGAAGCTCATGCCGTTATGGCATAGCAAAGAAAAAGAGTTTAGGGATTGGTATATTTCCCTTGTAAAAAAGTTTAATTATTTTGAAGAGGAAGAAGCGTACCAAAACTACATAAAAATTCTTAAATGCCCGGAGCAGGTGAGTGGCTATAGAGGTGTGCGTTATAAAAAGATGGAAGAAGTTTTTGCCAGCATAGAACACTTGCTATCGAAAAAGAATTCTCCGGGGAATTGGGAGAAGATATCATTAAAAAAATAAAAATTAGAAAAGCCGTGGCGGCGGATGTGCCCCGAGTTTACACTTTAATTCGTCAAGCCACCAAGAGAGGGAAAATTCTAAAGCGTTCCTTGGAGGAAATTCATAGCGCCATCCATCACTTTTGGGTTTTAGAAAGAGAGAATCGTTTAGTTGCCTGCTGCGCTTTGGAAATATATAATAAAAAATTAGCCGAAGTTCGATCTCTGGCAGTGGAAGTAAAGGAAGAAAAGCAGGGGCTCGCCACCATTCTTTTGAGGCATTGTTTAAAAGAAGCGAAAACAAAAGGCGTCTACGAAGTTCTTGCCATTACCGATAGGGAAAATCTTTTTAAACGGCTAGGCTTTTCTGAACAATTACAGGGTCAGAAAGCATTATTTTTAAGGAATAGATAAATCTATGAGTACACTTAATTCAAGAAGCAAAATGATTACGGAAGGGGATTACCGCGCTCCCAATAGAGCGATGTTGCGCGCGGTCGGTTTTAGAGATGAAGATTTTTCTAAACCCATTGTGGGCATTGCTAGCACTTGGAGTGAAATCACCCCCTGCAATATGCACATCGATAAGTTGGCAGTGAAGGCAAAAGAAGGAGTGCGCCGAGGGGGAGGAGTATCCCAAATTTTTGGAACCATTACGGTGAGTGACGGAATTTCTATGGGCACGGAAGGAATGAAATATTCTTTAGTGAGTCGGGAAGTGATTGCCGATTCTATAGAGTTAGTTGCCAGCGCGCAAAGATTTGATGGTTTGGTGGCCATTGGCGGCTGCGATAAAAATATGCCCGGTTGTCTCATGGCGATGGGTCGTTTAAATATTCCTAGCGTATTCGTTTATGGCGGCACTATTTTGCCCGGTCAATATCAGGGGCACGATGTAGATATTGTGAGTATTTTTGAGGCGGTGGGACAGTATAGTTCTGGGCGGTTAACGAAGGAGCAATTTAAAGGCATAGAGTGTCATGCCTGTCCGGGAGCTGGTTCTTGCGGTGGAATGTATACAGCTAACACGATGGCCTCTGCCATTGAAGCATTGGGGATGAGTTTGCCGGGGAGTTCTTCGCACTCAGCGGAAAGTCCAGAAAAAGTTATGGATTGTATTCAGGCGGGAGAAGCGGTTATTAAATTGATGTCTAAAGGGATCACTCCTGCCAAGATTATGACTAAGAAAGCGTTTGAGAATGCCATTAGTTTGGTGATGGTTTTAGGAGGGTCGACCAACGCTGTGCTCCATTTAATTGCGATGGCCCGCACGGTGGGAGTGGATTTAAGTTTAGAAGATTTTAACCGTATAGGGAAAAAAATGCCTCATCTTGCCGATTTAAAACCGAGCGGTAAGTTTGTAATGAACGATTTAAACCAAGTCGGCGGAGTTCCAGGAGTTCTAAAGATTTTGTTGAAAGCGAAGCTTATTCATGGAGACATTCTAACAGTAACCGGGAAAAGTTTAGAAGAAAATTTAAAGAAATTTCCGGGACTTACGCCCGATCAAGAAGTGGTGCGCAGTCTAACCTCACCGCTTCATAAAACAGGCCCCATTGTTATTCTGAAAGGGAACTTGGCTCCCGAAGGAGCCGTGGCAAAAATTTCTGGTCTGGAGAATACATTTATGACGGGTCCGGCTCAAATTTTTGATTCAGAAGAAAAAGCTCTAGAGGCAATTATAGGAAACAAAATTAAGAAGGGAGATATCCTTATTATTCGCTATGAAGGGCCCAAGGGCGGTCCGGGGATGCGGGAGATGCTGGCGGTAACCTCTGCTTTAATTGGAAAAGGTTTGGGAAAAGAGGTGGGGCTCATTACCGACGGGCGCTTTTCTGGCGGCACTCATGGTTTAGTGGTTGGGCATGTGGCTCCGGAAGCTCAAAGCGGAGGACCTATTGCCATTGTACGCAACGGAGAAATGGTGACGATAGATGCTGAAAGTAGAGAACTTCGAGTTCACCTAACCGATAAAGAAATTTCTGAACGCTTAAAACGCTTTAAAGCGCCTCCACTTAAATGCAAGAGTGGAGTTCTCTATAAATTTGCCACCACAGTCTCTTCCGCAACCAATGGCGCTTTAACCCACTGGAAAGAATAAAACTTATTGTCTAATCTTATTCAGAAAGCAGTCCACATTTTAAAAACAGGTGGTTTAGTCGCGTTCCCTACCGAAACTGTTTACGGTTTAGGGGCAAGGCTTTATGATGAAAAAGCGATCGCCAAGATTTTTTCTGTTAAGGGAAGGCCCGCGGATAATCCTCTAATAGTCCACATTTCAAATAAAAAAGAGATAGAAATTTTGACCCGAGATCTTGATTCAGAGGCGGGTAAGTTAATAGAAAAATTTTGGCCGGGGCCTTTGACTTTGGTTTGTAAACGGTCCAAAAAAGTTCCTCTAAATGTGACTGCGGGTTTGGAAACTGTGGCGGTTCGCATGCCCAAACATCCAATCGCGTTAAAACTTTTGCGCGCTTTAGGCGAACCGATTGCCGCTCCCAGCGCGAACCGGTCGGGGCGGCCTAGTCCCACTCGATATGAAGATGTTATGAATGAGTTGGGGAAGGATGTCGATTTAGTTTTGTCTGGAGGTCACACCTCCTTGGGATTAGAATCTACAGTTGTGGATGTTACAGTAAAACCTTTTCATATTTTAAGAGAAGGGTTTGTAACTTACGAGCAACTTAAAAAAGTGGTTTCCGTAGAAGCCCCGGTGGGGGAGGCACAAAAGAAAATAAAAACTGCGCGTTCTCCAGGAATGAAACATCAACATTACAAACCCAATTGTAAGGTACTATTGGTGGAACCTAAAGAGTGGAAAAAATCTTTGGATCATTGGATGAACGAGGATTATAAATTAGGTTTATTTTCTTGTAGTCAAAAATCTCCTCAAAATAAAAAGATCGTCTTTGCGCGCCATTTTAAAGGAGATAAACTTAAATTCGCGCGTCACATTTACTCCACATTTTTCGATGCGGAGAAAGAGGGAGTAGAAGTGCTCTTGGTAGAGTCGATGAAACCCACTGGAGTTGGACGGGCAATTTTAGATCGCTTAAGCCGCGCCAGTCAATAAGATGATCCCACTAGAAGAGTCGTTTAAATATTGTGAAAAGATAGTAAAAAATCACTACGAGAATTTTCCAGTGGGGTCCTTCTTGCTGCCTAAAGAAAAAAGGCGTTACATTTGGGCGCTTTACGCGTATGCTCGCGCCGCGGACGATTTTGCCGACGAAGGAAGAAATCCCAATGAGAGCGAGAAAGAGATCACCTTTCGGTTAAATCAATTAGACGAATGGGAGTGTAAACTGGAAGGGTGCCAGAGAAGCCAATCGGACCATCCCATATTTATCGCTCTTCAGGAAACCATTCGGCAGTGTGGAATTCCTCTCCAACTTTTAAAGGATCTTTTAACGGCTTATCGCATGGATGTCCAAAAAAAACGATACACTAATTTTGAGGAAGTGCTCACCTACTGTCGCTATTCTGCCAATCCTGTGGGGAGGTTGGTGCTCCATACTTTTGGCTATAACGATGAAACTTTGTTTCAACAATCGGATTCTATTTGCACCGCGCTTCAATTGACTAACTTTTGGCAGGACATAAAAATAGATTTAGAAAAAGATAGAATTTATTTGCCGCAAGATGAAATGAAAAAGTGGGGAGTTACGGAAGAGGATCTTCATAGGGAGGAAGTCACTACGGCATTCCAGTCTTTGGTGCGAGCGCAAGCAGAAAAAACAGCCCAGATTTTTAACTTAGGGTTACCTCTGACGAGTTGTGTAGGCAAAGATCTTAAATTGGAAATGCGGTTGACTTGGTTGGGGGGCACCACTATTTTACGAAAGACAATTCAGAATCGTTACGATGTGTTTAAAAATAGACCCATACTCACTTTCAAAGATAAGGTTACTCTTCTTTTTCAAGCTCTTCTCCCCCTACAAATAAAGGTTTTAAACCATGGATGCCTCTTTAAAAATAACTCAAACTAGCCAATCTAATTTTGTTCCGGCATTTTTTTTCTTACCTAAAGAAAAAAGGTTGGCTCTTTCTATAGTGTACGCTTATTGTCGTTTGACCGATGATATTGTGGACAAAGTTCCAGAAGGGAGCGATCTGCTAGAAGCTCATCAAGAATTAATCCTTTGGAGAAAGGAGACAGAGCGTTCTTTTCGTGAACCCGTAGAGCACCCAGTCTTAAGAGAGCTTTCCCAAGTTGTTTCTAAATATGCGATTTCACAAAAAGATATTTTGCATCTCATCGATGGAGTCCAGATCGACTTAGAAAAAAAAGAGTACGCCTCGTTTGAAGAACTCTACCCTTACTGTTATGGTGTAGCAAGCACTGTAGGGCTTATGTGCCTGCCCATTTTTGGAACAAAAAAACCCGAGACAAAAAATTACGCAATCAATTTGGGAATTGCCTTTCAGCTGACCAATATATTACGAGATATTCGAACAGACGCCGAAAGGGGACGCATTTATATCCCTTTAGAGGATTTAAAAAAATTTGGATTTACTGAGGAGTCGTGGCTGAAATTAGTGACAGACACCAATTTTTCAGAAAAATTGGTGTCTGTCACTAATTTCAGGGAGCTGATGTTTTTTGAAGGAAAAAGGGCAGAAGAGTTTTATCTAAAAGCTAAAGAGAATTTATTAAAAGAAGAGAGGCCTTTTTTACTCGCTCCTCTTATGATGACGAGTGTATACCACTCCGTGCTTAAAAAAATTCTTCAAAACCCAGAAGCAGTTTTACGCACTAAAGTGGGACTCTCTAAACTTAAGATTTTTTTTAGGTTAATAGCCGTGTGGTTAAAAGAGAGATGAGTAAAGCCATTGTCATTGGGGCAGGCTGGGCGGGACTTTCCTGTGCGGTAGAACTGGCCGATCAAGGATATGAAGTAACCGTTTTAGAAGGGTCTGGGCGCTTAGGTGGGAGAGCTTCTTCCTTTACAGAGAAGATTACAGGCACTTGCGTGGATAATGGGCAGCATCTTTTAATGGGTTGCTATCACTCCACGCTTCATTTTTTAAAAAAGATAGGTTCGTTAGAGCATTTAGAAGCTCAAAAGAACTTATCTGTAGATTTTGTAAACAAGGATGCGGAGTTTTTTAGTTTGCATTGCCGAGATCTCCCCTCCCCTTTCCATATCTTAAGTGGATTGTGGGGTTTAAAAAGTCTCTCTCTTAAAGAGAAGATTTCTACATTTAAGGTTTATAGCGCTCTAAAGAAAACGGATTCGAATGGAAGCAATACTCAAACAGTAGAAGAGTGGCTAAAATCTTTAGGTCAGTCAGAAAAATCTTTGAAATATTTTTGGGATCCCATTACTCTAGCGACTTTAAACGAGCAGTCTTCCATTGCCGAGGCAGAATCTCTTAAAATAGTTTTAAGAGAGGCTCTCTTTTCCACCAAAGAAGATTCTAAGATTTATATTTCTAAAGTGGGGTTAAGTGATTTGTGTGGGCCCGGGTCAGAAAAATATTTGAAAGAAAGAAAGGGTGAAATTCGCCTTAATACTTTGGTCACAAAAATTAATACCGTGGGGGATTCTGTAAGGGGAGTTGTTTTAAGAGATGGAACAACCTTAACCGCGGATGTTTACATTTCCGCGCTTCCCTACTTTATTTTGAAAAATATTTTACAAGGGGATCAAAGTAAAACTCCCTTTTTTCATCCATTGAATCAATTGAAATCCTCGCCTATATTCTCCATTTCCATTTGGTTCGATGGACCCATTACCGATAAGGATTTCGTAGGATTGGTGGATGGAGATATCCATTGGCTTTTTAACAAAGGTAAAATTTCGGGGGTTCCAGAAGAGGGGTATGTGTCCTTGGTCATTAGTGGAGCGCACAAATACCTAGAAATGTCGAACGAAGAGTTGTTGAAATTAGCTTTAGAAAATCTGCGGAGATCCTTTCCTATAGTTGCTTCTAGAAAAATCCTCCATTCCCTTATTCAACGAGAAAAAAATGCCACCCTTTCCCCTCGGGTAGGCTCTTCCCAATATCGTCTACCACAAAAGACCCCCTTAAAAAATTTTTACCTCTGCGGCGATTGGACGGACACAGGCTACCCCGCCACCATAGAATCCGCAGTTTTAAGCGGAGTGAAAGCAGCTGGTTATGTTGTATGAAAATTATAAGAAAAATTTCTGATTTAAGAAGTTATCTTAAAACACAACTGCGTAGACATCCTTTGGGATTTGTGCCGACCATGGGGGATCTTCATGAGGGGCACCTTTCTTTGATTCGTCGGTCTAAAAAGGAGAATAAATTGACGGCTGTTTCCATATTTGTAAATCCATCACAGTTTAACAATAAAGAGGATTTTAAAAAATATTTTAGAAATGAGAAGGCGGACTTAAAGGCGCTTAAAAAAGAGGGTGTGGATTTAGTTTTTTTGCCTAAGGCAGAAGAACTCTATCCGGAAGGGTTTCAAACTTGGGTTCAAGTGGAAAATTTAAGTCAGGGGTTGTGTGGGAATTTTAGGCCTGGCCATTTTAAGGGAGTGGCTACCGTTGTATTAAAATTGTTTCAGTTGGTTCAACCGAATGTGGCTTATTTTGGATTGAAGGATTATCAGCAATTTAAAATTATAGAGAGAATGGTTGATGATTTAAATTTGTCTGTTCGCTTGGTTCCTTGCCCTACCGTTAGAGAAGCGGATGGACTGGCGCTTTCTTCCAGGAATAGAAGACTTTCTAGCGAAGAGCGGCAAAGAGCTGCGCATATTAATTTGGCTTTGCGTTCTTTATCTTCCATGATTAAATCGGGTCGTGTACGGGGGAAGAGCGTATTGGAAAATCGATTTCTTGTGGAATTAAAATTAACATCTGGCGATAAGTTGGAATACTTGGAGTTTTTGCATCCGAAAATGTTAACTCCCTTAAAACTAATTCAATCTCCGGCGCTTATTGTTTGTTCTGTTTGGATTGGGGGGACACGGCTCATAGACAATATTTTTATGGGGACAGTCCCCTTCGGGGACAGTCCCTAATTCTTATGGAATCTCAAGTTCTTGTTATTGGCAGTGGAATTGCGGGGCTTACTTGCGCGCTTAAGGCGGCGGAAAAATATTCGGTGACCTTAGTCACGAAGCGAAATTTAGAAGAGTCGAATACAAACTATTCTCAAGGGGGAATTGCGGCTGTTATTGCTCCGGAAGATTCTGTGGAAAGCCATGCGCAAGATACATTAAAGGCTGGGGCAGGTTTATGTAAAGAAGAAGTGGTAAAAACAGTTTGCAGCCTGGGGCCTCGATTAGTAAGAGAGTTAAAAGAGTGGGGGGTGCCGTTTTCTCCAACAGATGGGAACGAGAACTATTTTGAGTTGGGGTTAGAAGGGGGACATTCACACCGCAGAATTTTGCATGTGGGGGACATGACGGGACCTGCCGTAGAAAAAAAATTATGCGAGCGCGTAAGATCTCACCCCAGAATAAAAATATTTGAAAATTCCATCGCCATTGATCTGATTACCCTCAATAAAATTAAATCTAAAAAGAACTTCAATCTTTGCCTGGGGGCTTATGTTTTAGACAAAAAAACTGGGGATGTGAAAAAGTTTATGGCCCAAACTACTATTTTGGCTACGGGCGGGGCAGGTAAAGTTTATCTTTATACGACCAACCCAGATGTGGCTACGGGGGACGGAATAGCCATGGCTTATAGAGCAGGAGTGCCTCTTTCTAATTTGGAGTTTGTTCAATTTCATCCCACTTGTCTTTATCATCCTAAGGCAAAATCTTTTCTGATATCGGAAGCGGTGCGGGGAGAAGGGGGCAAACTTCTTTTATCGGACGGGCAAACTTTTATGGAGAATCATCACCCCCTAAAAGAACTTGCTCCTCGAGATATTGTGGCTAGGGCGATTGATTTTGAACTTAAGAAATCGGGAGAAGAGTGTGTATATTTGGATATTAGCCATAAAGGCGCTGATTTTGTAGAGAAGCGTTTTCCTAATTTAGTGAAAGCTTGCCAAAAATTTGGTTTTGATCTTGCGCATCAACCTGTCCCAGTGGTTCCGGCAGCGCATTATTTTTGTGGTGGGGTTCAGACGGGCGTAGATGGGCAGACCTCTATCCCCAATCTTTTTGTGATAGGAGAATCTGCCTGTACAGGTTTGCATGGAGCCAATCGGCTTGCTTCCAATTCTCTCCTAGAAGGTCTAGTGATGGCAGATTTGTGCTCTAAAAAGTTAGAAAGTGTTATTTCCACTTTATCTAGCCTTTCTCAATATAAAATTACCGATTGGAATCCGGGCAAGGCCAAAAATCCAGACGAGCAGGTCATCATAGAACAAAATTGGGACGAAATTCGCCGTCTTATGTGGAACTATGTGGGATTGGTAAGAACGAACAAACGGCTGGAAAGAGCTTTACGACGGATTGAACTTTTAAAACAGGAAATTCAGGATTACTACTGGGACTTTATTATAACTTCCGATTTAATTGAATTAAGAAATATCGCTCTTGTAGCCGAATGCGTGATTCGCTCCGCGCTCAACCGCAAAGAATCTCGCGGCCTGCACTACAATTTAGATTACCCAAAGGTCTCCGGGGTAAAAAAAGCTAAAGATACGGTATTAAAAACTTAGACTTTTTTAAAAAATAAAGATTCTATTCCGTCGGTTCTTTTGGCAGAAACTTCAACAATATCTCCTTCCTTAAATTCTTCTGAGACAATTTTTTGAGCTAGCGGGTCGATTAAAAATTTCTGCAAGGTTCTCTTTAGCGGTCTAGCGCCGTAAGAGGGGTGGAAGCCTTCTTTTACAAAAAATCGTTTGGCGGGTTCGGAGATCTTTAGGTCGATCTTTCTTTCTTTTAGGCGGTTCGTAATTTGTTTTAAGTTGAGGTCTAAAATAGAGTTCATTTGGTCCGCGTTGAGGCGATGGAATATCAAAACCTCATCGATACGGTTGAGGAATTCGGGTCTAAAGTGTGCCTGAATGGATTCTGTCACTCGTTTTTTCATCTCTTTGTAGTCCGAGGTTTCTTGAATCCAATTGGAACCGATGTTGGAGCTTAGGATGATAAGAGTGTTCTTAAAATTGACAGTTCTTCCTTGGCCATCCGTGAGTCTGCCTTCGTCTAAAATTTGCAGCATTAGATCAAAAACTTCTTTATGCGCTTTTTCTATTTCATCAAATAGAATGACGGAATAAGGGTGTTTGCGGATAGCCTCGGTTAGCTGGCCTCCCTCTTCGTAGCCTACATAACCCGGAGGGGCGCCAATCATGCGGGCGATGGAATGTTTTTCCATATATTCGCTCATGTCGATGCGCACTAAATTTTTCTCGTCGTCAAAAAGATATTCTGCCACCGCTTTGGCGCACTCTGTTTTCCCGACTCCGGTAGGTCCTAAGAATATAAATGTTCCAATGGGGCGGTTTGGATCTGTAATTCCGGAACGCGAACGGCGCACGGCATTGGAAATAGCGGTAATGGCCTCTTCTTGGCCGATGACTCTTTGGTGTAGACGCGATTCCATTTCTGTGAGCTTTTTCATTTCACTTTCTAGCATGCGCGTTACTGGGACTCCTGTCCAACTGGAAACCACTTGACTAATATCCTGTTCATCCACCTCTTCTTTAAGCAGGGCGCCATTTTTATTTCTCGATTGCATTTCGTTATTGAGTTGTTCTAACTCTTTTTGAAGGGAAGGAATAGTCCCGTAACGAATTTCGGCTACCTTCCCCAAATCTCCGCTTCTTTCCGCGGTTTTCTCTTCTAGTTTTAAATCTTCCAACTTCTCTTTTACGGCGCTAATTTTTTGGATTCCACTTTTTTCTTTCTCCCATTTTTCCTTAAAAGTTCCCATTTTTGGGTTTAGCAAATCTAATTCTTTTTCAATCTCCTTAATTTTTTCTAGAGAGCTGGGATCACTCTCTTTTTTAAGAGCTGTTTTTTCAATTTCTAGTTGTCTTATTTTTCTAGAAACTTCTTCTAATTCCAAAGGCATGGAATCGATAGCCATGCGTAGAGAAGAAGCTGCCTCATCGATTAAGTCGATGGCCTTGTCCGGTAAAAAGCGGTCGGCAATATAGCGGCTAGAAAGTTTTGCGGCCGCGATGAGAGCGGAATCTTTAATGCGGACTCCATGATGTAATTCATATTTTTCTTTTAAGCCTCTTAGAATGGAAATGGTGTCTTCCACGGATGGTTCATTCACCAAGATTGGTTGGAATCTTCTTTCTAACGCGGCATCTTTCTCTATATGTTTGCGGTATTCTTGAATGGTGGTCGCGCCAATGCAGTGGAGTTCCCCGCGCGCCAACATAGGTTTGAGTAAATTGGAAGCATCCATGGCCCCTTCGGCGGCCCCGGCTCCAATTAAAGTATGCATTTCATCTATAAAAAGGATCACCTGACCGTCCGCGGAAGAAACTTCTTTCAAAACGGCCTTGAGTCTCTCTTCAAAATCTCCACGAAATTTAGTTCCAGCAATCAGCGCTCCTAAATCCAGACCCACGACCCGTTTTTCTTTTAAACTTTCGGGGACATCTCCGGCTATAATTCTTTGGGCTAACCCTTCGGCAATGGCTGTTTTTCCAACGCCCGGATCTCCAATTAAAAC
>Ga0209515_10007597_pt1 | contig 13016 bp, 13 predicted proteins | sample Subgroupgradi54m_FD_187454 | JGI IMG/M metagenome (GOLD analysis project Ga0209515, IMG submission 187454) | Subsurface groundwater microbial communities from S. Glens Falls, New York, USA - GMW60B uncontaminated upgradient, 5.4 m (SPAdes)... ...
GCATGACACGCGCATCACGCGAGGTGTGATTTTGGTTTACGAACCTGCGCTGATCAATGGATCGCACTGGCCACCAAGTCTAATATGGAAATCGAACTGAGTAAATCATTACGAGGTCATTACGAGGGCAACCCACCAAGAGGGTAGTGTAACCTGCAACATTTAAGCCGCGTAGCCCTTGACTGGGCAACATTGCCAGTTGTTTTACCGATCAAACATGATTGAGGGAGATGCCAATGGACACCAAACCGGGCACTGATTACCATTCTCCTCCCGTCAAGGATTTTAACCAGCGCATGCAGGGTCAGCCGAAGATTGAACTGTCGGAGCACGCCCTGATTGCCGAAGCGCAACAGGAAACCGGCTTGAGGCGTTTTGGTGACGAGAGTTTTCTGGCTGCGCTGCGTCGATTGCTCGATGCCATTGAGCAGGAGGCCAATCTCAACCCGTTTGGCCGACGCGTAGCCAAATCCCGTACGGTAGCTTCGCTCAAAAACAGGTTGTGGGCCAATGCCTGCTTCGAGGCGCATCCGGAAATCCTGCAGCGAAAAATCGTTGCGCCGGTCATCATCGTCGGCCCGCATCGTTCCGGCACCACGCGCCTGCAACACATGCTGGCATGCGATGCACGGTTGCGTCATTTGCAGGCATGGGAAGGCATCAACCCCGCTCCACGTACAGCCGATGTGGTGCTGGATAAAACAACGCGGTACGAAGAAGCCCGCGCGCTGCTCGATCACCGAAAAGATGTTTACCCGGAAGGGCACGCAGCACACCCGATGCACGCAGACTGGCCCGAGGAAGAAATGCTCCTGATGAATCATTCCTTCAGCGGTTTTTCTGCGCTGGGCCTGTACACCATCCCAAGCTACTACACATGGTTTATCCAGGACGATAAAACCGCAGCATACCGCTACATGGCTGACCTGATGCGTTTGATTTCATGGTCAAAAGGCGAACCGGAGAACAAGCGATGGATATTAAAAAACCCGCAGCACATGCTCAATCTTGACACGCTGCTCAAGGTGTTCCCGGATGCAAAGCTGGTATTTCCCCACCGCGACCCGATCAAGACAGTGGGGTCAATGCTGTCGCTTGCGTGGCGTTTTGCAGTTCAGCATACCAACGCCTCGTGCCGCGCACAGATTAGAAATACCTGGCTGGATTTCTGCGTGCAGGCGGCATCTCGGTGCATCCAGATACGTGAACGTACGCCGGCTGCGCAACAACTGGATGTCTATTACGAAGAAACCAATCGGGATTGGCGCGCCGTGATGCAGTGCATCTATCGTTTCATCGACTTGCCTTTCACACCGGCAGTTGAGCAGAAGATGGAAACCTGGCTTATCGAGAGCCAGCGTGAACGAAGTCACAGTAGCAACCACCTTTACGATGTGACTGATTTTGGCATTACTGATCAACAAGTGGATGCCACCATGATGTTCGTGCGGAAACGATATGCGATTCCTTATGAAAGCCACGCACCTTGGTGAGGCCCTTTGTAAAGGGCACTGCTATAACTGCCCGTTCGCCCTGAGCCTGTCCCACCAGGGGACTACCTTCGGGTCGTCGAAGTCTGTTCTGAATTTATAGAAGTGCCCTGTATCGATTCCGTATCGGTCACTACATCACACCGATGTGCTGGCGTATGCGATCCAGTATCGTAGCGAACTCCGGCTGGCCTTCGTAATACAAGGCCTCGGTCTTCCGGTATTCGGCTTCAAAGCGCGCACGCTCTGCCGGAGCTTCCAACAGAAAGGCCGGATTACGGGCAATCACTGGTTCATCACCGGTTCGAAAACTTTGCTCCTTGCGCGCTGCATAGCTCGGCGTACCAATGAAAGCAAGAACCTCCGGCAGTGCGAGCAGGCAATAGACATCGTAATAATGGCGCAGGAAATTGGACGGAAAAACGTCCGACTCGGCCAATCGCCGGTACTTGGTTGAAATGGTTTGCAGCTTCTCGACGAAGGTGTGCGTCAGCACATAGCAGGGTACGTTCAGAGCCCGGTTGTCAATCACCGCCACTTTGCGTTCGGCAGCGACATCGTAGGCCCACGACGAAATCGTGACCGGTCGATTCGGTGCCGTATCGTCAAATCCCAACTCCAGCAAGATGCCCGTTTTGATCCCGGCCAGTGTGGGGTTGCTGCTGGGATAAAGCAAACGGATGCCTGCACTGCGCATCTTGTCGTCATCGAAGTAGGTGTCGCGTTCAACCAGCGCGATGCCGGGAATGTGAATCTGGCTGCACAACCAATCGTAAAAGCTGCGCCGTGAGGCGATGTGTGCCGCCTTGTCCTAGTTGCGCCCGACTTTGACTTGCAGATCATCCGGCGGCTCGATCCGAATATCGATATCCTCAGAAAAACGGTGGATGACGCCAAAGCCTTTTGAGAGTGAAGTTCCACCCTTCAATTCGAAACGAAATCCCTGTGTCTGCAAGCCCCACAGACAATGCATGATCCAATAATCCTTCTCGGCCAGCACCGGATCAATGCCGCGCTGCTCGGCCACGATGGCGATCAACTGGCCGAAGTCGCGGCGCTCGTGCAAAAACTCAGCCATGCAGCCACCCCGCCACCCGCTTTTTGGTCGCCATAGAACCGTAGCTGGCCAAGGCGCGCAACAAATGCGGACGATCGAATGTCATCACTTTTCGCTGCGCCTCTGCGAGTACCAGCAGCTTGTCCTCGGCCAGTTCGTCAAGGTTGTTGAGCATGTCCACGAACAGAAATTGCGGCGTGATTTTTGTGGGGAAGCGCGGCTTGACCCGACAGTCGAACTGGCGATTGCCCAGCGTAAACACGCCGTGCCGCTTGTGGTTGTAGACCAAGGTACGGTTATAGAGTTGGGTGGTTCCCAGTCCGAGCGTGTTATAGGCGGATGGAGAAAAAATCAAAAAATCTTTGTCGCGCAAGAAGGCTGCGATCAGCTCGTGATCGTCAGGAGGCACCTCGCCGAAGGTTGATTGGCGCGGTACGTGATACAAGCCCTGCGCCAGCTTCTTCAACTGCCCGCCCGCGACCAGTTCGCGTAGGTGACGATCTACCGCATTCGAGACCCGCACCAAATCTTCGCGCCGGTACACCCGACCCGAGCGCAAGGCGCTGGCGAGTTCGGCAGAACCACCCTTCACGCTGGCGGGATGATGATGAAAGCGGGTAGCCACGATAAACTCTCATTGAAATTTCATGCAAATGATAGCACTGAATCCGCTGTCAACTCAAAGATAAGTTTCTCCCAGCATATAGAGGTGATCATCTTCACGCGCGCCGTAACATTAGCCCGTATCTATGACCGTCATTACGTAACCGGCTATTAAATAGATAGCGAAAACTGTCGTTGAGATGCGCTCCTGAATGGAGAACTTTCCAGTGTCAAGACGACGCAATTTTTTCAGCACCGGCGCGCCTTGTTGTGGCCCCTGCGGATCGGATATAGTCGCCTCGGTTGGCTTGCGTAGCACGTCCATTTCTTCACTCTTTTCAACCCAGAAAATACTCGCCATGACCATCCCCGATATGCGTTTGGACCCCTACCCGCACTACGCCAAGATGCGCGCCACTGCGCCGGTATTCTTCAACCCGGAACGCCAAGTATGGGAAGTGTATGGCTACCACGATATCCAGACTGTGCTGGGCGATCCCGTCACGTTTTCGTCGGAGGTTCACAGTGCTGCGGTAAAAGCGAAATTGCAAACGATGGTGACGATGGATCCCCCCCGCCATACCCAGTTCCGCAAACTAATATCAAGGGCCTTCACCACCAAAGTGGTTACTGCCCTGGAACCGAGCATCCAAGCGATCACCGATGAACTGCTGGATCAGGTCGCCACCACGGGTCACATGGATATCATGACCGATTTGGCTTCTCCTTTACCTGTCACTGTAATCGCTGAATTGCTGGGCCTTCCTCTTTCAGACCGAGGTAGATTCAAAGGTTGGTCTGACCCTGCAGTTAAAGCCGCAGAAATGGCAATACAAGGAAAAATACCGGAGCCACACCTGCTGGAATCGGTGAGCCAACTCACGCAATATCTGGAAGCCTTGGCCGTCGAACGCCAGCGACAACCAGGTAACGACCTAATCAGCGGTTTGGCTACAGCCGATGTAGACGGCGAACGCCTGACGATTCAAGAAATAACCAGCACCTGCCGACTGCTGCTGATCGCAGGCTACGAGACGACAACCAATTTACTTGGTAACGCTATACATCTACTTCTCCAGCACCCCGACGCCTTGGCACAGGTGCGTACCGATCCAGAACTTCTTCCATTGGCCATCGAGGAAGTTCTACGTTACAGTGCGCCGTTTCAATTATTCGCTCGGATCGCCACCCGCGATGTAGAGGTGGGAGGGCAACTGATTCGAGCCGGACAGCATGTCATGGTCTTCAATGCATCAGGCAATCGCGACGATACGGCGTTTCCCGACCCCGACCGTTTCGACATTACGCGCTCACCCAATCGCCATCTAAGCTTTGGACATGGCATCCACTATTGCCTCGGTGCTGGGCTGGGCAGACTCGAAGCCAGGATAGCAATCAACACACTTCTGCAGCGCTTCCCGGATATCCGGTTGGACGAGGGGAAGCCCATCGAACCGTTATCGTCCACGGTGTTGTTCGGCTTGCGCCATCTGCCCATTCGGTTTACACCGACAGTTGTGCAGCCCTGATCGCAGATACTTGGCTAATACAGGCGCGACATAAGTCTTCGCATGATTTCTGCCACTCCAGCAAGAAGTTACGCAAATCCATGGGCTGGCCTACAATTAGAGTACTCAACGAGTAGCGAGGTGTCCTATGGGTGGTGGTGAAAATCAACTGATGATTGGTGGGCAAGCTGTGCAGCGGTTGCGCAGGGCGTTCCCGCGCCAAACTGCCTTGGAGCAAAAGGCAGAAAAGATCATCACCGAATGGCGGGAAGACCGCGATGCCATCAAGGCGGCCAATGCCGCTGAAAAGCGCAGCGAAGGCAAACCGCGCATTCGGGCGCAAGACCTGTACAAAGAATGTAGGTTGTAGATTACAACGATGTCGCAGCCAAGGTTTCCGCAAGCTTGACGGAGAAGTACAACGTGCCATCCAATCCAAACTGGATGAGCTGAAAAAACTCAAAGACCCTGGCTCCATGGCAAAGCCGCTGACCCATGATTTAAAGGGTCGCTGGCGCTTGCATATTGGCACTTATCGGGTGGTTTCAAACTGGAAAAGCAAGTACTCGTTATTCTGGTGGTGGACATTGGAAAACGTGAAAGCGTGTGTGACTAATCTGCGGTCTAGTCCCTAAAACCATTGCCAGATCGGGATATAGTCGCCTTGACCGACTTGTGTAGCGCGCTCATTCTTTTTAACTGACTCAGCCCAGAAAATTACTAGCCATGACCACCCCTGATATGCGTTCGGACCCCTATCCGCACTACGCCAAGATGCGCGCCACTACCCCGGTATTCTTCAACCCGGAACGCCAAGTGTGGGAAGTGTATGGCTACCACGATATCCAGTCTGTGCTGGGCGATCCGGTGGCGTTTTCGTCGGAGATTCACAGTGCGGCCATGAAATCGAAAATGCAGACGATGGGTACCATGGACCCACCGCGCCACACCCAACTACGCAAGCTGATCTCCCGTGCCTTTACCACCAAGACCGTGGCCGCTCTGGAACCGCGCATCCACACGATCACTAATGAACTGCTGGATCGAGTCGCCCACATGGGCCAGATGGACATCATCACCGATTTCGCTTTTCTTTTGCCGATCACGGTCATTGCCGAATTGCTGGGTGTGTCTCTATCGGATCAAGATAAATTCAAGGGCTGGTCCGATGCATTAGTTCAAATCCTGGAACTGGCATTTCAGGGGCAAGCACCAAAACCCCACTTATTGCAAGCGGTTGACGAGATCATGCAATATTTGGAAGCCGTCGTTGCTGAACGCCAGCGGCAACCGAGCGACGATCTGATCAGCGGTTTAACCACAGCCAACATAGATGGTGAGCACCTTACGCTGCAAGAAATTACCAGCACCTGCCGGGGGCTGCTAATTGCTGGTCACGAGACAACTGCCAATTTGATTGGTAATGCCATGCATCTGTTACTTGAACATCCCGACTCGCTGGCGCGGCTTCGTGCCGAACCAGAGTTGCTGCCGTCAGCCATCGAGGAAGTACTCCGTTATCGTACGCCTTCCCAATTCTTCGCCCGGATCGCCACCCGCGATATGGAACTAGGGGGTCAATTGATTCGAGCCGAACAACGGGTCGTGGTCTTCAATGCATCAGGCAATCGCGACGCGGCGGCGTTTCCCGACCCCGACCGCTTCGACATTACACGCTCACCCAATCGCCACCTAAGTTTCGGCTATGGCATCCATTTTTGTCTCGGTGCCGGATTGGGCCGGATCGAAGCGAGGATAGCGATCAACTCGCTTCTGCAGCGCTTCCCGGATATCCAATTGGATGAGAGAAAACCCATCGAACCGTTATCGTCCAAGGTGTTGTTTGGCTTACGCAATCTGCCTGTTCGGTTTACGCCAACAGTCGTGCAGCCCTGATTACAGGGAAACCGCAGAATACTTACTTCATTATCAGGCCCGGGTTTTACGCGAATTGCCAACGATAGGTGAATCCCGGGGGTTCTTTACAACGGCAACTACTGATGGCTGCTTGCCTGCTGTAAATCGGACGGGCAGAGAGCGCAAACCGAACAGCGCACTGGCCGCAGTCACATCTGCATCTGCTCTGTTTATATCGCAGGCGAACGTTCTGCAGCCGCAGTGCGGAACTGCACCGGCAGGCTGCGCCAGCCATACAGCACGACGGCCGATAAAGGCTCGGCGCTGCGCACAGCAGTGTCCGGGCGGACATCGGGGAAACGGCGCAGCAGGGTTTCCAGCGCCACCTTTGCTTCAAGTCGTCCCAGCCCGGCGCCGAGACAGTAGTGAATGCCGTGTCCGAAGCTCAAGTGGCGATTCGGCGAGCGCCTCACGTCAAACCGATCGGCATCGGGGAAGGCCGCTTCGTCGCGATTGCCCGAGGCGTTGATGGTGAGCACCCGTTGCCCGGCACGAATTGACTGGCCACCGATGGTCACGTCAAGCGTGGCGCGGCGAAGGAAGAACTGGAAGGGTGAGTTATAGCGCAGGGCCTCCTCAATGGCGGAAGGGAGCAGCTCGGGCTCGTCAATCACTGCGTCCAGGCTAGCAGGATGCGCGAGCAGGAGTTGCGCCGTGTTGCCGATGAGGTTGGTGGTGGTCTCGAATCCCGCGATGAGCAGCAGCCGGCAGGTGCTCGTGATCTCTTGCATTGTCAGACACTCGCTGTCCACGTTTGCTGTGGCCAGACCGCTGATCAAGTCTTCACCCGGGTCACGCCTGCGTTCGACAATTAACGCCTCCAGGTATTGCTCCAGTTGGGCAACAGCTTCCACGAATTGGGGCTCGGGCACCTGCCCCTGCAGTTCCATCTCTGCCGCCTTGATGGCGGGGATCGACCACTGCTTGAACTTGTTGCGGTCGTCGGGCGGCAGGCCCAGCAGTTCCGATATGACGGCGATTGGCAGGGGAAACGCGAGGTCGCCGATGATGTCCATGCGACCCGCGTTCTCGACGCGGTCGAGCAATTTCACGGTGATCTCTCGAACGCGCGGCTCGAGCGCTGCGATGAGCTTGTTTGTGAAGGCACGCGCGACCAGCTTGCGCAACTGGGTGTGGCGCGGCGGGTCCATCGTCACCATGGTCTGCAAAGCCGAGATGTCCGAAGAGAACGTCGCCGGGTCGCCTAGCACGGCTTGAATGTCGTGGTAACCGAAAATTTCCCACAGTTGCAGATCCGGATTGAAATGCACCGGCGTGGTCGCACGCATCCTGGCGTAACGTGCGTAGGGGTCGGAAGGCGTAGCTGTCGTGGTCATGGTGGCAGTCGTTTGAGTGGAACGGGATTCATGCAGTACCTGCAGACCACGGTCTTCTGGCCGGCCCTTCGTAAAGAATGTTGGCACACGATAAGGGAAACAAGGTTCCCTCTGGGCGCTCCGCTGCTTCGATAAAGCAGGGTTGCATGCCGGCGAGGAAGGAGGGAAACATACAAAGATAGTATTCCCGGCTCGAGAATCCCATGTCGGCCACTAGCGCGGCAGCCAGGCTCGCGTAGTTCATCCCCAGCCGCCACCGGCCTGCGAGAAGAAATTCCTCCACTGCAAAAGCCAAGCGCACATGGGGGCCGCTATCCAAAGCAAGCTCTTGCGCAAATTTCATTGTTGGCGCGATACGCTCATCTGACGATGTCAATGGTCGACCATAGCCGGCGAGAGAACGTTGCGATTTGAGTTCACCCAGTACGCATTCAGCCAGCTCACCGCCTGCTTCCATTTTTTGATGCGTGCTGGTCAAAAAACCGAATACGCGGATATCGATGCCGCGCCCATAGATCGACGCTTCTGACACTGCGAGCGCGGCGGCGATGCCGAGATTGCCGGTACTGCGAGAACTGCCGGCAAGTGCTGCCACCCGATTATTCCAAAGACGTGCATCGGGATAACTGGTATATACCCAAAGGGCGTGCAACAAACGCAACTGTGCGGGGGAAAAGCGGCGGCCGGTAATACCGAAAACATAGAGCTCGATCCAATCCATGTCCTTGAGATCGGTGTGCAGATCGTGGCCCCGGAAAACTGTGCGTTGTTCGTCGGGAAAGAATTTGCCCATGCAGCTTTTCAAGTGGCCGACATGCTGTTGCAATAATTCTGGTCTGTTCATGGTGTGGATTCCTCCCGTCCTGGACGGGATCCTCTTCCGTTCGGTATTGAAGTTTTGTGCTTCGGTTGGATTGGGTAAAGGTGATGGTTTGTCGTGGTCAGATTTTCAGAAACTGCCAGCTATCTCTTTTCATAGGGAATGTCATGCCGTTGACGGGCAAACATCATGCGCGCATCAACTTCACTGGTGGTGAGCCCAAATTCCTCAAGCAAATATCGATGAGCACCGTGCCGGTTTTCTTTTTCACTATGAGTGAGCCACTGATTCATTGCGCTTTCCGCAGCAGGCGTGAATTCGATGCCACTGAAGTTGTAAATCCGTTGCATGGTTTCGCGCCAGTTGTTATTCATCTCCTCGTAGTAAACATCCAATTGTTGCGCCGCCGGTATGGATCCGCGTGCTTCCATGGAGCGCTGCGCCATTTTTTCGCATAGGTCAAGCCAAACGTCCTTGATGCGAGTGCGGCAGGAATGATCAGTATTGAGCACAGCAAAATTCCACATCAGCGACATCATGGAAGGAACTGTCTTCAGGGGGTCTCTATGGGTAAACACGATCTGTGCATCAGGGAAAGTGCTCATCAGAACATCGAGGTCAAGCATGAACTGAGGTGTTTTCATGACCCAGCGCTTGCCCTCAGCATCGCCGCGCGACCAGGAAATCAATTTAATTAAATCCGCCATGTAACGATAGGCAGTCGTTCTGTCGTCGTTGAGAAGCCAGTCGTAATAGTCGCGAAAGGCAAATGCCTGCAGGCTGCAAAAAGAATGATCGAGCAGCAGGATTTCTTCTTCAGCCCAATCGGCATCCATTGGATGTGCTGCGTATGCCCCTGGATTCAGGTGTCGCACTTTTTCGAGAAGTGCCTTGGCCTCGATGCGTCGGATCGTTTTGCCGAAATCGGGAGATTCCAAATGTGGGGCAGGGTTGAAACCTTCCCATGCTTTGAGGTGCTGCAAACGTGTGTCAGTGGTCAGCATGCGCTGCAGGCGTGTTGTCCCAGAACGGCCGGGGCCGACGATGATGATCGGCGCGACGATTTTGCGTTGCAGGATTTCAGGGTGTGCTTCAAAGCAGGCATTGGCCCAGAGCCGGTTTTTGAGCGAGCGGAGGATGCGGGTTCTTTGGACTTGGCGGCCAAAAGGATTGAGCTGAGCCTCGGTCTCGAGACATTTTAGAAGCATCCTTAGTGACGGCAGAAAGCTTTCGTCGCCGAAGCAATCGAGACCAGTCTCCTGTCGTGCCGTTGCTAACAGCGATGCCTCTGACAGGTCAATCTTTGCCAGGCCGACAGCGTTCAGACAGCGTCTGATCCGGTTGAATTTTTTGACTTGCGGCGGGTGGTAGTGACTACTGGGTTTGGTATCCATGGCGTTTTCTAATACAAACGTTGTGCAAGTTGCTGCATGCTTATCTGCTCTCGTAGGGAATGGCGTAGTGTTGACGCGCAAACATCAGGCGCGCATCGACGGCTTCGGCCGTGGTGCCGAAATCTTCCAGCGCATAACGATGGCCGCTGTGGCGGTTTTCGCTTTCGCTGGTGGCGAGCCAATCACCTAAAGCCTGTTCTGCCTCGGCGGTGAATTCGATGCCGCTGAAATCGTAAATCCGTCGCATGGTGGAACGCCAGTCGCGATTCATTTCTTCGTAGTACACATCCAGTTGCTGGCTTGCCGGAATCGTCTCGCGGTGTCGAATGCAGCGGCGTGCCATGCGTTCGCAAAAATCCAGCCAGACATCTTTGACCTTGCCCCGGCAGGGAACATCGGTGTGCTGTACCGCGTACATCCACATCAAGGACATCACCGAGCCGACGGTTTTCAAGGGGTCGCGGTGGGTGAACACCAGTTTCGCATCGGGGAAAACTTTCAGCAGCACATCCAGATCGAGCATGTGTTGCGGGTTTTTCAGCACCCAGGGTTTGTCCTCGGCATCGCCGCGCGACCATGAAATCAATTTCATCAGGTCTGCCATATGGCGATAGGCATCGGTCTTGTCATGGTTGAGGAACCATTCGTAATACCCCGGAATGTTGTAGGCACCGAGTACTGAGAAGCCGCAGAACGAGTGATTCAGCAGCAGCATTTCTTCCTCGGCCCAAGCGGCATCCATCGGATGCGCGACGAATGCGCCGGGATAAAAGTTGGGGCCTTGGCGCAACGCTTTTTTGACTTCGGCGTAGCGGGCTGCTTTGCCCTGATCGGGGCGATCCAGACGCGGGGCCGGGTTGAAACCTTCCCAGGTTTTCAGATGTTGCAGACGTGAATCGGCCGCCAGCATGCGTTGCATACGCGTGGTCCCGGAACGATGCGGGCCAATGATGATGATGGGCGCAACGATTTTGCGCTGGCGGATTTCCGGGTGCGCTTCGAAACAGGCATTGGCCCAGAGGCGGTTCTTCAGCGAGTCAATCGTATTGGCCTTGGCATACAGACGGCCCATCGGGTTGAGTTGCGCTTCTTCTGCCAGCGATTGCAGCAGCCTGCGCAGTGGTGGCAGAAAACTCTCGTCGCCAAAGCGCGTGAGGCCGGTCTGCTTTTGTGCGGCAGCGATCAGTGCCGATTCGGACAGATCAATCTTTGCCAAGCCAATGGCATTAAGGGTGCGCACGACCCGGTTGATCAGTTTGACCGGGAACGGGTGATAGTGGGTGCTGGGGGTGATATCCATGTTCTGCTTCTGAGTGATGCACTGCGTTGGGTGGGTTAGTCGCTTGAGAAAGATTCCACATGGGAATCGGCGGGGGCATCTCAATGGCGGCTTGCCATCGACGTTTGTGCGCTCCTTGGTAAAGAATGTCGGCGCACGCCAAAGGAAATAATGTCCCTTCGGGGCGCTCTGCGGCTTCGATAAAACAAGGCTGCATTCCTGCCAGAAATACAGGAAACATAAACAAGTGAAACTCTCGTGGAGTCAATCCGATATCCGCTCCAAGTGCGGAAACCAAGGCAGCGTAGTTCATTTTCATCCGCCATCGCCCAGCGAGTAATGTTTCTTCAATAGAAAATGCTAGCTGCATGTACGGTCCTTGGTCCAATTCCAGGCTCTTAGCCAGCGCCAACATGGGCTGAATACGCTCATCGCCATTAACAAGAGGCCTGCCGTATCCGGCTATGCCGCGATGCGCATTCAATTCTTCATGGATGCAATCGATCAAGTTCCCACCGATTTCCAACCGCTTCCGGGTACGGATAAAGAAATCTATCGCCCGAACGAGAATGCCTCCGCCATAGATTGATGCCTCCGAAACAGCCAGAGCCGCAGACGTACCCAAAGTGCCGGTGCTGCGTGTGGTTCCCGCCAACGCTGCCACGCGATTATTCCAAATACGGGCATCCGGATAACTGGTATGGGTCCAGATAGCATGCATCAGGCGGAGTTGTTCCGGTGAGAAGTGCCGGCCTGTAATGCCAAAGATATAGAGCTCGATCCAATCCATGTCCTTGAGCTCGACATGCAGATCATGTCCGCGAAAAACTGTACGCTCACCGGGAAAGAATTTGCCCATGCGACTCTTCAAGTGGCCGACACTTTGTTGCAACAATTCAGGGCCGTTCATGGCATCGCTTTCTGTGCAGGATCGTTTTCCAATTCAATGGAAAAGAAAGGAAATTTTTTGTGACCAGACTGGGACTGTTCCAGCGCATGTGCTGCGGCGCCCGGCAGGCGCAGTAGTAAGTGCAGCATTTCTCCTTGTGCCGGTGTGAAACCAAGTTCGGTGAAAACCGCCGCAGCTACACCGGACATGGCCAAGGGAAGACCGGTAAAGGTTTCCAGTGCGGACAGATTTTTTTGCAGCCAGGGCAGGAGCGGCCCGGGGCTTATTTTTGCGAGACAGGAAAGCGTTTGTTTGACAGTGCTTGCCGTGCTCATCCCATGCGGATCGAAACCTGAAGGATGTTCCGGTGTGGGCCAGATGGATGCAGTTGCGACGGGTGGCGTAGTGAGGTGGCGTTGCCATGCGTCGAGATCGGTTGCGCATTGGCTCCAGGCTTCCATCGCCAGAAACACTTCTCTGCTGCCGGAGAGATGCCCCGCACCGACCCCGAGTGCCGCCATCAGGCAGGAGGCTGCCGGTGAGCCGCCGACCGCGCCACACATGGCCGCATGGATGGCTGGGTCACGCGGCCCGGGATTGGCAATTGCCACGGCCAGCATTTCGAGCAGATTCGCCTGTGCGGTTGTCGGACGTTCGCCGCGCATCAGCAGGTACAACATCTCCACCCACCGCGCTTGCCCGAGCATTTCGCCATAGACATC
>Ga0209515_10007600_pt1 | contig 13014 bp, 18 predicted proteins | sample Subgroupgradi54m_FD_187454 | JGI IMG/M metagenome (GOLD analysis project Ga0209515, IMG submission 187454) | Subsurface groundwater microbial communities from S. Glens Falls, New York, USA - GMW60B uncontaminated upgradient, 5.4 m (SPAdes)... ...
CGACGCCACCTTCGACGAGGACTCGGCCGGCCCCGACCGTCTCCGGATCTTCGGTGACCAGCGGCCGCTGCTGCGCAAACGCCTTCACGGGCAGGGCACCGATCACGAGCACACACGCGACAGCCCTCACTGAGATCACGATCAGAATCCTCGCTTGCTGTCGATCAGAATGGTCACCGGGCCATCGTTGACCAGCTCGACGCGCATCATTGCCTGGAATTCGCCCGTGGCCACGGGCACCTGAGCCGCCCGCAATTCTCTCACGACGCTTTCGTACAGCGCGCGGGCGTCTTCAGCGGGCGCGGCGGCGTCGAACGCGGGCCGTCTCCCCTTCCGGATGTCGCCGTACAGCGTAAACTGCGAGATCACGAGCACGGCGCCACCCGTGTCGGTAACGGATCGATCCATGTGGCGGCCGGCCTCGCCCTCGAAGACCCGCATTTCACGAATCTTCCCGACGACATACGCCACATCATCCGGCCCATCGTCACGGCCGACGCCGAGCAGCACGAGCAAGCCGGGGCCGATCTCGCCCGCGAGGCGATCGCCGATCCGCACACGCGCCTCGGTGACGCGCTGAACGACCGCGCGCACGTTATTGCTGCCGGATCTGGATGAGGGGAGGAGCGCCTTCGTCGTCGAGCCTGAGTGCGACGCTGTCGCGCAGCTCGCCGCTCGGATTCAGGCGCGTGTCCAGGAGGTGCCGCGGCATGACGTTGCCGAGCGCCTTCAGCATCGACTGCCTGATGCCGGCATGTTCCTGCTCGAGATCCAGGATCAGCCGCTTCACCCGCTGGCGCTGGAGGCTGAGGTCGCCGCAGGCCGGGCAACAGCAGCCGATGATCGGAAGCTCGCGCTCCTTCGCGTAGACGCGCGCTTCGGCTTCCTCGACGTAGACCAGCGGCCGGATCACGACATGCTCGCCGGTGTCGGAGACGAGCCGCGCCGGCATCGCTTTCAGCGCGCCGGCGAAGAACAGGTTGAGGAGCAGCGTCTCGACGAAGTCGTCCAGGTGATGACCGAGAGCGATCTTCGTCGCGCCGACTTCGGTCGCGATCCGATACAGGACGCCGCGTCGCAGCCTTGCGCAAAGCGAACAAGGCGTGGCGTTCGCCTCGAGCAGATCGTCCATCACGTCGCCGATCGACGTGTGCTGGATGCGGCACTCCCACCCGTGGTCGCGGCACGTCTTCGCGATCAGCTCGTGCTTGAACTCCTTGTAACCGGAGTCGACGTTGACGGCGATGAGCGAGAAGTCGATCGGCGCACGCTGCCGCAGCTCGTCGAGGATCTGGAGCAGCGCCCAGCTGTCCTTGCCGCCGGAGAGGCCGACCATCACGCGGTCGCCGTCTTCGATCAGGTTGAAATCGATGATCGCCTTGGTGGTCTTCTTCGCGATGCGGGATTCGATGGGGCTGCGGTACGACATCGTGACGAGTCTATATTAGGCGGCGGCGACCTGTGAGCGCGCGGGGACGAGCCGCTTCTTTGGCCCGGATTATGGCGCCGTTTCCTCGCAGGTGTACCAATCCTGACCATTCGTCGTTTAAGTGATCAGACGGCAATAACCTGGGAGGCGACAGTACGTGGACATCACTTCGCGACGCATGAATGACGTGACCATTCTCGAGCTGGTTGGGCGGCTTGTGACTGATCCAGCCGAAACAGCGCAGAACTCGCTCTGCACCGTGATCGACGGGCTTGTCGCCGAGGGCCGTCTGGCTGTCGTTCTCCATCTCGGATTTCTGACCGACATCGACGCACATGGCATCGGCGAGCTCGCCTGCAGCTTTGGCACGCTACGCGCCTTTGGCGGCCAGATGGCGGTGATCGCTCCGTCCCACCATGTGTTGCGCATGTTGTCGATGACGCACCCCAATGGCCCGTTCGCGCTTCACGAGACCGAGGACGAGGCGGTCGCCGCAATCCGCCGGAAGCAGGCCGTCGATATCGCCGAATGGCGTCCCGTTCGAATCGACACGGGACAATCGACCCAGCGGACCCTCGGTCAGCTCGCCGATTCGCGGATCTCGGCGATCTCGTAGAGGCCGGACGTATCGGTGTTCGGATCGATGGCCTGCTGCATCAGCACGCGGATCACCCTGACCTCGAGGTTGCGCGCCTGCACCTCCGCCAGCTTCTGGAACGTGTCGTTGGTGCGTCATCCGCGCCGATGGCAATGCCTGGCGAGTCACAGCACCAGGGTCGCTGCCGCCTGATCGCCTCGCATCTGCGCGTCTGAATTCAGTTCCCGCGCATCCACGCGGCTCCAAGCGTGAACATCAGTTGGTTCGGCCCGCGGCCACTGTCGCCATTCACGAGGAGACTGCTCGGAACGCGCTCGAGCCGGCGATAGTCGATACCTGCGCGAGCAGCAATGCGCGAACTGATGGCGATGTTGGCCCCGCCACCGGCCTGGACCGCCGTCCTTCCGGCGGAGCTGTGGTACGCGTCGCGTAGGGCTGCTGCTGATTCCGCTGAAGCATTGACATCGGCCCGCGTGGACAGACGCGCGGCCCCGCCCAAGACTTGGGCGAAGAAACGAACTCGAGCGTCACGCGGCGTCCTCAGGCGTGCGCCCAACACGAATCCGCGTGTCGTCGTGTTCAGGGTCACAGGCACCCTGTCGCGAATGATCGTTCCTCCTGGTTCCCTTCCGACCACCGGGTATTCGAAGGATTGGCTTCTGTAAGCCCCATCAGTCGCGGCCACGATGCCGAGCCAGGAATTCACGTTGCCAACGAGATCGGCATAGTACCCCTTCGGGTACGTCTCGGAGCCGGCAGTGAGCAGGGCGTATCCGCCCGAGAACTCCACTCGGGCCGCCTGCTGCGCGAGGGCAGGGGTCACGGCGAAGAGCGCCAACGCGAGCCCAACCAGCATCGGACGTATCGCCATGAGTCGAATCATGGTCGGCTTGCATCCCTGGAATGCCAGTAAATTGACACACAACGTGAGCATGATCGAATTGAACAGTTCTGCCGCTATCCCATCGTCTCCCGGATCTCGGCGATCTCGTAGAGGCCTGACGTATCGGTGTTCGGATCGATCGCCTGCTGCATCAGCGCGCGGAGCTGTGAGAGATCGGCAATCACCCGGAACGTCCGCGACAATCCGTACTTCGATCGCCCGTGGCGTCGCAGGCGATGATTCACCCCGACCTCGGCCACGCGTCCACCCAGCTGACTTGCCAGCGCCGGAAGATAGCGATGCATGCCCGGCCGCAGTCGCAGCGGCTTCACCACCCGGGCGCGATACACCTTCAGCGAACATCCGTTGTCGTGCAGCCGCACGCCGCTGACCACGCCGAGCAACCAGTTCGCAACGGCTGAAGGGAGATGCCGCGTGAGGAAATCGTCCTTCCGCGTCTTCCGCCAGCCGCTGACGATGTCCTTCCGCCGAGCCAGCGTCAGCATCGCCGGGATGTCATTGGGATCGTTCTGGAGATCGCCGTCGAGCGTGACGATGTACTGGCCGCGGGCATGGGCAAACCCGGCGGCAAACGCGGCGGTCTGGCCGAAGTTCCGCGTAAACCGGATCACCCTGACCACGGGGTCGCGGGCCTGCACCTTCGCCAGCTCCCGGAACGTGCCGTCGACGCTGCCATCATCGACCAGGATCATTTCGTACGACACGCCGAGCTGCACCAGTACGCCCGTCAGCTCGTCGTGGAGCGGTACGACGTTCAGCTCTTCGTCGCGGAGAGGAATGACGATGGAGACTTCGGGATCGATCACCGTTGTCTCCGCCGCCACAGCCACCAGCCGACGACGGCGGCAACGATCACGGCGGCAAGCCAGATGGCCACCTGTTGCCCGCGGGTCCGCATGAGCTCCAGCGCGACATCGCCGTAGCGGATCGCGAGCACGCCGAGCGCAAGGTAGCGAACGCCGCGCGCCACGGCGATCGCCGTCACGAACTTGAGCGGCCGCACTTCGGCGACGCCGGCCAGCAGCACGAACAGCTTGAACGGCGCCGGCGGCGGGAGGAGCGCGGGCACCATCAACGCCAGCACGCCATGGCGCCTGTACATCGCCAGCGCGCGCTCGATGTGTCCCGCCTTCAGGCGTTTGTTGAGAAACGCCTCGCCACCGCGCTCGGCAATCAGGTAGATCACGTAGCAGCCCGCCACCGATCCCGCCGTGGCCATCGCGGCGTAGTACGGCATCAGCGCCTTGTTCCGTACGACCATCAGCACCACGAGCAGGTCGTTGATCTGCGGCAGCGAGACAAACGAGGAGTCGAGGAACGCGATGACGAAGAGTCCCGGGCCGCCCAATGACAGCGCGAACCCGTAAACCCAGTTGATGAAGGACCTCACCTATTCGCGATATTCTGAGCGGTGGACACGTGATTATATCGCGCGAATCGACGCGTCCCTCGACGCCGCTCGGGACGCCCCGAGCGATGGTCGAGGGGCGCCTCCCTCGCTTGCTCGCCGCCGCCGCGGCACTCGCCGGCCTTGCGGCATGGGCGGTCTTCTTCCGCGCCGGCCTCGTCCTCAGCCACTACGACGCGAAGGCGCACCTGGTGGTCGCGCGGCGCGTCCTCGACAACCTGACGCCCGGCTGGCAGCAGATCGGCGCGGTCTGGCTGCCGCTTCCGCATCTCATCGGGGTCTTCCCGACGCAGATCGATCTCTTCTATCGCACGGGCCTCTTTGCCTCGCTGGTGTCGATTGGATGCCTGGCGATCACCACCTACGCGGCGGCGCGCCTGATCCTTCGCGTGACCGGATCGGGCCTGGGGGCCGCGACCTGCACCGTGCTCATCGCGCTCAACCCGAATCTTCTCTATCTTCACACGACGCCGATGACCGAGCCGCTGCTGCTGGCCACGTCGATGCTCGTGGTGCTCTGGCTGTTCGAGTGGGTGGAAGACGATCGCGACACCGTTCCGCCGGCGCTCGCCCTGGCGCTCTTCGCGGCTGCCTGGACGCGGTACGAAGCGTGGGCGGTGATTGGCGCAGCGCTTGCGGCGGCGGGTTACGCCACGTGGCGACGCGGCGCACATGCCCGGACGCTGGCGCGCCGGGCATGGCGAATCGGGATCTGGCCCGCGCTGGCGGTGATCATGTTTCTCGTCAACAGCCGCATCACCGTGGGCTCGTGGCTCGTCAGCGACGGGTTCTACGTGCCCGATCCGAGCTACGCGCATCAACCGGTGAGAGCGCTCGTCGGGATCTGGTGGGGCACCCATCAATTGAGCGGCTACGCGATCGAGGCCGTCGCGCTGGGCGCGGCGGCCGTCATCGCGTGGCGCGCGGTGACGCGGCGTGAGGACTCCGCGCTCCTCGTGACGCTGGCGCTTCTTGCCGCGGCGGCTGTCCCGGTCGTGGCGTTCTACCAGGGACATCCCTATCGGATCCGCTACATGGTTCCGGTTGTGGCGGCATGCGCGGTATTCAGCGGGCTCGCCGTCGGGGTGATCTCGGGATGGGCGGTTCGGCGGACCGTCAAGGTCCGCCCCGCGGTGCTGAGCGCCGCTCTCGCCGGCTTTCTGCTCGCATCGCTCCTGATCGAATCCCCGCCGTGGAGCATGGCGGCGCCGATGCTGCTCGAGGCGCAATGGGACCGCGGCGCCAGCCTGGGCCGGCGCGACGTCACGACGTGCCTGGCGCGCGACTATCGCGGCGAGAAGATCCTCGCGAGCATGGGCTCGCTTGCGCACTACATGCAGGAGCTCGCGAGCAGCGGCTTCGCCATCGCCGACTTCGTCAACGAGGGGAACGGCGTCATCTGGAACATGGCGCTGCAGACGGGCCCTGCGCCGCATGCCGGCTGGATGCTGGTGGAGGAAATCGCGGAAGGCGGGGACGTCCTCGCTGAGCGCATCCGCCGCGACCCCGGCTTCACGCGCGGAATGATTCGCGTGTGCCAGGGCGGCGGCGTGGCGCTCTACAAACGCGAACCTATCGGCCGAAACGCATACCTACCGTGAACTGATACATCCATCCACCAAGGTCGATCGCCGTGCCGGCAAACGGCCTGGGCAGAGGGGCGTGCGCGCTCCGGTAGCGAATCTCCATCCCCGCGCTGGCCGTGTCGCCGGCAAATCGGATCCCGCCGAGCGCGACCGGACCGGTGCGGGTGCCCGAGGCGACGTACGAGTTCCGGAAGACGCTTCGGTCGCTGAAGTCGACGAACTCGCCCGACTCGCTGTAGCGCCAGTTGACAACGCCCAGCCCGCCGCCGATGTACGGCTGGAAGCCGGACTGCTGGCCGAGCGGCAGGACACGGAACGTGAGATCGATCGGCACGGTGCGCAACCGCAACTGCTGCGCGATATCGCTCTTGTCCGTGTTCGTAAACCTTGTGTACACCGTCGGGATGGTTCGACGCGTGAAGCCGATGCCGGCTCCCGCTTCGAGATATCGCCCAATCGGCACCAGCCATTCGCCGCCCACCGTGGCGCCGCTCATCTCGTTGACGTCGAAGGTGAGGAAATTGCGGTTGGCGTTGAGCACGTCGCCCGCGACTCGCGCATCCTGCCCGCGGACCGAGAAGTACCCGAGCGACACGTTGAATGTCTGCTGTGCCGCTGCCGGCTGTGCATCGACGACGAGCCCGCCGCACAACAGCGCCAGACCCAAGAGGAGCTTCCGCGACATAGTGCTGACCTCCGTCCGCGCGATGCAGAGCAACCAAAGTGCCAGACGGAAGAAACCACGAAGAACACGAAGAACACGAAGTAAATAGCTGTCCTTCGTGACCTTCGTGTCGCTTCGTGGAGTCAGTTCGTCCGCTTTGGAGCACGTTGCCTGTGGAATTCCTCGATCACCGCGACGACCTGGCCATGCAGGTGACCGTTCGAGGCAATCAAGTGTGCGGCCGCCGGATCGAACGGCGCGCCGTTCATCCCCGTCACGCGGCCGCCCGCTTCCTCGACGATCAGCGCGCCGGCTGCCACGTCCCACGGCTCGAGATGCTGCTCCCAGAACGCTTCGAACCGTCCTGCCGCGACGTAACAGAGATCGATCGCCGCGGAGCCCAGACGACGGACCGCCCGCGCGCGTCCGAGGAAGAAGCCAAAGAGCTCCACCAGATCGCGGTTCTCTTCGTGCACGCTGTAAGGAAACCCGGTGACGAGCAGCGAGTCGAGCAGCACCTGCGTTTCCGACACGCGCAGCGCCCGGCCGTTCAGGTATGCGCCTTCGCCGCGCTCCGCGGTGAAGAGCTCCTTCCGCGTGGGGTCGTAGATGGCGGCGATCTCCGCGCGGCCGTCGATTTCGAGTGCGAGCGACGAACAGTAGATCGGCAACCCGTGGGCGTAGTTGGTGGTGCCATCGAGCGGATCGAAGACCCAGCGGAAACGCGACGCCGCGCGATCGGAAGGCGGGCCGCCGCCGAGCTCTTCCGCCAGGATGTCGTGGTCGGGAAAGCGCTCCGCGACGATCTGCCGGCACATGCGCTCGCAGGCAAGGTCGATTTCGGTAACGAGGTCGATGCTGCCCTTCTTGTCGATGCGGAAGCCTGACTGCTGGCCGGCGCGCTGGATGTCTCCGGCCCGCAGCACGATTTCCACGGCTGTCGCCAGATAGGCGGGATCAGGCAACGCTCAACTTGTCTTTTCTCTTGACCATGCGCACCTCCATCCCGCCTTCAGCGGCGCGCTGGAACGTCATCTCGTCCATGAAGCTGCGCATCAGGAAGATGCCGCGGCCGCCCGTCTTGAGGAGGTTCTCCTGCGCGAGCGGATCGGCCAGCGAGGATGGATCGAAGCCGCGCCCTTCGTCGCGGACGCGGATCGCAATGCCCGGATGCGCCTCGCCCTCGAGCGCGGTGAATTCCACGTGCACCCGCTTCCGCACGTCGTTGCAGTTCCCGTGCTTGATCGCGTTGATCACCGATTCGCGCACGGCGACACTGACCCAGTGCAGCGAGTCGTCGTCGAGACCGACCGTCCGCCCGATGTGATCGCACACCACCTGGACGAAGTCGAGCATCTCGAGCGAGCTGTGAAAATCGATACGGACAGTGTTGCCGCTGGTCATCGGCTCAGATCGCGATTATAACTGTCTCATGTCCACGACGTTTGCCGTGACGGTGCAGCCCGCCGCTCGCATGCGCGGCCGCGTCCGCCCGCCCGGCGACAAGTCGATCTCGCACCGGTACGCGCTGCTGGCCGCGATTGCCGACGGCCCCTCCACGATCCATGGGTATTCGACGGGGGCCGACTGCGCTTCCACGCTGGCCTGCCTGCGGGCGCTCGGCGTGCCCATCGATCAGGTCAGGCGGGACCCGGTGTCCGGCATCCAGCTGGACGTGCTCGGACTGCAGGTCGGCGGCCTGCACCCGCCGTCCTCAAGGCTCGATGCCGGGAATTCCGGCAGCACGATGCGCATGCTGTCCGGAATCCTGGCGGCCCATCCGTTCCGGACGACGATCACGGGCGACGATTCGCTGCGCCGCCGTCCGATGCGCCGCGTCATCGTGCCGCTGGAGCGCATGGGCGCCCGCATCCTGTCGGACGAGGGACGTCCGCCGCTGGCCATCCTGGGGACCGATCGCCTCATGGCGATCGACTTCCAGCCCGACGTGCCGAGCGCGCAGGTCAAGAGCGCGGTGCTGCTTGCCGGCCTCCACGCCGACGGCATGACCCGCGTCGTCGAACCGCTGTCGACGCGCGATCATACCGAGCGCGCGCTCGAAGCGTTCGGCGTGCAGGTCGAGCGGGCCGGCACCGCGGTGGCGATTCGAGGCGGGCAGCGGCTGATCGGCGGCACGTTCCACGTGCCAGGCGACATCTCGTCGGCCGCGTTCTGGATGGTCGCGGCGGCCGCACTCCCGGGCTCGGACGTCACGATCGAGCACGTCGGCCTCAACCCGTCGCGGACCGGCATCATCGACGTCCTGCGGCGCATGGGCGCGGACATCAGGACGACGATCGCGCATGCCCAGGCCGGCGAGCCGATCGGCGCGATCGCGGTCCGGCATGGAGGCCTCGTCCCCGCCGAAATCGCGCCCGCAGAGGTGCCCGGCGTGATCGACGAGCTCCCGGTCCTGGCGGCGCTCGCGACGCACGGCGGAGAACTGACGGTGTCCGGTGCGCGGGAGTTGCGCGTTAAGGAGAGTGATCGGATTTCCGCGTTGGCCGAGGGCCTGCGGCGCATGGGCGGCGAGATCGACGAACAGCCGGACGGCTTCCACGTGCGTGGACGCACCCGCCTGCGTGGCGGCGAGGTGGACGCGAGAAACGATCATCGCCTCGCGATGGCGTTCGCAATCGCGGCGCTCGGCGCGTCGGGACCGACGGTCATCCACGATGCCGGCGCGGCGGCCGTCTCCTACCCGGAGTTCTTTTCCGTGCTCGAGTCGCTCCGCGCGTGAAGGCCGATAAGCTGTACCTGGTGGGATTCATGGGTGCCGGCAAAACCAGCGTGGCGCGTGCGCTCGGCCGGCGCGTCGGATGGCGCGTCGAGGACATCGATCACCGCATCGAGGGGCGCGAGCGGCGGCGTGTCGCGGAGATCTTCGCCCAGGAGGGCGAGGCCTATTTCCGCACCGTCGAGCGCGGCGTCCTGCATGAACTGCTTCCCGAGCGTCACATGATCGTCGCGACGGGGGGCGGGACGTTCGTCGACCCGGAGAACCGTACCGCCATGCTCGCCGACGGCGCCGTCGCGTGGCTGGATGCGCCCCTGGAGCGCGTCATCGAGCGCGTCCCCGCCGACGGCCGCCGGCCGCTCGCCGCGGACCGCCTGCAGATGGAACAGCTGTACACGCGGCGGCAGGCCGCATACAGCCAGGCGCACGTGCGGATCGACGCCTCGCGACCGGTGCCCGAGATCGTCGAGCGCCTCATGGAGTGGATGGGCTATTAGTGCGATATCTCGTCATCAGCGACATCCACGCCAATCTCGAGGCGCTTGACGCGGTGCTGGCTGCCGCCGGCGGCTACGACCACGCGCTCGTGCTCGGCGATCTCGTCGGTTACGGCGCGGATCCGAACGCCGTGATCGATCGCGTGCTGTCGCTTCCTTCCGCAACCTTCATCCGCGGCAACCACGACAAGGTGGGCGCGGGCCTCGAGGACACCGAGGGCTTCAACTATCTCGCCCGCCAGGCGATCGCGTGGACCACCGGCACGCTGACCCCGCAGCATCGGGCGTGGCTTGCGGCGCTGCCCCAGGGACCGGTCATCATCGACCCGCTCGTGGAGATCTGCCACGGGGCGCCCTTCGACGAAGACGTCTATATCTTCGACGACCTCGACGCGATGCGCGCGCTCCGCGCATCACGGCGGCCGCTCTGTCTCTTCGGCCACACGCACGTGCCGGCGGCCTTCCACTTCGACAGCGAGGCCCGGACGGTCGCCGGCATTCGAGGCTCGCGCGTGGACATCGCAGCCGGCAACCACGCGTGCTACCTCGTGAACTGCGGCGCCGTCGGCCAGCCGCGCGACGGCGATCCGCGCGCGGCGTTCGGCATCCTCGATACCGAGATACGCTCGCTGACGCTGATGCGCGTCGAATACGACGTGGCCGGGGCCCAGGCCAAGATCATCGCCGCCGGATTGCCCGACGTCCTGGCGCAACGATTGGCCGTGGGACGGTGACCAAGGAATTCATCGTCGCCATCGCGCTCATCGTCGCTGCGTGCGCCGGGTCGAGCCACGTGAGCGGCCGCGTGACTGAACTCGCGGGTGGACCGCTCGCCGGGGCGCACGTGACGATCGACGGCCTCAAGACGCACGCGGAGATCGCCGCCGACGCGATGGGCCGTTTCGATTTCGCCGGCCTCGCGCCAGGCACATACAAGCTCAAGGCGGAGCTCCCTGGATACGTCATGGAGGCGCACGGTGACGTGAGCGTCGCGCGCGGCACGACAGCGACCGCCGACTTCGTGCTTCATCCCGCGTGTCTCGAGGAGGGCTCGTATGTCGATGGCGGGGTGGGGTGGGCGCTCCTGGCCGCGCAGGCCGTCGTCTACGTGCGCCTGGACGCTCCCTCCGCGCCCGATCGCTGGATGGTCAACGACCAGTGCGTGGTCGGCATCGATCACCCGGCCACCGTCCTCAGCATCCTCAACATGGGCCCGTCGAGCGGGGACATCACGCGCACGATTCACATCGTCAAGGACGGCCGCATGCCGTTCGCGGCGGGCGACGAATACATCGCGTTCCTGCGATGGGAGCCCGCGATTGGCCGTTATCGCCCGATCGCGGGGCCGATCTTCATGATTCCCGTGCGTGACGGAAAGGTCGTGTGGCCGCGCACGGATGCGCCGAACATCCGCGACGGCGACGCCGTCGGCAAGGCGATGGCAAGCCTGTACGCGTTATTGAAAAAGTAGCGGTCCTCACTTTGACCCGCGCTTCCTGAGCTCAGACGCGTACGCATCGGCCGCGGCGCGCGAGCCGAGGATCCATCCGATCACGACGCCCAGCAGCAGCATGCCGGGAATGTAGATGAAGTGCGCGGCCGTCGGCATCAGCCGCGCGTGCCCCGCTTGATGTCCGAGTCGAGCCTCTCGACCTCGCGCTGCACGCTCGACAGGCGACGCGCCACCGAGGCGACGTACGCAAAGAACGCAATCCAGACAAACGCGTACGCGGTGACCAGTAGAGGCGCCGCCGGCAGCTGATCCTGCGCGGGGAGCTGCGACACCGGAACGAACTCGTCCTGCTGTTGCGGCTGCGGCTGCTGCGCCATGACGGGCGTGCCGAGGAGGAGGATCAAGAGAACTGCAAGGCGCATAGGCTTATTCGTCCAGAGAAAGGTGAAGCGCATCAAGTGTCGCGCGCTGCTCTTCCAGGTGTACGCGGAGCCGCAGCAGCAGCACGAACAGCAGCAGGAAGCAGGCAACGCTGAACCAGAGTGCCAGCCCCATATCGACCGGCAGCGTCGGCACGACACTCGTCGCGGGATGAATCGTCCGCCAGTAGTTGACCGAGACGTATACGAACGGCACGTTGGCCATGCCGAACAGCGCCAGGCCCGCCGCGAGCTTGTCCGATCCCGGGCCGCCGTACTTCCGCACCAACAGGTACGCCCACGCGACCATCCACCCCATCAGGCTCGACGTCAGGCGCACGTCCCACTGCCACCAGACGCCCCACGCCTTGCGTGCCCACAGTGGTCCCGTCACGAGGACGATTGCGCCGAAGAGCACCGTCAGCTCCGCCGCCGCGTACGCGAGTCGATCCTGGCGCCGCGATCCGCCGAAGAGGAATCGCGCGCTCGCGATCCCGCACACGACGGCTGACAGGAGAAAGGTCCAGGCCGACGGCAGATGGTAATAAAAGATCTTCTGCACGAGCCCCATCGTCGACTCGTAATCCGCGCGAGCGATGAGGAACGGCGACGCGGCAAACATCACCGCGCACAGACCGACTGCCGGAACAAACCACTTAGGCATCGCGACCACCAACCGCTAACCACCAACTACCAACCAGCATCAATCCGTCATCAACGGTTCAAACGTCCACAACGCAAGCGTCACGAACACGACGTCGAGCGCGAGGAGCAGCGCCACCCAGAAGCGCACGAGCGACAGCTCGACGTCGGGCGCCAGGAGCGCCGCCGTCGCGCGGACGCCGGCAATAATGACCGGAACCGTGATCGGATACAACAGCACCGGCAGCAGCACGTCCCGGCTGCGCGCGCGTGACAGCATCGCCGAGAACAGCGTCCCGACCGCCGCGAACCCGATCGTGCCGCTCACCAGCACCGCACCCAGCCAGAACGGATGCGAGAGCAGTGGCGCCTGGAACAGGAGGGCGACAAGCGGCACCAGAACGAGCTCCGCACCAAGGAGGAGCACGATGATGCCGACGAGCTTCCCGACGTAGATTGCCGGGCGAGCCGCGGGCGCCATGAGGAGCGCGCGCAGGGTCTCCGACTGGCGCTCGCGCTCGAACGTCCTCCCCAGCGCGAGCGTTCCTCCGAAGGCGATCGCGATCCAGAGGATCCCCGCCGCGCCGTCCTCGGGCGCCTTCCCTTCCTTCACCAGCGCGAACGCGAAGAAGAGCACGCACGAGATCGCGAAGAAGAGCGTCGTGTACGCGATCTCG
>Ga0209515_10007606_pt1 | contig 13007 bp, 10 predicted proteins | sample Subgroupgradi54m_FD_187454 | JGI IMG/M metagenome (GOLD analysis project Ga0209515, IMG submission 187454) | Subsurface groundwater microbial communities from S. Glens Falls, New York, USA - GMW60B uncontaminated upgradient, 5.4 m (SPAdes)... ...
GGGCGGACTCGCCGCCGCGATCGCGATCGCCGTCGTCGTGTCGCGGCCGCCGGCGACAATAGCGGTCGCTCCTGCGGCGCAGTCCTCCGGGGTCCCTCCTGTGGCGCGGCCCTTCCCGCCTGCGAACGACGACGCAGGGCTGAAGCCCCGCGCCACAGCGAATCCGGCAAGAACGACTGCGGTCGTGTCGGGCTTGCTTGTCCCGCCAAAGCCGAGGAGCGGCGAAGGCGAAAGCCGGACCACGTCGCCCGCCCAGCCGGAGATTCTCTTCGACTCACGCGAGACGATCGCGCTGCGGCGCCTCATCGCTAGCGTGCGCGAGGGTCGCGTCGATCTTGCCGCGGCGCAGCCGAGTGGTCTTCAGGCGCCGATGGAACTGGATCCGGTCACCGACATCGTCATCACCCCGATCACCGTTGAACCAATCGCGCCGCTGTCCGGCGCCGAAGGAGTACGCCCGTGACGACATATCTGCAGACGTTCGCGCTTGTGTTCGCATTCGCGCTCGCCGTGCCAGCCGTGAGCGCGCAGGAGAAACCGGCGGCGGTCAAACCCGCGGCCGTCGCCGTGACGCCGCTCAAGGTGCAAGTCGTCGTCTCGCGCTTCCAGGGCGAGAAGAAGATCAGCAGCCTTCCCTATTCGCTGTCGGTGAATGCAGGCAACCGCGCCACGCTCCGGATGGGCGCGCAGCTGCCGATCATGATGATCACGACGGCCCCGTCGCCAGGCAAAGGCCCTGACGGAAGCGCGATCCCGCAGGTCGGGCCGGTTCAATATCGCGATGTCGGCACGAACATCGACTGCAATGTTCACGCGATGGACGAAGGCCGCTTCCTGGTGGAAATTACGATCGACGACTCGTCGGTCTACGGAGACAGCCCGGCGCCTGCCAACAATGCGCCGCCTCCCAGCTATCCCTCGTTCCGATTGTTCCGCGCCAGCGACTCGATGATGCTGAAAGACGGCCAGACGTCGCAGTTCACGACCGCGATCGACAAGGTCAGCGGCGAGACGGTCAAGGTCGACGTGACGCTGACTGTGGTGAAGTGATGCGCGCGAAGCTCGCCATCATCGGCGCCGGAATCCTCGCGCTCGTGGCCAGCACGGCCGGCCAGAGCCTCACCAGCGTCGTCCCGGCAGAAGCAGATCGAGGACAGACTGCGCGGACAGATCCCCAGCGAGATCCGTCAGCAGTTCGAAAGTGAAGTCGCGGGCATGAAGGCGCCCATAAACCAGATGCGGCAGCAGTCGCAGGAGTTGCTGGCTGTGGCCGGGGCGCGTGGGTCTGGTAACGGGGGATTCCGTTAACTTCGGGAGGCCTCTAATGTTTCCTTCTATAGTCTACGTCTGATCAACGACGCTGTCTGTTGAGCGTTTCCAGTTTTTGCTTCAGCGCCTCGAGCTTCTGCCCGGCCTCGCCCAGCTTACCTTCCGCGGTCAGGCGCTGGTAGTCCGCGAGATCTTTCGCGGCGGCGCTGATCAAACCGTTCGTGTCGGCCGGCGCGGGCGCGGCGGCAGACGCTGACGCAACGGGCGCAGGCGAACCGCTGGGCGAGCTCGACGTGGATGGCGGCGGCGCGTTCGGTGCGTTCGGCGCGGTGGCCAGCGTCGATTGGCCGTTACCGAAGAGCGCAGCCATCGCCACCTCGAACGTCGGTCCGTACGCGAGCCGATCCTGCAGCGCCAGCACGACGAGCCGCAGCTCGGGCATCGGGCTGCGCTCGGCCTGGAGATAGATCGGCTCAGCGTAGAGTAGCGCGCGGCCGACCGGAATCACGATCAGGCTCCCGCGGCGGACGTGCGATCCCTGCTGATTCCAGAGCGACAACTGACCGGACAGCTGCGCGTTCTGATCGATCCGCGCTTCGACCTGCAGCGGACCGTCCACGAGCCTGGTCTTCGGGAAGTCGTACACGATCGCTTTCCCGTAGTTCGCCTCGTCGCTGCGCCCGGCGATCCAGCCGATCAGGTTGTTCCGATTCGCCGGCGTGAACGGCAGGATCTCGACGAACTCCGTGGTCTTCTCGCCCGGCAGCGTCATCAACACGAAATTCGGGTCCATCGTCTGCGCCGCCTGCTCGCGTCCCGCCGTCATGCCGACTTCACTCGCCACGCTCCACAGATCCTCGCGGTTGTAGAAGACGCCGGGATCCGTCATGTGGTAGAGCCCGTAGACGGCCGCCTGCAGCTGGAGCAGCAGCTCGGGATACCGCACGTGCTTCCGCATCGCCGGCGGCATGGCCGAGCCGTCCTTGAAGAGGCTCGGGAACAGTCCACGGTACGCCGCGATGATCGGATCCGCTTCGTCGAACACGTAGAAGGTCGTGGTCCCGTCGTAGGCGTCGATGATCGCCTTGATGCTGTTGCGCATGTAGTTGACGCGATCGCGCCCCAGCCGGAAGTGCCGCGCGTACGGATACGACTCGGACGTGGTGAAGCCGTCCATCATCCACGACAGGCGGCCGTCGTCGCCGACGATGACGTACGGGTCCTCGTCGAAGGTGAGGAACGGCGCGAGCGTCTTGACCCTGTCGCGGATGTTGCGGCGCATCAGCAGCCGGCTCTCCGCGGTGACGTCGTCGCTGAACGGCAGTTTGGCGAGATCGCCGCGGTCGAGCGCGATGATCAGCCGGCGGAAAAATCCGCCGAGCAGGATGCCGCCGTTGCCCTCGTAGGACGTCAGGCTGTTGGTCTCGCCCTGCGGGTAGTTGAACTCCTTCTGCCGCGTCTTGACGTAGACGTCGGTGTTGGTCAGCTCGCCGAAATAGATTTCGGGTCGCGTCACGTTCAGCGAAGGTATCGTGCTCTGGACCGGCATGTTGGCGAGCACGAGCGTCGGCAGCCCTTCCGGCGTGAATCCGTTGACCGGGTTCATCGTGACGCCGTAGCCGTGCGTGTAGATCAGCTTTTCGTTGATCCAGTTGCGGCTGCTCTCCGGCAGCTTCTCGACGTTCAGCTCGCGCGCCGCGAGCATCATCTGGCGCACCGATCCGTTCACCTCGTACCGATCGATGTCGATGTCGGGGAAATCGTAGTAGGTGCGGATCTCCTGAATCTGCCGCAGCGTGTCCTGCAGGGCGCGCCAGTCCCACAGCCGGATGTTCTGCAGCGTCGCCTGGTTGTTCGCCGCGTCGACCGCCTCCACGCCGCTGTCGGCGGGGAAGGGATGCCGCTCGATGCGATCGAGCGCGAACGCCTTGCGCGTCATCTCGATGTTGTGCGTGATGAAAGGCGCCTCGCGCACGAGCTCGTTCGGCTTCACGATGAAGCTCGACACGTACCACCCCATGACGCCGACCGCGACGTAACAGGCCGCCGCGGGCGCGACGGCGAGGACCAGCCAGCGGACGCGCGGCGCAGCGACCGCGTTCACGAGCGCGAGCAGCGCGCCGACGCCGAGCGCGATCGAGACCACGAGCATGCCCGTCAGCGTGACGTGCGCCTCGGTGTAGGTGACGCCCGCGAAGATGGTGTGGTCGTCGAAGAGCCGCTCGAACCGTCCGAGGTACACGCGAACGGCGAGCATCAGCATGACGAATGCGAAGGCGATGGACAGCCCGCGCCACGCGGAGGCGCTCGTGTCGCGGCGGCCGCCGAGCAGCCGCGTCCCGCCGGTGATCACTACGAAGAACCCGGCCATCGCGCCGACGATGACGGAGAGCGTCATCAGCCAGCCGCTGACGAGTTGCCACGCCGGCAGCGTGAAGAGATAAAACGGCAGCGGCCGGCCGAAGATCGGATCGACCATCGACGCGGCCGCGTTCCGCACGGCGTCGGATCCGCCGTACCAGTAGAGCGCGAGCACGTTCCACTCGCTCATCATGCCGGCACCGGTCGCGGCGGCGATCACGAAGGACGCGCCCAGCGCGACGAGCCGGATCACCGGCTCGACCGGCAGTTGGATCGGCTGGCCGTTGATCAGAATCGGCAGCCCGGCCAGTTCGCCGAGCTTCGCGGGCTTCAGCGCGAGAAACGATCCGTACAAGATGAGGAACGTCGTGACGGCGAAGCCGGCGAAGGCCTGCCCTTGCAGCCTGAGGGTTTTCCAGAAGACGTCGGCGACGCCGAGCGACTCGAACCAGAGCGCGTCGACGTAGTAAGACAGCACGGTGCCGCCGCCCAGAACCAGGACGGCGACCACGCCGAGGATGATCGGCAGGCCGCGCCGCCGACGTGGTTGACGCGGCGGCGGCCAGTCGATGGTTTGAGCCATGACAGAGAGCTTACAGCCGACGGCTGACAGCTATCGGGTTTTTACGGCGAACCCTTCCACGTGGAGGTTGAGGTTGTGATTCACGCGCAGCCCCGCGATCCCGGTCGCATCGACCTTCGCTGCGTCAACCGACGTGACCTCGGTGCCGTTCACGAGGAAGCGCACCGTATCCTTGCCGACATCGATCGCGAGCGTGTTGGTCATCTTGCCCGCGTTGTCCGGCTTCTTGATCGCGGCGTTGTCGGTCCAGTCGGCGACCGTCGGCGTCGCGGCGCCCGCGCGCCGTTTGATCATGAACTTCCCGTCCTGGCGCACGATGAAGTAGGTGTACTTCTGGCCGGCGCCGTCGAGATCCGCGCCGCCGATGATCAGACCGTAGGCTTCCGGATGCGCCGCCGGCTCCATCTGCGTGAACGTCGCGTGCGCCTCGTACGCCCCCGCCATCTTGTCGGCCGGTTTGTAGTAGATGCCCGCGGGGCCGGTCTGGAAGTGGATGCCGCCGCCCATCTGCATCGCATTCACGCCGGCGAGCGTCTTGTCGCCGGAGTCGAGGCGTCCTTTCCAGCCGGACGGCAACGTTCCACCGCCCGCCACCTTCTTGTCCGGGTCGTGCTGGGCGCCGTGCGACGCGGGTGCCTGTGCGAGGCCCACGGCCACGCCGAACGCCGCCAGCGTCACCGACAGAAGTACACGTTTCATGAATTTTCCTCCGGTTGGCGACGATTCGCCTCCCCAGTGTATCGCGATGTCGCGCAGCCGGGAGACTCGGACCCGTTCAAAGGTCAGCTTGAACCCCATCTGGATCAATCTCGGCGCCGCGGTGGGTGATCTCGCTCAGGATGGCGCCGCGGCTGTAGTTGTACGACAACTCGTTGAGCGTGCGGGGCCCGAGGATTGCGTTCCAGGTGCCCACGACACTCCGCCCCGGGTTGTCGGTCTTGGTGTTCGCCACGCCGGGAAACGCTGCGTTGGCCGTACCGAAGATCTCGCCGAACGGCTCTTCCGAAGGGATGGTGTCGAGGATGACGCGGCCGTACAGGCTGTGGTTGCTCGAGAGGCGGTAGTCGACGCGCGCAAGCTCTTCACGGAAATTGCGAATCTGCGGTGTCGAGGTCGAGAAGTTGCGGTTGCCGCCGAGCGCCAACGGATCCGCGTTCGCGTTCGGAAAGCGGTTCAGCAGGGCCCTGGCCAACGGATCAATCCGGCCCGCGGGGATCACGTTGCCCACAAAGGGCACGCCGGACGCCGGGTCGACGATCGTCGCCGAAAACTCCGAGAAGTCTCCGGCGCGCTGTCTTGCGGTCGGGACGCGGGTATTGGAAACGCCGCCTCCGCGAACCGATCGAATGCGCCGCACTTCCTAGCCCCAGAACAGGAACAGCTTGTCCTTGCGAAGGGGCCCGCCTGCCGTCGCGCCGAAATTGTGGTAGCTGAGCGGCGTCGCGTCCGGCGTCCCGTCGCCGTTGAAGTCGATGAAGTTGAAGGACCGCGCGCGTCGAACGCGTCGTTCCGCAGGAACTCGAAGGCCGAGCCGTGCACGGCATTGGTCCCTGACTTGGTGACGACGTTGACCTGCGCGCCGCAGCTGCGACCGAATTCCGCGCTGTAATTGGAGCGGAGGATTTTGACCTCGTTCACCGCGTCCAGGTTGATGTAGTTGATGAGCGCGAGGTTCGTGCCGGCGTTCCGCACCTTGACGGTCGCTCCAGGCACATCAGCGCCGCTCTGGTCTCTCACGAGTCCGGTGATGTTCCCGTCGTTTCCTGCGCGGACCCGGCGCCGTGGATCGTCGCGGCAAGCAGCATGATCAGCCAGAGCCTTCGCATGCGTGATCTCCCTGGCCGTTCAGCTTATCACCGCATCGACTTCTGACTTCTGACTTCTGAGTTCTGAGTTCTCACTTCGCCGTGATGCCGTAGTCCTTGCCCGCGTAATCCTGCTCGATCGCTCCGGGGATCGTGATCGCGTTGCCAGGAGCCGGCTCGGGAATCTGATGCGCGATCGGTTTCAGGTGCCGGAGGTAGATGACGACCGCGTGGCGATCTTCTTCCGTCCAGTTCGAGAAGACCGGCCACGGCATCACGGTGCCCGGCACGACATGGCCGTCCGTAAACGTGCCGCTGCGCAGCACCCGCTTCACCTCCTCGTCCGTTCGGCGAGCGAGGCCGGTCTCCTTGTCGGCCGTGAGATTGCGGCTGACGAACGTGCCATGCGCCGTCTGAAACTTCAGCCCGCCGCCCGCCATGTACTTCGTCAGATCAGGACCCTGAGCGCCGTTCGTCGCGTGGCAGCCGATGCAGCCGGTGGTCATCACGATGTAGCGCCCGCGCGCCGCGATCGCGCCCTCGGCTGGATCCGCGATGTCGGCGACGCCCGGCGCCGCATCCGCCATCGCCTTCCCGAACTCCTCCGGCGGCGTGATGAAGAACGGCGGGATGAAGTAGAGGAACGCGCCGAAGCCGCAGATCGCGACGACGAGCAGCACGGCGAGCGCCCATTTGAAGAACGTCTTCATCACTGCGCTCCCTTCGTGCCGGCGTTGCCGGCGAAGAACACCATCGGCGGATCGCCGCCGAGGATCAGCATCTTGAACTTGCCCCACAGGTAGACCGGCAGGAACGGCCGCGTCGGCGCCGGCACTTTGTTCGAGACCGCCGGAAGCGTGCGCAGGTAAGCCACAATCGCATTGAGGTCCTCAGGCGTCAGCGTCGAATACGAGCCATAGTCCATCGGGTACGGGAGCAGGCGTGTGCCGTCGCGCCGGATGCCCTTGGTGATCACGCGCGTGATCTCGTCGTTCGACCAGTTGCCGAGACCGGTGGCCTTGTCCGACGTGAGGTTGCCGGTGGGGAAGTCGCCGAACGGCTCGATGCGGAGCAGCAGGCCGCCCGCGAGCTTCATGCCGGGCAGAACGCGCTTGTTCTCGTCGACAGGCGAATGGCACTGCACGCACCCGAGTGTGTCGACGAGGTACGCGCCGCGCGTCACCGGATCCGCCTTCGCCTGCGCGCCCTGGCGGGCATAGAACTGCTGAATCTCGTCCGCGTCCATCGACCACACCGGCTTGCGCGCGAGTGACACCACGTAGTTCGAGAGGTCCCACATGTCCGCCTCGGACGCCGCGTCCGCGAACGACGGCATCGGCGTGCCGGTCATGCCGACGCGGAACCGTAGAAAGATGTCGCGCGACGTGGCGCCGCCGTGGAAGGTCCACGGCTCGGTGAGATCAGCCGAGCGCAGCGGTTGCCGCCAGTCGTCCTCGAACATCGTCGCCACCGCAGCGGTGCCGCGGCCGTCAGTGCCGTGGCATTTACCGCACTGAAGTTTCTCGTACGCCTGCTGACCGCGCGCCACGCTGGTCGGCGAGCTCGACACGCCCGGCCCAATCGCAACGGATTTCGGCGCCACCGCGAACTGCGGCGAGAGCGACTTCACGTACTGCACGACGTCGGTGATGTCGCCGTCGGGCAGGATGCGATCCCATCCCGGCATCGCGGTCCCGTAGAGCCCGCGGCGCACGGAGCCGATCAGATCCTCGTCGCTCGGCACGCTCCCGGATTCCGTCGAGCGGATCTTGTACTTCCCGGTTGTGAAATCGCGCGGTCGGGGCACCAGGTACGACGCCGACGGCCCGTCGCCCTTGCCGGTGCTGCCGTGGCACTCGACGCAGCGCGCGTCGTAGACCGCCTTCCCGCGCGGCTGCGCCTCGACTGTGGCGCGCGCCGTCCAGAGGAAGCCGGCGAGGCATCCCGCTGCGGCCATCGTGAAAACAAACCTGCGTTCGTGGGTCAGGTTCATAGCGCGATTCGCTCCCTTGATAGACTGTATTCAACCACTCGGCACAATCTGCACCCTGCACTCTGCACCTGCACCCTGCACCCTGCACCCTGCACCTGCACCTGCACTCTCAGGCGAAGCCGCCTCTTAACTAAGGGATGAGAACGATCTTGCCGAGCGCGCCCGCTTCCATCACCGCTTCGTGCGCGCGCGTGGCCTCGGCCAGCGGAATCTCGCGCCCGACGACCGGATTCAGGGTGCCGTTGCCCAGGCCGGCGATCAACCCCGCGTGGATCTCCACGAACTCGCTCTCCGTGACGTTGAACAGCGTCATCCCGAGAATCGCCGCGTCGCGCCCCATCGCCTGGCGGGCGTCGATCTCCGTCCGCCCGCGATTGCCGACGACGACGACTCGGCCGTGTTTCGCCAGCAGCGACAGATCGCGATCGAGGTTGACGTGCGCCGCCATCTCGACGATCAGGTTGACGCCGCGGCCGCCGGTCGCGCGCATGATCTCGTCCGTGTACGCCGGCGCGCTGTGGTTCACGACGACATCGGCGCCGTGCTCGCGGGCTGCGGCGCGGCCGGCGTCGGTGCTGCCGCTGCCGATCACCGTGAGGCCCCGCCCGTGCGCGAGCTCCACGGTCGCGATGCCAACGCCGCCCGTGGCGCCGTGGACGAGAACCGTTTCACCCGGCCTCGCGTTCGCGCGCTGAAACAGCGCGCGGTACGCGGTGCAGTACGGCACGCCGAGCGCCGCGCCCTGCCCGAACGACACGCGCGCGGGAAGGTGATGGAGCTGCGACGGAATGCAGAGCGCCCGCTCCGCGTACGTGCCGGCGCCCGCCACGGTGTTCCCGACGCCGCAGACATACACGCGATCGCCGGCTTTGAACTCGGTGACGCCGGCGCCCACCGATTCCACGTCGCCGGCGCCGTCCTGTCCCGGCGTGTACGGCAGCGCCGGTTTCCGCGCGTACGTGCCGCTGTGAATGTACGCGTCGACCGGATTGACGCCGGCCGCGCGCACGCGCACGACGACTTCGCCAGGTCCGGCTTTCGGATCCGGAATCTCTTCGAGCTTCAACACCGCGGGGCCGCCGAACTCGTGGACGCGAATCGCGTTCATGGATGTCTCTCCCGCCGTACGTAGTGTCCGCCTTCAGGCGGACCGTGATGCCCGTCGTGCGGGTCCGGCTAAAGCCGGACACTACCTTGTGGCCGCGAGGTCCGGCTGAAGCCGGACACGACGTACCGTTGTCTACGTACGGTTGTCGCGGGATGCTACCATGGGATCTTCCATGCAGCAGGTGAAGCTCCACAGGACGGTGGGCGTCAGAGTGGGTCACGTCCAGGTGGGCGGCGGCGCGCCCATCGTCGTTCAGTCGATGACGATGACCGACACGGCCGACGCGCGCGGGACGGCGCAGCAGTGCATCGAGCTCGCCGAGGCCGGATCCGAGATGGTGCGCGTCACGGTCAACGTGACCGACGCGGCCGCGGCGGTGCCGGAGATCAAGCAGCGGATGCTCGACGCCGGGTGTACGGCGCCGCTCATCGGCGACTTCCACTACAACGGCCACCTGCTGCTGACGAAGTATCCCGACTGCGCGCGCGCGCTCGACAAGTACCGCATCAACCCGGGAAACGTCGGCACCGGCACGCGGCGCGACGAGCAGTTTTCGACAATCTGCAGGGTCGCCGTCGATCACGAGAAACCGGTGCGCATCGGCGTCAACGGCGGCTCGCTGAACCAGGAGCTGGTCGTCGCGAAGATGCAGGAGAACACCGACCGTGATCTCGGCAAGTCGTCGGAAGACATCATCAACGAGTGCATGGTGCTCTCGGCGATCGAGTCCACGGCGCTCGCGATCGAGAGCGGGCTGCGCGCGGATCAGATCATCATCTCGTGCAAGACGTCGCGGCCGCGGGATCTGATCGCGGTGTACCGCGCGCTCGCGCGGCAGACCGATCAGCCGCTGCACCTCGGACTCACCGAGGCCGGCATGGGCACGAAGGGGCTCGTCTGGTCGTCGGCGGCGATGGGTGTGCTGCTGAACGAAGGCATCGGCGACACGATTCGCGTGTCGCTCACGCCACGCCCGAACGGCGATCGGCGCGAAGAAGTGTACGCGGCCTGCGAGCTGCTGCAGGCGCTGGGGCTGCGATCGTTTTCGCCGAGCGTCACCGCATGCCCTGGCTGCGGCCGCACGACGAGCAGCACGTTCCAGGAGCTGGCGGAGCGGATTCAGGACTACATCCGCGAGATGATGCCGACGTGGAAGAAAAAGTACGAGCTGGTCGAGACGATGACGCTCGCCGTCATGGGATGCGTCGTCAACGGACCCGGCGAGTCGAAGGCGGCCAACATCGGGATCAGTCTCCCGGGCACGGGTGAAGCCCCCAGCTGCCCTGTGTACATCGATGGCCGCCATGTCACCACGCTGCGCGGCACGTACGACGAGCTCGCGGCTGAGTTCCAGCGTCTCGTGGACACATACGTCGACACGACGTATGTAAGGAAAGCGTAGGGGCGGATGGATGTGCCTGCCCTGAGCCCTTCGACAGACTCGGGACGAGCGTCGAAGGGTCCGCCCGGGGGCGACACGCAGGACGCCCCCTACGAGTCCCTGCTGCGGGACGCGCTCCACCGGGTCTGGGGCTTTTCCGAATTCCGTCCTCTCCAGCGCGAGGCGATGCACGCGATCCTGGAATCGCGCGACAGCATCGTCGTGCTCCCGACCGGCGGCGGCAAGTCGCTGTGCTTCCAGGCGCCCGCGGTCGCGGCCGGCGGGCTCGGCCTCGTGGTGTCGCCGCTCATCTCACTGATGAAGGATCAGGTCGACGGCCTGCGCGTCGACGGCGTCGCGGCGTCGTTCCTGAACAGCACGCTGCTGCCGCACGAGCGCGACGACGTGGTCGCGAGCGTGCGTGACGGCCGCTGCCGGCTGCTCTACGTCTCGCCGGAGCGGATCGTCGGGGACGGAGGTCCGTCGCTTCGCAGGCTGCTGCTGCAGGCGAACCTGAAATTCATCGCGATCGACGAGGCGCATTGCATCAGCCAGTGGGGCCACGATTTCCGTCCGGAGTATCGCCAGCTCGGTCGGCTGCGCGAGGACTTTCCCGGCGTGTCGTTCCACGCGTTCACGGCGACCGCCACCGAACGCGTGCGGCGCGACATCGTCACCGAACTGCGGCTGCAGCGTCCGCTGGTGCTCGTCGGGTCGTTCGATCGCCCAAACCTCGTGTATCGCGTGCTGCGCCGCGGGAACCTGCACAAGCAACTGCTGGACATCCTCGCGCGGCACGAAGACGAATCCGGCATCATCTACTGCTCGTCGCGCCGCGAGGTCGAAGCGCTCGCCGAATGGCTGAAGAGCGAAGGTCATTCCGCGGTGCCGTACCATGCGGGCCTCCCAGACGAGGTGCGCAGCCGGCATCAGGAGCAGTTCCTCGACGAGCGGGTCGACATCGTCGTCGCGACGGTGGCGTTCGGGATGGGCATCGATCGATCGAACGTGCGCTTCGTCGTGCACGCCGGCGCGCCGCGGTCGCCGGAGCACTACCAGCAGGAGTCAGGCCGCGCGGGACGAGACGGGCTGCCCGCCGAGTGCGTCCTCATCTATTCGGGCAGCGACTTCGTCCGCTGGAAGCAGATGCTCGAGACCAACGGCGAGTGGAGCGACAGCGCGCGGTCGTTGCTGCGCGACATGGAGAAGTATGCCGCGGGCACGCGCTGCCGTCATCGGACGCTGGTGGAATACTTCGGCCAACAGTACGAGCGAGCCGAGTGCGGTGCCTGCGACTGGTGCTTGAAGGAGCTCGATGCGGTCGCTGATTCGCTCACGATCGCGCAGAAGATCCTCTCGTGCGTCGCGCGCGTCAAGCAGACATGGGGCACAGCTCACGTGACCGACGTCCTGACGGGGAAGGCGACGGAGAAGGTCGTCGCGTCCAGGCATCATGAGCTGTCGACGTTCGGGCTGTTGAAGGAGGAAGCGCCGGCCGCGATCCGCGGCTACATCGAGCAGCTCGTCGGCGACGGAATGCTCGCGCGTGAGGGCGATCCGTACCCGGTGCTGCGCCTGACGACAGTCGGCGCGTCGTTGTTGCGCGGGGATGGCGAGTGCCAGCTCTATCGCGAGGTGAAGCCGCCGGCGTCGAAGAAGCGGAGCCGGTCGGGTGTGCGCGATACCTTCACCGTGACGGGCGATTCGGGCCTCTTCGACATGCTGCGCGACGTGCGCCTGCGCCTGGCGCGCGCGCGCGGCGTTCCGCCGTACGTCATTTTTCACGATACGACGCTGCGCGACATGGTGCAGCGGCGGCCGAAGACCTTCGACGATCTGCACGAGGTGTACGGCGTCGGCGCGAAGAAAGCCGCCGATTTTGGCGACGCCTTTCTCGACGCGATCCGCACGTTCCGGTGTCCCGAATAAGAAAAAACCGCAGAGAACGCGGAGATCGCTGAGCAATCCTTTTCTTGGCGTTTTTTTGCGATCTCCGCGGTTTTTTCTTCTTAGTGGACGGTATAGGGTTCGTGCAGCGCGAAGGGGGCGATCTCGGCGTCGAAGTGATCGCCGTCCTCGGTCACCATCTGATAGGTGCCGCGCATGACACCGGTCGACGTCTTCAGCGGGCATCCCGAGGTGTACTGGAACGACTCGCCGGGCCGCAGCACCGGCTTTTCGCCGACGACGCCCGCGCCTTTGACTTCCTCGGTGTGGCCGGTCGCGTCGCTGATGATCCAGTGGCGCGTGAGGAGCTGCACGGTCTCCGCGCCTTCGTTCGAAATGCGGACGGTGTAGTGGAAGAACCACGCGTGCTGAAACGGCTGCGAGTGGCTGGGGGCGTACTGCGACTCAACCTCGACCCGCACGTGGTTCGTGACGGCTTCCGAGCTGTTCGCGTGAAGTGGCCGATCGTGGAGTTCAGACATGGGGCGACTACTCATGATACCAACGTTTCGCGGCTCGCATCCCACCGCCAGAGGCTGCGGTCCGATCCGGCTAGTGTC
>Ga0209515_10007608_pt1 | contig 13004 bp, 9 predicted proteins | sample Subgroupgradi54m_FD_187454 | JGI IMG/M metagenome (GOLD analysis project Ga0209515, IMG submission 187454) | Subsurface groundwater microbial communities from S. Glens Falls, New York, USA - GMW60B uncontaminated upgradient, 5.4 m (SPAdes)... ...
ACCTGCGTGAAACGCTTATCGAACCCGTCTTTGATCGACTCGGCCTGCGCCCGGCCGGACGCCAGGGCGAAAACCGACGGACCGCTGCCGGAAAAACAGGCACCGGCAGCCCCGGCGTCGGACAATTTCTTTTTTAAGCGGATCAGATCCGGCCTTAAAGACAAAATGGAAGGCTCGAGGTCATTGGACAAAACCGTCCCAAGACCTTGAAAATCGCCCTTCCTTAAATAAGGAATACAAATACTAACATTGTCCCTTTTTTTTGTCAACTTTAAACTCTTGGCCTTCCGGGCGAGGCAGGCGAAAACCTCCTTGGTATACATTTTAACCTTAGGCGTGACAAGCACATGCCACAATTTGGCCCGCGCTCTTAAAGGCCGGATTTTTTCTCCCCGCCCCGTGCCTAAGGCGAAAGGCGTATCGTAGATAAAAAAAGCCACGTCGCTGCCCAGGCGGGCAGCGTGCCGGGCCAAATTTTTTTGACTTAACCCCAAATGCCACAATTGATTTAGCCCCATCAAAACAGCCGCGGCATTGCTGGACCCGCCGGCCAGGCCCGCGGCAACGGGAATGCGCTTGACAATGCGGATGTCCACGCCCTGGCGGACACCGTATTCCTGCTGTAGTTGCCGGGCAGCCCGCAGGGCCAGATTTTTAGGACCTTTGGGAACATGGGGGTGATCACAGATAATGCGGACAGGGCCACGGGCATTGGTCGTCAATGTGATGGTATCGCAGAGGTCAATGCGCTCAAACACCGTGCGCAGTTGATGGAAACCGTCGGGGCGTTTGCCCAAAACATCCAGAACAAGGTTCAATTTTGCGGGCGCGCAAAGCGTGATGGAAGGCACTAGGGAGAGTTTCCGTTAAAGGCGTGGACTTTCTCGAGTTCTTCGAGTTTGCGGGAAACCTCAGCCTGGCCGGGTTTCATGTCCAGAGACTTGTGCCAAAATTTGCGGGCCAGGGTGAATTCCTTCACGGCTTTATACACATCGCCCATGTGTTCGTAAAGCACGGGATCTTGGATATAGGCCTCTGCTTTTTGCAAAGCCATGAGCGCCTCCGCGTTCATCTCCTTTTTGTACAGCACCCAGCCGAGCGTATCGTAATAAGCGCCGTTGGAAGGGTCGAGGTCCACGGCCCGGCGCGCCATCTTTAAAGCATCGTCGAGATTCACGCCGTCCTCGGCATAAATATATCCCAAAGAATTCAACGCCCCGTCGTGATCGGGCTCCAGGGACAGCACTTTCTTGAACGCGTCCTTGGCCCTGGCCCTGTCGCCGGTTTCCAGATAGATCGACCCCAAAAGATAATAAACGGAAACATTGTCCGGCTGGACTTCCAAAATTTTATTGAACTGGACAATGGCTTGGTCGAATTTGCGCTGGGAAGAATACAATTGCGCCAAATACAGATAGATCTCGGTATTTTCTGGATTATCCGCCGACGCTGATTTGAGGATCAGTTCGTATTCCCCCGCGGCAAGGTCGAACTTGTTCTGCGAGGAATACACCATAGCCAAAAGATAATGGGCCTGGGGCCCTTTGGGATCGAGACGGACAACGGTTTTCAACTGGGCCACGGCCTTGTCCAAAAGACCAAGGCGCGCGTAGTAGGCGGCCAGGCGCAGGTGGGGCAGGGGCTCCTGGCTGTTGAGAGCGGCGCTTTGTTCGTACTCTTTAACGGACTCGGCGGCCATGCCGTTGAGGTCGGCGGACACGCCCATGATGTAATGGGCCAGGGCCTTGGCCCGGACGTCAACAACGGGACCGGCAGCAGAAAAAACAAATTTTCCCGCGCCGAAATAACCCCAGATCAGGACAGCCAAAACAGCCGCCCAACGCGTATAAAACCGCTGCACAGTCATGGCCCCTCCCCAAATTATCGAGTGGCTCTTTTTTTCAAGTGACGCAGCGACTTGCGCAATTTCTTGCGCTTGTGCGTGCGGATCTTGATGCGTTTTCTTTTTCTTCCGCAAGGCATAGTTTTCCTTTTTTAGTAGATCAACTTATTCAAAGAATACTCGATGATCCCCTCGGCACCCGCTTCTTTGAGTTGAGGGATAATGGAACGCACGGTCCCCTCGTCGATCACCGTTTCCAAAGCCAGCCAATTGTCCATGGCCAGAGGCGAGATCGTGGGGTTGCGCAAGGAGGTCAGGATCTTGAGCACCTGATCGAGGTCCTTTTTGCGCAAATTCATCTTCAGACCCACCATATTATTAGCGGCCAGAGCCCCTTGCAAAAGCATGATGATCTGCTCCATTTTCTTTTTCTTCCAAGGGTCCTTGACGGCTTTCTTATTGGCGATGAATTGAGTCGTAGACTCACAGAGGGTGTCAACAATGCGCAATTTATTAGCGCGCAGCGACGAACCGGTCTCGGTCAACTCGACAATGGCATCGACCAGGCCCGTGGCCACCTTGGCCTCGGTGGCCCCCCAAGAAAATTCCACGTCGGCCTTGATCTTGTGTTTGGCCAGATACTGTTTGGTGACATTGACCACTTCGGTGGCGATCTTTTTGCCTTCCAAATCTTTGATCGTTTTGATCTTTGAATCTTCAGGCACGGCCAGGACCCAGCGCACCTTATTGGTGGTCTGTTTGGCGTAGAGAAGTTCGGACAGGCGCGTCACGTTGGAGTTGTTCTCCAAGATCCAGTCATTGCCGGTGATGCCGCAGTCCAGGGTCTCGTCCTCGACGTAGCGGGACATTTCCTGGGCGCGCAACAGCACGGGCTCGATCTCGGCATCGTCGATGCGGGGGAAATAGGAACGCGTGGACACGGACACCTTAAAGCCCGCTTTTGCGAACAGCGCGACGGTGGCGTCCTGCAAACTGCCTTTGGGGAGTCCTAATTTTAACTTTTTCATAGGCGGTAATTATAACCTGACCTCTATAAGGATGTAAAGCGTTCTTTTGCCGTTTTGTCCTGCTCCAGCCCCAAAAACATCCGCAGATCCGTCATGGGCTGGATATTGATGATCACCGGCACAAAGCCCGGGGCGTTTTGCAATTGCTCCAGCATGGCGGGATCGATGTGGAATTTGATCGCGCCGCCATTGCTCTGCACCGCAAAAGCATTGTTCACTTTGTCCGCATTGAAATCAATACCCCCCTTATTCAACATCGCCGCGTCCGGCCCGGCCTGCGGTGCAGCCGCCCCCTTGACGGCATGGGAATTCATGATCCAATGCGCTGGGACAGTGTCAGTGGCGGCTACCCATTCAAAATCCACACTTTTCAATTCCAGTTCGGCGTTGACCAACGTCTTGTACAGAGGCGTTAAAACAAAGAGTTCCTTCAAACTTTTAAAAGATCTTTTTGTGTCCTTCTCGGCCGCCAGAACATATTCCCTGATCAGGGCCACAATACGGTTGGGGTCAAAATTGCCTTGAAATGACAGGCTATCCATCGATCCTTCCTGTCGTAAGTAATCTAATTCCTGACGCATCCCTTCTATCGTACCCTGCCCTAAAAGATCATTAATGCCCGGCTGGTCGATGATGGCCTCAAGCATCAAGGACAAAGATCTGGTGTTGACCATTTTGTTGAATTCAACCTCTCCCGGAGGCAGGGACTTCAGGAAACTGCTCAGAATGCCATTCCCTTGGTCGCCTACTTTAAGCCGCACCTCCCGGAGTACCAAATCAAAAACACCTGTGCTGTTATAATAACTGCTGGGATGCCGGGAAGAGATGCGGATCAATCCTAATTTTTGTGGGGCACTATCACCGGTACCGACCCCTAGAACACCAAACTCAGCCTCCCTGCTCAAATCGATGTGCGGCCAACTCTTCAGCGCCTTCTCTTCATCAAATCGCAGTTCATAACGCTTATTATTGTTACCGCGAATAACCAAACCGTGCAATTTTTCAAAGAAGACGGCATCCCTGTCCGAAAGGCCGAGATCCGGGTCCCTGAACATGCCCGCGTCTTGCGCCGCCATGGCATTGTCCTGCTGGGCTTTGCCTAACATCGCCGCGTCCGGGTCGAAATCAAGTTGGGGGAACAAATCCGGCGACGATTTTAAATAAGAATCGTCCCCGACCGCTTTTTTCATCCATAACTTGAGAATTTCGGGGTCGCTCTGCAGGCGCTGGTCGCCCCAGCCTTCGTTCTGAAACATAGCCAGCGCGTCCCAATTGCTGTTGATAAACCCCAGGACCTTGACATTGTTGGCTCTGATGAATTGGAACAGGGTGTTAAAAAACGATTCTTTGTCCCGCGTGGTCCTCAGGCCCATGGAAGATGACTCCGCAATCATAAAAGGTTTATTGTGCTGTCTGGCCCACTGGGCCAGGCGGGCCCCCTGCGCATCCTGGGAAGGATTAAACCGGGACATGGCCACCCAATCGACATATTCGTCCCCCGGATACCACTCCTGCGCTGGCCGTTTCTGGTCGGCATACACGGCCGAGTGCCAGACAAAGGACACATTCGTGACCCCCTGGGCCCGAAGTTTCGTGACGATCCTTTGATAAGCCTCTTTATATTTTCGTGGGTCATAATTATTCCCGGGCAGATCGAACTCATAACCGATGCGCAAATACACCGGCCGCCTGGTCTGTTTGATCCACTCTCCCAATTTTCGAATATTATTGTCGTAGCGTCCGCTTAAAACATCATCCAGCGCATTGACCATATATAAGCCGACCTGCAGGGTTGTATTCGGGTAACGGTTGACCAAATCCTGCGCGTATTGAGTGCCGGCTCCATAATCGACAGGCGCGGTCAATCCATCCACATTTTGAATGGACGTATAGGACATAAATCCGGCCGGCGTCCCGACCCTTTGAACATAATCATCGATGATGTCCTGTTGCTGCCCGGCCAAGAGGACGGTCTTATTGTCCGTGGGAACAAAACGGGTGGACAAAACATTGACGGGCCCGGTCGAAAATACGAACGGCGAATAATTGACACCCAGGATCTCTCCTGAACTGTCCAGGCGTAAAAAGACCTCCGGCACCGCACCCGGAAATAAAACGGCGGTCTCCCGGACCAGTTCACTGTTTTCCTCTGCAGTCAGAGCGCCTGTGGATAAATATTTACCAATGAGCTTCCAGACCCCTTGGTCCAGAAAAATATCCCCCGACGAAACAGACGTCTCATCTGTGGAAGCGATATGATTAAGCTTGTCCCGGCCTCGGCTGACCAAAAATAGATGCGCATGCGAGGCCAAACTGTCGATTTCGGGAAATGTCCCGGAGATCCTCAATACCGATTGCCCGCTGGGGTAGATAAAGAAGTCAAAATGACCGACTTCCTGCCCCGCGGATGTTACAACGCCCTGATTATCATTGAATCCATCAAAGACAAGATCATATGGTTTGCCATGAATTTGAAAACCTGTAATGGAGGGCGCTTGAACCCGGGCTGATTGGGTCATCGAAGGCTGCTGTAAGGATTGCGCAAACGGCCTTGCCGGTGAGGCGGCCAAGAGGGTGCCGGCCATAACAATCCCTGCCATAAAGCGCAAGAGCCTTCTGGAAGGATTAAAGCCCTTGGCCGCCGCCATCGCCGCATCCGGCCCGACCCTGATCGCCGTGGTGCTGCGCCCTGTTTCCTCTCTGGAACTAAAATACCTCTCGATAATACGATCAAGCTCTCTGAATTGACCTCTTATTGCTTCTCTCTGTTCTGCATCTTTCGCTGTATCTATCATTCCAAACATGATCTTGAAATTTAAACCATCGATCCACGGCATCAGCGGCTCCCTTGCGAGCTTTTTTCTTTTATACTGGCTAAACCAAAATGCCAATTCTCCTTTCGTGCTCTCATCTAATGAATTCAGATCAAATCCGGCCTTGCGCAAAAAATCCTCAAGGATCTTATCAGCAACATATATTTCCTCATGTTCTGCATTAACATTCCGAAGATCAGCACCAGCTTCGTCAAATGTTATAACCTTCACGTGCTCGATCCCTAAATCCCTTACAATTCCTTCAACTTGCGCTTTACGATCCTTTTGCACATAAACCCTAGCTATCTCATCAACGCTGATCACCCCTGCTACACGTTGATCCACATCACGCCCATCCGCCCGATTTATAACAGAATCCGTAAACCCAAAAACAATGGGGACATCATTTTCAAGCAATTCTCTTTTTTCCCGGTCTGTTAATCTACTTACTGCATCGAACATCTTATTTAGACGATCGGCCCTTGTTTGCATGACCCGTACATCAATTGATGAATACCCCCGTTCTTTGCTCTCTTCCAACTCTCTTTGGGCTTCAGTTCGCATTGATATAATTTTCTCGATCGAATATTGATGCGTGGTGGGGAGCGCATAACTTTCCGCGGTTTGAAAGTCAGGAGTTACGCTAATCGTATCATTTTCTTCCGGAATTCCTTGGGCCCGCGCAAATTCTCCACTAAGGATAGGGACGCCTAATTCTTCCGCTTTCTTTGGCGACACTATTAAACCCCTGGTATTCTTTAATCCAAGTAATGCGTTTATGGTCGTACCTTGAAACATTTTTCCTGAATATGTTTGCACAAATCCGATCATCGCCCCGTCCGGCCCATTCTTTGAGGTCGCCATCGCCTGGTCAGCTGGATTTAAATTTGTCTGAACAATGGCGGCATGATCGAGGGCCGCTTGCGGGAGCATGGCCTGATCTGTCGTTGTTTGAAGCATAGCCATGTCTAGATTGAATCCACCCGAGAAATACTTCCTTGGGATCATCTGTTGCGTTATCGGATCTTGCTCTTCTTTGATGTAGTTGTAGACGCCTTTCTTGAAGGCTTTGAGGTATTGCTGGTAGATGGCTTCAACGTCGTTGGGCGGGTTTCCCTGGGGTGCTTTCGCATTCAATGGTTGGGGGGTTGGCCAAGGGCTTGGGGACACGTTACTGGCACTGGCGGTGCCAGCAACATGTCCCCGGGTTGGCGTTAGGCCCAAAATCTTATTCTTGTCTGCGTAGACCTTAGAGAGAATGCTGTCCTTGATCTTCTTCTTGTACCAGGTGGCCAGGATAAGGGAGTTGTAGACTTGTCTTAAGGCAGCAAAGTTCTTGTTTTCGTTGATCTCTTTGGTCAGTTGGGGGATCACGATCTCCCGGACGATCTGGGAGCCCAAGGCATTGGTGTCTTTGGTTGGGGTTTTGGGTTGATTCTTCTCAAGGGCCAAGTAATCCTGCTCTAACATCACCTTCAATTTACTTTCGACTACATAAGCCGTTCCCGCCTTCACATTTTCATATACCACTGCCTTCTCAGGGATGATCCAGACCTTGTTGAAGGTGTTGACCGGAATGTTGGTCGTGCCGAACTTCTTGGCTGCTTCTTCGTAGATACGCTTCCAAAAGGTCTTGCCGAATTCGTCTTCTGGATAGATCAAAGAGGCGGTTATCTGCTTAAGCAGATAGTCCTGGGCTAGGAGATCACGTCCCATCTCTGTCTGACCAAAGGATGTGGGGACGATACGGTCTTTTTCATAAGGAGACAGGTTCACCCACAGGTCTTTTTCGGGGACGGTTAGAGAGGCGAGGAAGTATTTGATCAATTTGGTTGATTCTTGTCTAAGTTCTGGATCCCCGACAGAAGCATTCGGGGATGACAAATCCCCCTTATCCAGGATAAAATCAAACCTGAAAGGGTTGTCGGGATGGACTTTGAGGCCTTTGAGAACCGGGGGGTTAAAGGCGGGGCTAAGACTGACGCGAACACCGGGCTTGGGCAGGAAAATTTCCTGGGCGTGCAGAGGCGGGGTCATTGTTGCCGTAAAAGCAATAATGACCAAGGTGCATATAAATTGACGGAAAATGAGGTGATAAGACATCATTATAAGTATTCAATATAAACACACCTATATCAAGGCCAAATCAGTGTTTTCGGGAAAGCGTTTCCCCGTCTTGACGAGGCTTTTCTTGCAAAGGGCGCAGTGACCTTGTATAATCACCGGCATGTTGAGCATCCTGCGCCACAAAGGCGTGTCCAAAAAAGTGCTGTGGTTCATCACGGTCATCATTGTCCTGTCGTTCGGCGTGTTCGGCGTGGCCTCGCGCTGGGACCATACGCTTAACAGCGCCGGAAAAATTTACGGCCGCAGTATTTCTTTGCGGGATTTCGAACGCGCCTACTTGGACAGCCGTGACCAGGCGCTCATCCTCTACGGCGACCAACTCTCCAAATTGGGCAATAGGCTGGACCTGGAAAACGAGGCCTGGGACCGCCTCATCCTTTTACGAGAAGCCAAAAAACGCAGGATCAATGTCAGTGACAAAGAATTGGTGGCTTTTATCGCGACCCTCCCCTTCTTTCAAAGGGAAGGAAGATTCGACCGTTACCTCTACGAAGAGATCGTGCGCAATCCCGGGGCCTTCGGCCGCAAACCCCATGACTTTGAAGAGGGCATGCGCGGCCGGCTGATGATCAAAAAAATGTTAGACGGCGTTACCGGGCCCATGATCATCACCGACGATGAGGTCAAGCAGGAATACGCCAAACGCAATGAAAAGATCAAATTGGATTATGTCATCATCAACCCCGCGGACTTCAACGCCGGGCTTGCAGCGTCGGAAAAAGAGATCAAAGAATACTATGACCGAAATACAGAGGCCTTGCGCGTGCCGACGATGATCAACGTGCAATATGTCATCATTGCCCTGCCGGACAAAGCGTCCAAAGAACAAAAAGAAAAGACCAAAAAAGAGGCGCGGGCCTTTGTCAAAGCGCTGACGCCGTCCGCCGATTTCGCGGCCGTGGCCAAACAAAGCGGTTACGAGGCCAGGGAAAGCGGGCCGTTCATCAAGAACCAGCCCCTGCTGACCTTCGCCTGGTCGCCAGAGGTGGTGGAAAAACTTTTTGCCATGAAGGCGGGCGCCACCACCCCGCTTTTGGAAATGCCCGACGGGTGGCAGATCGCCAGGGTCAAAGAACACAAGGATTCCGTTGTTCCTGACCTGGCGACTATCAAAGACGCGGTACAAAAAGCTGTTATAGGACAAAAAGCGTATGCAAAAGCGCAGGCCAAAGCCGAGGAAGTTTTAAAATCTATCAAAGAATCTGTCGGGGCCGGAAAAGATTTCAAGACATCCTACCAGGCGCTGAACTTGAATGTCCAGCAAACCCCGGAATTCAGCCGCGGGGAATATAACCCGGCCTTGGGATTTGCCGCGCAATTGCAGGAAGTGAGTTTAGAGTTGAAAGAAAATAGCCGGCTGACGGACGTGGTGGCAACACCCCAGGGACCGGCCATTGCTTATCTGAGCAGTGTCGTGAAGGTCAAAGACGAGGATTTTGAAGGTGAAAAGGACAATTACCGGCAAATGCTCTTGGCGCGCAAACGCAATGGGATCATCACGGCTTTTGTGACCAAATTAAAACTGGAAGCAAATCTGCAAAGCAACGTCAAAGACAAGATCCGCCGCTAAAAAAATTTTTCATAATCATCTGGAAAATCGTGGCGCACCTCGCGGATGATGCCCTTTTCATCCACAAAGACCAGCGTCGGCACGCCGATCAGATCATACGGCCCCTGCAAAGCATTGTCCTCATCCAAAAAACTGTCCAGCGGAACATGATTGTATTTCAAATAAGCCGCCACATCCGCTTTTGCTTCCCCGATGGACACCAAAACGATCTTGATCCCCTTGGCGGTGATGGCCTCCATGTTCTTGCTCATGCGCGTGATCTCATCGTGGCAATGGGGGCACCAGGTGGCCCAGAAGAACAGCACTGCTTTCTTGCCTTCCCGTGCCTGCGACAGCGACTTTGGTTGGCCCAAAGCCGTGGGCAGGGTCGCGTCATAAGCGGCCTTTCCCACCAAAGACGTTTCTGAAGTTCCAACCGGTATACGGCTCATGGCCAGTGCCGAAGAAGGCGAGAATAAGATCATTGCGGCAAACACGATGGACATAAAGACATTCACCATAAACACCCCTATCTTCTGACCGACGCATTGATCCATTTTAAATAATCACTGCTGCCCGCGGCAATGGGCAAAGCAATGATCTCCGGGACCTGATAACTGTGCAGCGCCTTGACTTTCGCAATGACTTTTTTAAACAAGGCCTTCCTTGTTTTAAGGACGAGCAACGCTTCTTTGGATGAATCTATCTTACCCTGCCACCAAAATAGTGACCGCACATCCGCGACGATATTGGCGCAGGCGATCAGCTTGTCCTGCAAAAGACCGTCGGCGATCTTTTGGCCCTGTTTTGTATCCTTGGTTGTGACTAAAACGACAATATACATATATTTTTACAACAACATCATCAAAGAAATCATGCGTCCAGCTTTCTCTCCATCACGGCGGAACGAAAAGTAATTGCGGTCGCAGCAAGTGCATGTGCCGCAATCAAAGATATTGCCATCCAAAACCCCTGCTTCGACCAGTTGGCGGCGGTTGGCTGTGACAATATCCGTCTCATAACAACACGGGCGTATGGACGGCCCTAAAGCGACCTTTAAATCATAGCATCGGCAGGCGAATTTGTCTTGCATTGCCTGGACAGTTTTAAACGCGATGCGCTGACGCGTCCCCTTCCATCCGGCGTGGGCCAAAGCAATGACCTGTTTGAGAGGATCATAAATAAAGACCGGCACGCAATCCGCCGTGCGTATGGCGATCGGTACGTTCTTGCGGTCGGTGATGAAAGCGTCCGCGTCAGGACAGCCCCTGGCGCAGGCGTCTTTTCCCGCGACAAGAACATCGTTGCCGTGAACCTGTTTGCGCCAAAAAACCCGCGGGATGTCAACGCCGGTATGCGTTTTAAGATAAACGCTTTGAGTCGGGGTCAAAGGCGCGTCAAAATCCTGCGTGGTGAAATCAACGGACGCGTCGCTGATCAAAGCGACCAGGCCGGAATGATCAAGCAACATCAATGACATCCAAATTCCCTTTTTTATGGTCGTCGATATGCCGGATCTTTGTGTCCAATTGTTTGAAACTTTTGTCCTGGATCTCCTGGTAGTGCTCATTGACCTTGCCCAAAGCACCCCCCATGGCCTCGAAACGCGTTTTGAACGTTGTGTAGATCTTGGCGAACTGGTCGATCAGCTGGATGATCTGGTTTAAATCTTTTTCGTAACGAAAATTCTCGTGGGCCTGGCGCACAACGCTTAGCATCGCGTACAAAGTGAACGGCGAACACAGCACCACCTTTTGCTTGAGCGCCACATCCATCAATTCCGGCATCTTTTCCTGGATGAGCCCGAACACCTGCTCGTTGGGGATGAACAGCAGAACGAAATCCAGTGTCTGCTCTGCCGGGTTGATGTATTCGCGGTTCTGCACCTCCTTGATCCGGTCCTTGACATTGCGGATGAACTCTTTCTGGTAAAGCTCTTTTTGTTCCGCGGCTTCGGCATTGACCATCTGCAGGTAATTGTCCAGCGGGAATTTCACGTCCATGTTGATCTTATGGCCGTTGGGCAGAAAAAACGTGTAATCCGGTTTGGTCATCGCCGCGTTGGCCGTCTGTTTGTGATAATTGACGTTCTCGATCAGGCCCGCGTATTGGATGATGTCCTCCGCCATCCGCTCGCCCCATTGCCCCCGCAGTTTGACGTTGCCCAGGATATTGCTCAAACGGCCGGTGACCTCCTGCAGCCTCTGGGTGGCGCTGGAGGCATTTTTCAACTCGGCCTCCAGGTTCCCGTACTTGCGGCTGCGGTCCTCTTCCAGCTGGCGCAATAATTGCTGGTATTTCTCCAACTGTTCTTTAAGCCCCTTGACCGTATCCTCGACGGCCTGCTTGCGGACTTCCAACTGGGTGACCGCTTCGCTCTGATGGACCTTGAATTCCTGACGCACCGATTGCAAAATCTGCTGTTGGGCGTATTGGATGATCTTCAAGAACAATGCAACGCCCAAACCGGCAACAACAAAAATGCCCAGCCCTATCCAGATCATCATATCTGCTCCCATTTGACCAGCAGGCCCTTGTTGTCAAAATACAAATACACCCTCTGCTTGGCCTTGGACGCGATCGCATAACGGTACAGGCAATATGTCGAAGGCAGCCCGTCGATGACAATATCCCTGGTCAGGATCGGCTCTCCGAAAGCCTTGACGATATTTTCTTTGGTCCCGTACTTCTTGATGTCCCCGCTTTGCACCGCGGCCAAAAGTTTATCAAATTGGGCATCCGCATTGCGGACATATTTATGCTGCCTGTCCTTTTCCGCGCCGAATGATCGAAGGGCCATCGCCTCGTCAAGATGAGGCAGCATCTGCGCCTGCGCGCATCCGCTGAAAAAAAGAACCAACAGCAGCAGTCCCATCATTTGCTGATCCTTATTTTTTCTTCCTGCAGTTTGTCCAGGGTCACGACGATCTCCCGGATGCGCCGCTGGATCTCCTTGAGCCGCCGGCCATATTCCTTGATCAGGACCGGGTCCCGGCCGAACGTGTCGGAAAGAACGCGCGACTTGACATAACTTTCAGTCTCTAATTGTTTTTGCTCATTTTCAAAATTTTTGGTCTCTTGCTTGATATCTTCCAGGCGCCTCAAGGCCTGCCGATGCTGTTGTTCAGCCGACTTCAGCCGCGGCGTCGACGCGCTGCCGTTGGACAAAGCCTTGGCCGGCTTGGGATGCTTGGCCTGGACCTTATGGTCTTGGGCCTTTGGTGTTTCCCGGGTGTCAAGGCCGGCCTTTTTATGCAAATAATAATCCAGCCCGCCGGGGTATTGTTTGAGCACGCCGTTGTTGACTTCGACGATGTGGTCGGCGATCTCTTTGACGAAAAAAAGGTCGTGGCTGATAAAACACAGCGTGCCCGCGTATTTCTTAAAACAACTCGTCAGGGCCTCCACCCCGTCGATGTCCAGATGGGTGGTGGGCTCGTCGAGCAAAATGAAATTGGGCGGATTGATCAAAAGTTTGGCCAGGATGAGGCGGCTTTTTTCCCCTCCGGACAGGACCCGCACGGGTTTGAACACGTCGTCCCCGCGGAAATTAAAAACACCCAGCAAGGTGCGCGCCTGCGTCATGGGCACCGAGACCGTGGTCGCGGACATCAGCTCCTCGAACACGGTGCGCGTGGGGTTGA
>Ga0209515_10007610_pt1 | contig 13003 bp, 11 predicted proteins | sample Subgroupgradi54m_FD_187454 | JGI IMG/M metagenome (GOLD analysis project Ga0209515, IMG submission 187454) | Subsurface groundwater microbial communities from S. Glens Falls, New York, USA - GMW60B uncontaminated upgradient, 5.4 m (SPAdes)... ...
AACAATTACAGGAAGCAGGGCTCGATTTTTATAATCATAATTTAGATACTTCACCTGAATATTACGAAAAAATCATTACGACGCATACATTTCAAGATCGATTGAATACGTTGCAACATGTGCGTGAAGCCAATATTCATATTTGTTCCGGCGGTATTTTAGGCATGGGTGAAACGCGGGAAGATCGTATTAGTTTATTATTGCAATTAGCGGCATTACCGCAACCACTGAAAAGTGTGCCGATTAATAAACTCATTCCTATGCGTGGTACGCCATTAGAGAATGCGATACCCATTGATAATTTTGAATTTATTCGCACCATTGCCGTAGTGCGCATCATGTTGCCGCAAAGTATTATTCGTTTATCAGCAGGGCGCAATGATATGTCAGAAGAAATGCAAACATTATGTTTTTTTGCCGGCGCCAATTCTATTTTTTCTGAAAAATTATTAACTGCAAAAAATCCGACGTTGGATGACAGTTTACAATTAATCCAAAAATTAGGTATGAAACCAAAATCGCAAGCGATGACCGTGACCACAAAAGAAACATCATGTTGAATGAATCGCTCCAGCAAACATTAGATACTAGATTAATGCAACAACAAATAGCGCATTTGTATCGTACGCCTGCGATGATAACAACGCGAACAAATGATTTTATTGTGGTACAAGAAAAAAAATGCGTGAATTTTTGTAGTAATGATTATTTAGGTTTGACCACGCATCCACAGGTTAAAAAAGCATTTATACAAGGGGTTGAGCAATTTGGTGTGGGCAGCGGGGCCTCTGCGCATGTTGCTGGTTATTTTCGCCCGCAAAAAATATTAGAAGACACATTTGCTGATTTTTTAAATCGCGATCAATGCATTTTATTTAATAGTGGTTATCATGCGAATTTAGGTGTGATGACAACGTTGGCAACACGTACTAGCCATATTGTGTCCGATAAATTATGTCATGCGTCGCTTTTAGATGGCATCCAATTATCGCGTGCGCAACATCATCGTTATCGGCATTGTGATGTTACGCATGCGCAAGAAATATTATCTGAATTATCAGCTTCTGCATTGTTGATGACAGAAGGTGTATTTAGTATGCGCGGAAATATTGCGCCGTTATCTGCGTTAGTAGGTGTAGCGCAACAACAACACGCGCATTTAATAGTCGATGATGCACATGGCATGGGCGTGTTGGGTGCGAATGGTCGTGGCACGTGTGAACATTTTCAATTAACCCAACATGACGTGCCGTGTGTGATTGCGCCAGTGGGAAAAGCATTTGGTAGTGTTGGTGCGCTGGTTGCCGGAAAAGCAACGTGGATAGAAGCAATGCGGCAATTTGCTAGAACATATTGTTATACGACGGCATTGCCGCCGGCGATTATTTGCGCGACGCTGGCGGCGTTAACTATTATTATGACGGACACTGAACGTCGAGAAAAATTGCAGCAATTAATGCGTTATTTTAATCAGCAAGCAGAGGCGCGGCAATTATTGTTTTTAACCAATGAGCTGACGCCAATTAAAATATTATTAATGAAAAATAATCAACAGGCATTGATATTACAAAAAAAATTAGTGGATCATGGATTTTTTGTGGGCGCAATGCGTCCACCTACAGTGCCACAAGCATGTTTGCGAATTTCACTGCAATATCACCATCAAAAAATTGAGATAGAACATTTATTGGATGTGATTGCACATGCACATCTTGCATAAGGAAAAAATAAAACAACATTTTAATAAAGCATCTAAAACCTATAATCAACATTGTGCGTTGCAAACAGTGGTGGGGAAAAAATTAATTGAAACGTTATTACTCACTAAAAAAAAGAGTCAATGCGTAATAGATTTAGGCTGTGGCACAGGTGTGGTGACAGCGATGTTAGCTCAGCAATTAATTTTTCAGCGTTTTCAAGCCATCGATATTGCAAATCATTTGTTGCAGCAAGCGCAGCCGTTATTAATATCGCAGCGGGTGCAAACGAAGCATGACGATTTTGATCAATTATTATTTATCCCAGAAAACTACGATATTATTTTTTCAAATATGGCATTGCATTGGAGTGTTGATATAGAAATTTTATTTAAAAAATTATATTCCGCATTAATGGTTGATGGCGTGCTCGCTTTTTCGTTGCCTTTAATTCCTACTTTTTGCGAATTAAAAAAACATTATCGCTACGATTTTTATACAGTAGAAGAAATCCAATATTTATTACAACTATTACCTTTTCGACGCATATTGCATGAAATAAACACCATTACATTATTATTTGCATCGCCGCTTGCTGCATTAAAATCCATTAAATTAGTCGGTGCGAATTATGTTTCTGGTCATGAACAAACGTCGTTACGCGGAAAATCATTTGCCGCCGAGTGTTTTGAACATATCGGTGCGAGCAATGCCTGTTCGTTAACCTATCACATTGGTTATTTTATTGCGGAGAAGTGAAATTGAGTAATGGTCTCTTTCTGAAATGACAATATATTGTTTTAATGAGAATGACGATGCGACAACACACATTTTTTATCACTGGTACTGATACTGGCATCGGTAAAACTCATATCAGTGTGGGGTTATTACAATTATTTAATCGCCATCATTATTCAACTATTGGCGTTAAACCGGTTGCTACAGGCGGTGTAGAAGATAACAATACGCAGCGATTTTATCATGACGATGCACGCGCATTACAACATGCTGCATCCATTTTTTTAGAAGATTTTTACGTTAATCCTTTTTTATTTACGCCACCGATTGCGCCGCACCTTGCTGCAGCAGAAACAAATAAGTTGTTAACCGTTGATTTGATTATGTCGGTTTTGCAACAGACTATTTATTCCTCGGCCGATATATGCATTATTGAAGGCGTCGGTGGTTGGCAGGTGCCATTGAATCATCATGAAACCATGGCGGATGTTGTCATGCGCTTAAATGCGCGCGTTATTTTAGTGGTAGGTATGCGCTTAGGTTGTTTGAATCATGCGATATTAACCGCGCGTGCTATTCAAGCAAGCGGTTTGTGTTTTGCAGGATGGGTCGCGAATTGTATTGATCCAGTGATGCAAAAGCGCGAAGAAAATATTCATACATTAATAAAATGGATACCAGCGCCATTATTGGGTGTGGTGGCGTACCAACAAGCGGCAGCGGAGGTATTTTATTCTTCTCTCACCACACTGGTATCACCGGATGAAAATCCTTGAATGCGGCCATCATTCAATTCCAATAATAAATGTCCTTGATGATTAATGCCTTTTGCGACTCCAGTTATTTTCTGCGTGCCAGATTTAATCGTGATCGTATGATCATAAAGATAATCTGCTCGTTTCCATGAGTTTAAAAAAGAAGTAAACCCTTTTTTTTCAAATTGTGCTAAATAACCTAATAAATGTTGCGTGATATTAGCCACTAATTCATTTCGATCAATATATTTGTTGGTTAAATGTCTCAGTGATTCCCACGCTTGACCAACCACTTGCTCTTTTGCTTGCAGCATATTGACATTCATACCGATGCCAATGATGACGTGACAAGCGACATGTGTTTCTGCTTCGACGTCAATTAATACACCTGCCAATTTTTTATGATTGACGATAATATCATTCGGCCATTTAATGCATGGCGCTGGCAGGAGAGCAAAAGATTCTATCGTTTTTAATAAAGATAAAGCAACAATCATGCCTAATCCAGCTAACTCACTGATATCTTTTTCAAATGAATAAGCCATCGAAAAATAAATATTTTGTGCAAATGGCGAATGCCAGTGACGCTGAAAGCGTCCTCTGCCACGTGTTTGTTGTTCTGCTAAACATACCCAAGGTTGTTTTTGTTGACGCATAGGTAACGATTTTATTTTATTTTTTAAATAATCATTGGTAGAAGCTACCGTTTCTAAAATAGCGAAGGCCATTTTTTTCGTGGCTAACTGTTTTTGGATAGATTTTTTTTCTAATAAAATTAAAGGCTCTAATAAAAGATAACCTTGGCCTTTGATCGATTCGATCTGGATGCCATATTCCACCAATTTTTTAATGGCTTTCCACACCGCCGTGCGCGTAATATTCAGCGCTGCCCCCATGCTGTTACCATTATGATAAGCGCCATCACTGAGTATTTTTACTATCTTTATTAATGTATTGGATGTTGGTGGTTTCATAAGTCGATGATATACTCGTTACACCTCAACGTGTGAGTTTTTAAAAATAAAACATGGCCTACTTACATTTACATTCGCTGTATCACAAAATACGACAAAATAAAAAAGTATTTATAATTGTCATTGCTGCCTGCGTGTTGGCATTGATATTTGGTTATCGTTTGGTACAAAACCTATTTAATTCCATGCAACGCACATCCGGTCCCGCTGCCATGGTGACAGTGTCAGCAACCAAAGTAAAAAAAATTGATTGGCAGCCTTATATCAGTAGTGTGGCCACCTTACAAGCAGTAAATGGGGTGAATTTGGCAACTCAAGTCGCTGGTGTGATTAATAAGATTTATTTTCAATCGGGACAAATGATAGTAACGGGCCAACCGATTGTGAGCATGGATACCAGTGTGTTGGCGGCGCAATTAGAAAATGCGGTTGCCATCATGAATTATAAAAAAATTACGTTTGAACGTTATGAAACCTTATATAAAAAAGGGGGGGTTGTGACTCATGATCAATACGATGCGGCGCGCAGTGATTACAATCAAGCGACGGCGTTAGTCAATCAAATCAAAGCGCAAATTGAACAAATGACGGTGTCGGCGCCATTCAGCGGAAAATTGGGATTGCGCCAAGTGGACTTGGGGCAATATGTTGATCCCGGTGCAGTGATTACGACGTTACAACAATTAGACCCTATTTTTGTGGACTTTACCGTGCCAACGCAAAATATTCCGCAAGTGCAAGTAGGTCAGGCGATTGAAGTGTCGGTTGATTCGTATCCTGGAAAAACTTATAACGGCAAGATTACCGCGTTAGATGCAAGCATCGATCAAAATACGCGTGGGATTAATGTGCAAGGACAAGTAAGCAATCCAAAAAATGAATTATTTCCAGGGATGTTTGGTAACGTCAAAATATTATTGCCGTTGATGCAAGATACATTGGTGGTTCCTGATACTGCAGTCGTGTATACGTTATATGGAAATTCAGTGTTTATTATTCAAGAAAAAACCGATAAAAATGGTAAGAAAACCATGATTGCAGTGCAACGTTATATTACCGTTGGCCAACGTCGTGGGACGGAAGTGGCTGTATTAAAAGGCTTGAATGAAGGTGACACGGTGGTGACTAGCGGCCAAATTAAATTACAAAATAATGCCACTGTCATTGTCGATAATTCTGCAGGGATATAAAACTATTATTGCATCGTTATTGCGAGCAAGGTAGGGTGCGAGCAATGTATGGATTAAGCGCGCAGAACGCGGCGTAATCCACCGAGATAAATATTCACTCAAGGCAAACCAACGCATGACATTTACTGATATCTTTATTAAACGCCCTGTCTTATCCACTGTCGTGAGTTTATTAATATTAGTATTGGGTGCAGCTGCTTATATAGGATTGCCTGTCAGTCAATTTCCTAAAATTACCAGCACCACCGTCACAGTAACAACAGCTTATCCTGGCGCCGCTGCTGATCTCGTTAAAGGATTTATTACGACGCCATTATCGAGCGCGATTGGTAGTGCTGAAGGCATTAATTATTTGACGTCAACGAGTACGGCTGGTTTAAGCGTAATTACTGCTTATATCAATCTCAATTATGATCCTAATGCGGCACTCACGAATATTTCTGCAGCGATTAATGCCGTTGTCAATCAATTACCACCTGGCGTGGTCTTACCCAGTATTAAAAAACAAACGGGCGATACCTTTCCAGTGATGTTTATGGGATTTGATAGTGATTCATTAACCTTAACGCAAGTCAGTGCGTATTTAACCAATGTGGTGATTCCGCAATTAAATGGCGTCGCTGGTATTTCGCAATTGCAATTATGGGGCGGGCAAACGTATGCGATGCGTATTTGGTTAGATCCCAAACGCATGGCAAATTTAAGTGTGACGACCGATGATGTGCGTGCGGCATTGCAAAATAATAATGTATTGTCAGCGGCTGGCCAATTACAAGGTCAATATGATTTACTCAATATTCAACCGAGTACCGATTTAAAAGAGGCGGAACAATTTAATGCGTTAGTGGTGAAGCAAATTAATAATCGCATTATTCGTATTCAAGATATTGGTTATGCTGAATTGGGTGCGCAAACTTATAATACAGCAGCAACTTATAATGGCAAACCAGCGACATTTTTAACTGTGCGCGTATCACCATCGGCAAATCCACTCACGGTCGTTAGTGATATTCGCGCATTATTTCCGGGCATTGTTAAAAATTTACCGCCAGGATTAAACGCCAATATTACTTATGATGCGACAATTTACATGCGCACCGCGATTAAAGATGTGGTCAGTGCAGTATTTGAAGCCATTGCCATTGTGATCGTGATTGTGTTTTTATTTTTAGGCTCGTTTCGCGCGATTATTATTCCTGTGGTGGCTATTCCGTTATCCATTGTCGGTGTGTTTTTATTAATGTTGATGATGGGATTTTCGATTAATTTATTAACGTTGTTAGCGATTGTATTAGCAGTGGGTTTGGTCGTTGATGATGCGATTGTGGTATTAGAAAATATTTATCGCCACTTAGAAGAAGGCATGCCCGCACTGGATGCGGCGTTATTAGGTTCGCGGCAAATTGCCATGCCAGTGATCTTAATGACGTTGACCTTAACCGCTGTGTTTGCGCCGATTGGATTTATTGGCGGTGTGACAGGTTCATTATTTAAAGAGTTTGCATTTACCTTAGCAGCATCGGTAGTCATTTCTGGCATTGTCGCGTTGACGTTTTCACCGATGCTGACATCAAAGATTATTACGCCAGATATTTTACAAAAACCATTTGTTCATAAAATTGATGCAATTTTTTCTAAGTTACAAACGCGTTATAAAACGTGGTTGCAACATGCGTTATTTTATAAAGAAGCATTATTAACTGTCGGCGGATTAATTTTAGTGAGTTGTTATTTTTTATTTGCGTTAACACCAAAAGAATTAGCACCACAAGAAGATCAAGGCACATTAAAAGTATCAGCAACATCGCCAGTCAGTGCGAGTCTTGCTTATATGCAAACATTTGGCGTGCAATTAAATAAAATTTTGCAAAATTTACCGGGGACAAATTCGACTTATCTGATTTATGGATTTCCCAGTGCGAATATCGTGTTAGGTGGAACCATTTTAAAACCGTGGGATGAACGTACGCAAACAGAAATGGAATTGAAAAGTGTATTACAAAAACAAGTAAATAAAATTGCAGGATTTCAATCACAAGTTTTTCAAAATCCTTCGTTACCAGGGACACCTTTCGGGCCACCAATTAATTTTGTTTTATTATCGACTGGGCCGTATGAAACGTTGGCCGATTTAGCGCAAACTATTATCAAACAAGGGCAAAAAAGCGGTTTGTTTTTAGCATTAATGACGTCGTTACGTTTCAATAATCCGCAAATTAATGTGGTGATTGATCGTTCGAAAGCGGCGGCGCTGGGTGTGGATATGCAAACCATTGGTAGTACGTTAGCAACATTATTTGGCGGTAATTATGTGAATTTTTTTAATCAACAAGGTTATAGTTATCAAGTGATTCCGCAAGCAGAATTAGTAAAATCAACTAGCACCTTAGAAGATATTGCAGATGTGTATGTCAATACATCAACAGGAAAACAAGTGCCACTGGCGAGTGTGGTGACGTTGAGTTATTCCACGCAACCATCGCAGCTCGATCAATTCCAACAACAAAATGCAGTGACGATACAAGGCGTATTAGCGCCGAGTGTGACGTTAGGTGAAGCATTAACTACGTTATCAACGATTGCCGATCAAGTTTTACCGAAAGGAATTAATTATGATTTTGGTGGAGCATCACGACAATATGTCGATGAAGGTAGCTCGTTGATGTTTGCATTTGCACTCGCGATCATTGTGATATTTTTATTTTTGGCAGCGCAATTTGAAAGTTTTCGTGATCCGTTAGTAATTTTGGTGACGGTGCCGATGTCAATTTGTGGTGCATTGATTCCATTATTTTTGGGCGCGGCAACTATTAATATTTATACCCAAATTGGATTAATTACTTTAGTGGGATTGATTACAAAACATGGGATTTTAATGGTGGATTTTGCCAATAAATTACAAGATGAAAAAGGTTTAAGTAAACAAGAAGCGATTGTGCAAGCAGCGGCAGTGCGGTTGAGGCCGATATTGATGACGACGGCAGCAATGGTGTTTGGTGTGATACCACTAATATTAGCGACGGGTGCTGGTGCCGTGAGCCGCAATGGCTTAGGAATTGTCATTGGTTTTGGCATGACGTTAGGCACGTGTTTTACTTTGTTTATGGTGCCAGCGGTGTATATGTATATTAATAAGCGACAACATTCGCAAAAATAATTTTGCAAAAGAAAGCTGGCATGCCAATGGAAGCTCACTGCTTTCCGATAAAAAACTTGTAATTATTTATACAAGTCTATTTATTTTTATTTAGGCTATTAAAAAATCACTATTTTCATTTTTCGAAAAAATAAATTTATCTAATACCAGATTACACATATCTACTGTAAAAGGTTTAGATAAAAATCCATCTAGCCCAATTTCTTTAGAGATCTCAATACCCCTTTGAGTATCAGAATGACCTGTTAAGACAATAATTGGAATAGCACAAATATCTTTGTCCATTTGACGTATGCATTTAGCAGTTTCAAATCCATCTATACCGGGCAAACCTATATCCATAAGAACAAAATTAAAACTGGAATTTATTTTCTTAAGCGCTTCTTCACCGGAAGTCGCGCAAACAACCTCACAGCCTTTTCCTTCTAATGTTATTTGCGCCATTTTTAGTGCTATTAAAGAATCTTCTACTACTAACACTTTTGGTTTATCATCATTTTTATTCATAAATTTTCTTCCGAACAATTCAGTAATGGTTCTTTATAAGGAATTAAAATTTTAAACATAGAACCTTTTCCTATCTTACTTTCTACATGTGCTTCACCGTCAAGCTCGTGTAAAAAATGTTTAACAATACTCAACCCCAACCCTTTTCCTGGGTAAACGCCACTATATGAAGAAGTCAAACGATTAAATTTTTCAAAAATTAAATTCATTTTTTCTTCTGGAATACCTACCCCGGTATCTTCAACTGTAAATTTTATTATGATTTTTTTATTTTCTCTTTTAGCCAAACTAGCGTATAAACCTACGTGCCCTTTCTCAGTAAACTTTATTGCATTCGCCAAAAGGTTCATTAATATCCATTGTGTTCGAATGCAATCACCATTGACAAATTGTGGTAAGTCATTTTCTGTTGTTATTGAAAATTCAAGCCTTTTATTTTTTGCAGGAGGTAACATCATCCTATATACGCCATTTAACAACTGATGTAAGTCAAATTGTTTATCTAATACAGGTAATTGGCCACTTTCTAAATGAATATATTCAAAAATTTCATTAAGATATTCTAATAATATTTTTGCTGATTGTGTTATGTAAGAAAGATGTTCTTTCTTTTTTAAATCAATCTCATTTGATTCTAAAAATTCAGCAATTCCTAAAATACCGCTAAATGGTGTACGTAAATCATGTTTCATATTCATTAGGAATTCTGTTTTGGCTTGATTTGCAGATTCAGCAATTTCCTTAGTTTTTTCTAATTCTCTTTCAGATTTTTTTCTTTCAGTGATATCAAAAGAAATACCAACCATTCCTACAATTTTCCCCTGACTATTATGAATAGGTACTTTATTAGATAGAAACACAGCTTGTTTCCCATTAGATAAAATAGCTGGCTCTTCTACAGTAACTGTTTCTCCTGCTTCCAGAACTTTTTGATTTACAGGATCAATAGCTTCTGGGATAACAAAGCCTGGTATATCAATATTACGTTTTCCAATTATATCTCTCCTAGAATTCAAGCCCACCGCTTTTGCTTCATTATCATTACAACCAAGATAAATACCATTTTTATCCATCCAATAAACATTGCCTGGCATGACAGCAATAATATTTTCCAGCATTGCTAATCGATCTAATGTTTCTTGTTTGATATCAGTAATGTCAACTGAACACCCTAATACTCCGACTGTTTTCCCTTTTTTATTTTTTAAAGGAGCTTTATTATGATAAATAAAGTCTTTTTCTACCATCACTAGTCGTTGCTTGTTCTTCAACAACTTTTTGAACATTATCTCTCATCACTTCTTCATCAACTATTCGGAGATAATCAGCTTCTTTCTTAGAAAATAAGTCATAATCTGTCTTGCCAATGAATTCTGATAAAGATTTCAAACCAAAATCTTTCCAATTATTTCTATTACAGCCGCCCAATGCACAACGTTCATTTTTCCAATATATATGTCCCGGAAGTTGGTCAAGAATTTCTTCAAATGTAATATCTGACATCCCATTTTTTCTATATAGCAAAATTAAAAAAATAACAGTACCACAAGTTAATAAACTCAAAATGTAACCGCCCATTAATAAATAATCTTGAACAATAATAGCATGCAAAATAATTGCTACTTGAATTGCAAAGAAACCTGTAAAAGTAATGAGTGATACGCCATTAGCAGCTTTTTCTTTATAAATACGTATTGCCTGTGGAATAAACAAGATAGCATTGATAAAGAGTGCTGTACTAAAAATAAATTCTATAACATCCTTGATAATAGGCATTTTTATTCTCGTAGGTCAGTAATGGTTTCAGTATTTTGATGAAAAAAAGATTGTGGTTGTAAATCTGGACGATAATTAAATCTGATTGTTATAGAACGCATTGGATTAGAATAAACAGGAGCAATAAAACGCTTCCATGTTTCTTTCATAGCTGCATTATGTTTGCCTGCATAAAGTTCAAATTGGCATTGCGATTTAGGCCATAAGCATAATACCGCACATTCTTCTATAAGATATTCAAAACATAATTTTTTAGCTCTTTCACGATTAAAATGATGAATATTATCTAAACGTTTACAATACCTATTTAAATATTCATTGGTCGTTTCATCAAAAACAGAACGATAAGTAAAATCAGAATCAATCATGGACGTTATTTTATTTTTATAATTGAGAAAATCTGGGTCTATTAACCAGGTGTCCCAACGGATGACAGTGAAATCTTTATGAGAATTTTTACAAAACTTCTCATTACGAGCTAACCAAGAATCGCCTTCTGCTATACATTGTTGATAAAAATAATCAGCTGCAAAAACTTGATTCAAAGCTATGGTGTAACGCTGTAAACTATCATGCAATGTAATAATGCATGAACGAAAAGTTTTATTAATTAACTCAATGGTTGCTGCGAATCTTAAATCTTCATGAGTTTCTTGACCGACACTTATAGTCAATAAACAACTAGCATTTTTAAATTTTTTTTTTATCTTCTTCAGATACATTTTTTAAAATAGATTTGATTTTTTGCATAAGTAGAACCGCTTAAAAAGCTTATATGTCATCAAATATATACACATTAAAAATCATCCTATTTTTCTTTGGATTACTTGATTAATTTAAGGAATTATTTATGCAGTAATTTATCATTTTGAGCAATTTTATTCCACTTATATCTCAAATATTTACAGTTTATCTATTACTTGTTCATTTAATCAATATGATGCAATTGATGAAGAGGGATAATTTTTTAAAGAAATGACGTACCTAAACTTCTTTGTTTTTAATGGCAATGAAAATAATAGGCAACTTATTTTTGTTAAAATGAGTTTTTATCTTTGCTATCTTCATTGTTTAATTCTTTTAAAAAAAGTAATCCAAAAAAACCAATTACAGTACAAATAATTAGTATATAACCTGGAGAATAGAGTATTTTAGTGATTTTGATAAGGTAGTTTACCAATAATGGTAACGTTCCTAATTGTACACTAACAATTATTTGATATATGAGAGATGCTGTGGTGCATCTTATCCGCGATGGAAAACTTTCAGTAATAATGACAGGATAAAGGCTAAAAAAACAAGAAGCAGGAATGGAAATTAAAAGACTTAAAATTAGAATTTGTGTATATGTTCCATAAGCAGTGGTCCAAAAGAAAGGTATTGCTAAGAGTAATATAAAAAAACAAACAAATTTTAATAATTTAATTCTATTGTAGTAATCGGAAAGTTTTCCAAAAAACGGAATCAATATAACGATAAGCGATAACGAAAAAACATTTAAACTAAATACTTCATTTTGAGAAAAATTTCTAGTTGTTATTAAATATATTGGAATATAAATATAGTAAATAAAGGATAAACAAATACCCATTAATGTTATTGCGCTAATTGATAGACATTGCGATGGATTATTTTTAATAAATAGGAAAGAGTTTTTTAATATATACCATTTTTTTGTGGGCATTATTGTTACATTATTCATTATAAAAGTAAGACTTTCAGGAATAGAGTAGCGAATCCAAAAACCAAAAGCAATTCCAGCAAGTGAAAATAGGAAAATGAAACGCCAACCCCATGCTGGAATAATGCCTTTAGTAATAAAATGAGAAATAATTAAAGCTACCAAAGAAGCTAATAAATAACCTCCACTGATGCCAATAGCAGTCCATGAACCGTAAAAACCACGATTTTTTTTATCACTACTTTCTATTAAATATGTTGCAGAGTTTATATATTCTATTCCAGCAAAAAAATTCTGAAAAATTCTTAATAAGATAAATAAAATTGTTGACCAAATACCAATATAAGAATAAGTTGGAATTAATCCAATCAAAGTTGTGCCTAGACCAGTAAATATAAGAGAGATAATCATTAATTTTTTTCTTTCCTTCTATTAAATCATTAATATGAACAATATCTGAGTCTCCACCTACTAAATCAAACCCTACTTTAGTTTCTTCCTCAGAGTTTATTCCATATCCAGAAAAAA
>Ga0209515_10007612_pt1 | contig 13001 bp, 11 predicted proteins | sample Subgroupgradi54m_FD_187454 | JGI IMG/M metagenome (GOLD analysis project Ga0209515, IMG submission 187454) | Subsurface groundwater microbial communities from S. Glens Falls, New York, USA - GMW60B uncontaminated upgradient, 5.4 m (SPAdes)... ...
CCCCCGCCGGCACCATCTACACCTGCCCGATGCATCCCGAGATCCACCAAGTCGGGCCGGGGTCTTGTCCGATCTGCGGCATGGCGCTCGAGCCCGAGCTGGTCAGCGCCGATAGCGGTTCCAATCCCGAACTCGCCAACATGACGCGGCGGTTCTGGATCGGATTGGTGCTGGCCGTGCCGGTGGTGGCGTTGGAAATGGGCGGGCACTTTTTCGATTTGCACGCGATCGTCAGGCCGACGGTTTCGAACTGGATTCAATTCGTGATCGCGACACCGGTGGTGCTGTGGACCGGTTGGCCGTTTTTCGCGCGCGGCTGGCAATCGGTGCTCACGCGCAACCTCAATATGTTCACGCTGATCGCGTTGGGAACTGGTGTCGCTTGGCTCTACAGCGTGGTGGGGACGCTCGCGCCTCAGCTTTTCCCCGCGCAATTTCGCGGCCACGACGGCGAGGTCGCTGTTTACTTCGAAGCCGCGGCGGTCATCACCGTATTGGTCCTGCTCGGGCAGGTGCTTGAACTGCGCGCCCGCGAGCAGACCTCAGGCGCGATCCGCGCGCTGCTCGACCTCGCGCCCAAGACCGCGCGCCGCGTTAAGGACGACGGCAGCGACGAGGAGACGCCGCTCGACGCAATCGTGGTTGGCGACCGGCTGCGGGTGCGGCCTGGCGAAAAGGTGCCGGTCGACGGCATCGTGGTCGAAGGTCGTTCGGCCATCGATGAATCGATGATCACCGGCGAGTCGATGCCGGTGACCAAGCAAGAGGGGGCCAAGGTGGTCGCCGGTTCGCTCAACCAGACCGGCGGGTTTGTGATGCGCGCCGAGAAGGTTGGCCGCGACACTATGCTGGCGCAGATCGTGCAGATGGTGGCGGCGGCGCAGCGCTCGCGCGCGCCGATCCAGCGGCTGGCCGATCAAGTTTCAGGCTGGTTCGTGCCGGGCGTGATCGCGGTCGCGTTGCTGGCGTTCGTGGCCTGGTTGACGTTCGGACCCGAGCCGCGCTTCGCTTTTGGACTGGTCGCGGCCGTCACGGTGTTGATCATCGCGTGCCCGTGCGCGCTCGGGCTGGCGACGCCGATGTCGATCATGGTCGGCGTCGGCCGTGGCGCGCAAGCCGGCGTGCTGATCCGCAACGCCGAAGCGCTGGAGCGGATGGAGCGGATCGACACGCTGGTGGTCGACAAGACCGGCACGCTGACCGAAGGCAAACCGAAAGTCGTTGCCGTCGTGCCGGCCGAAGGCTTCGACGAGACCGCGGTGCTTCGTTTTGCGGCGAGCGTCGAGCGTTCGAGCGAGCACCCCTTGGCGCGGGCCGTGGTCGAGGCCGCGCAAGCGCGAAAGATCGAGTTGGGGCAGGTGACGGGCTTCGACTCCCCGGTCGGCAAGGGCGTCATCGGCATGGTCGACCGGCGGCGCGTTGTGCTGGGCAACGCCAAATTTCTCGCCGAGCTCAATATCGCGACCTCCGCGCTTGAGCGCGATGCGGAGCGATTGCGTCAGGACGGCGCGACCGCGATCTTTCTTGCGGTCGACGGCAAGGCCGCAGGCGTCATCGGTATCGCCGATCCGGTCAAGCAGACCACGCCCGAGGCGCTCGAAGGATTGCGTGCCGAAGGCGTGCGCGTCGTGATGTTGACGGGCGACAACAAGACCACTGCCGATGCGGTGGCGCGGCGGCTCGGCATCACCGAGGTGCAGGCCGAAGTATTGCCAGATCAAAAAAGCGCCGTGGTGGAAAAGCTTCGGCGCGAGGGCCGCGTCGTCGCGATGGCGGGCGACGGTGTCAACGACGCGCCGGCGCTGGCCGCCGCCGAGGTCGGCATCGCAATGGGCACCGGCACCGATGTCGCCATGGAAAGTGCCGGCATCACGCTGCTGAAGGGCGATCTCACCGGCATCCTGCGCGCGCGGCGGCTGTCGGCCGCCACTATGAGCAATATCAGGCAAAATCTGGTGCTGGCCTTTATCTACAACGCCGCCGGCGTTCCGATCGCGGCCGGCGTGCTCTATCCCGCGTTCGGTATTTTGCTGTCGCCGATCGTGGCGGCGGCCGCGATGGCACTGTCCTCGGTCAGCGTGGTCGGCAACGCGCTGCGGCTGCGACGCACGCGGCTCTAGTGGCCTTTGGCGCGGCCAGCCGTCGTGATCGCACCGCTGCGGCTTGGGCCCTGATCTCAGGCCCGTATTGAACCCGGGACCTCCTGCAAAATCGGTGGTATGGCTTGGCCTGAACGCGCGGATGATGAGTGTGCGGCGATGGCTGCGTTCCGGAATACCACGCCTCTGATCGCGCTTGACGCGGTGGCCATCGACACGGAAACCACTGGGCTTGAACCGACCAAGGCCCGCGTTGTCGAGATCGCCGCGATACGGCTGGCTAACGGCCGGCTCGATACCGCCGAGCCTTTTCGACGTCTGATCCAACCCGGCGAGGCAATTCCGGCCGCGGCGACGCAAATCCACGGCATCGATGCGGCAGCCGTAGCGGATGCGCCGACATTCGCCGAGGTTTGGGACGGGTTTTCCGCGCACGTCAGCAACATGGTTGTGATCGGTCACACGCTGGGTTTCGACCTGGCGGTGTTGAAGCGAGAGTGCGAACGGGCCGGCATCGCATGGCGGCCGGTGGTATCGCTCGACATACGGCTCCTGGCTCAGGTCGCCGAACCGCAGCTCGCCGGCTATGCATTGGAAGATCTTGCGGCTTGGCTCGGCATTGAGATTGGCGCGCGTCACTCGGCGCTCGGGGATGCTAACGCGGCGGGGCGGATCTTCTGCGCGCTGGTTCCAAAGCTGCGCGATCGCGGGGTTAGAACGTTCGCCGAGGCGATCAGCGCGTTGCAAGCGCTGATCCCAGTTCTCGATCGACAGCATCGCGCCGGTTGGCACGACGTCGTCGTGCCGGTCCCGGCAGACCGCCCGGTGGAACGCATTGACGCCTACCCGTATCGGCAGAGTGTCGGGCGTCTCATGACATCGCTCGCCAGGTCGGTGCGTTCCGAAACGTCGATCGGAGCGGCGCTGCGGTTGATGGCGAGCGAACAAATTTCCTCGCTGTTTGTTGCCGGCGCGGACGACCGCAACCCGCTTCGGCCGGAGGAGGCTGGGATCATCACCGAGCGCGACGTGCTGCGTGCAATCAGCTCGCACGGCGCGGCGGCGTTGGACCGGCCGGTTGCGCAGGTGATGAGCCGGCCGCTCATGACCATCCCGGCCCGTGCGCCGGCCTATCTTGCCATTGGTCGGATGAATCGGCTGAGGATCCGACATCTCGGAGTCACCGATGATGCCGGCCAAGTGGTCGGCGCGCTGTCGGCGCGCGACTTGTTGCGGTTGCGAGCCGAAGGCGCGCTGGAGCTGGGCGACCAGATCGATCAGGCCAACGACGTGCATGAGCTTGCACGAGCTTGGGCCAAATTGGCTCCGGTTGCTTCTGCGCTGATCGGTGAAGGCTTGTCGGGCCGAGATGTCGCCGCCGTCGTCTCGCACCAAGTGGGCGAATTGACGCGTCGTTGTTGTGTTCTTGCCGAGCAAATCTTGAAAGCCAGCGGCCAGGGCGATCCTCCATGTTCCTATGCCTTCGTCGTCCTGGGCTCCGCCGGTCGCGGGGAAAGCCTGCTGGCGATGGATCAGGACAATGCTTTGGTCTTCGCGGATGGCGCGCCGGAGGGAGCAGACCGTTGGTTTGAAGCTCTCGCGACGCGGGTCGCCGATCTCTTGCACGAGGTCGGCGTCCCGTATTGCAAGGGCGGCGTCATGGCGAAAAATCCGCAATGGCGCGGTTCGCTCACGCAGTGGCGCGGGCGCATCGACGATTGGATCCGCCGATCAAACCCACTGGACCTGATGTCGCTCGATATCTTTTTCGATCTCTGCGGTGTGCACGGCGACGCCGGACTGGCCGATGCGCTCTGGCGCGGCGCATTTGATGTCGCAAGGGGCAATGCCGGCTTTGCCAAGCTTCTGATCGAGGCTGCCGGCGCGGTCGAACCGGCGCGCAACTGGTTCGGCGGCTTCAAGACCGAACAGGGTCGCATCGATCTCAAGCGGGCCGGACTATTCGGCATCGTCAGCACGGTGCGTGCGCTGGCGATCTGTCATCACGTGGTCGTGCATTCGACTCCCGCGCGGCTGGGTGGAATTGAGAACTTGGAACTGGGCGGCGAGCAAGACCTGGACGCGCTGATCGAGGCGCACGGGACCTTTCTGGATCTAATCCTCGGGCAGCAGCTTGAGGATCTCGAACGGGGTCGACCGCCGAGCAACGCGGTCGACGTCAAACGGCTGGCGCGTAAGGATCGGCATCGGCTCGATGCGGCGTTTCGCACGGTGGAGCCCCTCGAAGAGCTGGCGCACGACCTGTTATTCGGAAACTGATCGGTCTGGCCTAGCGAGAGAGCGCCAGCAGCGGCAAATTCAGGCGGCGGCGCAGCTGGGCGAGGTCGGTGGTCATGGCATCCGTTTATCAATGCGAGAATAGGCAGCACACCGGGCTCGACGCCAACAACTCGCGTGTTACGCCCCCGAAAGCCCATTCCCCGAGTCGGCTGTGGCCGTAGGCCCCGGCTACGATCAGATCGATGCGTTCGTATTGCGCCACGCGGATCAATTCTTCGGCCACGGTGCCGCTCGACCTCAGCATGATGCCCGCACTGGCCATGATGCGATGGCGGAGAAAATATTGCACGACGTCGTTGACCGCCTTTTTGGCTTCGTCTGTCGGCGATAGCTGACATACTTGCGTCACCAGCACTTCATCGGCGTTGTGCAGGAAGGGCAGCGCATCCTTTATTGCGCGACGGCTCTCACGTGCATCTTGCCACGCGATCAGCACCCGCTTCGGCTTCAGCGACGATACGGTGCGCGGCACCGCCAACACCGGACAGCCCATTGTCAATATTGCCGCGTTCGGATCCAGCGAGCGTATTGGGTCATCCGAAATCTGATCCTTGCTGATGATGACAAGGTCGGCGGCACGGGCTTCGCGCGGCACGGCTTTGTCGGGAAGATCGAGTGCCGATCTCCATTCCTTTGGACCGGCAGTGTCTTTGGTCAACCGAATAAACAGCCGCTCTTTCGCAGCGATTTCGGCGGATAGCTTCTGGCGCTCGAGTTCAGCCTCGTGCAATTCAACCGCCGGCTCAACGCCTCTTGGCAAAATCGGCATGCATGCCGTAATACCAATCAGCGTCGCGTTGAACTGATGCGCGAGATCGGCGGCGAGCCGGATGCGATTTTCCGGAGTTGCCTCATCGATGTCGAGATGGACCATCACCGATGCAAAGGACATCGCAAAGGCCTCGTACTCGCGTCAAACAACCGGGCATGTCCCGTGGCGTTAATGTTGCGCGCGGCCGGTCGTGAAATCGGTCCAGGCCAAGGTCACGGCAAAGATGACGAATGGCAGCACAATCGCGGCAATCACAATCGCTGTATCTCGCGGCATGACTTTGTCCTCCAGTTTCAAACTATTATCCGGCGTGGACGGATTCGCGCTTTGACTTGGATCAAGCGACGTTCGGGAAATCGGCGAAGCGCTCCATTCACCGTTCCAGGGTCTTGAGGAACGCGATGACGTCGCCGACCTGACCGGGATCCAGCTGAAACTCCGGCATGGTCGGATGGCCGGTGACGATGCCCTCCGCCAGCGCTTCTTCCAGCGTTTCGACCGGATACTTGAGATGCAGGTTGCGAAACGGCGGCGCGATTCTGAGCGGGCTCGGGCTGACCTTGTCGATCGAATGGCAACGCGCGCAATTGACTCGCACGAAAGTTTGGCCGCGCTGCGCCGCCGGCGATTGAGCTTCCGACGGGCTTGGCCAAGCGATCAACAGTGCCGTCGCGGCACCCAGCATGTACAAAGTGGATTTCGCGGCTCGGTTCACCAGGACACCTTGGAATTGTTTGCGCAGTTGCAATTCGCCGAATTGCTTGTGCGGCATTCCGCGGTCGGCGCGCGCGACGCGGTCGACTGAGGTCTCGCAGAATTGGCGAAATTCAGCTCGAGCGTGACCATTCGGCGAGACAACAAATCCGCGGAGTCGGGCCATTTGCCTGCCAGTGCAGATAGATCGTTATGGTTCGCGCCGGTATCGGCTCGCGCCGCGCGATGACCGCGCCAATTGCGCCACCACTGGAACGCTCGCGCCTGCAATGGCAGATGCAGCGTATGGTGAAAAGCACGCGTCATGGCGGCTGTTCCGCAGCCACAGCCTGATTAGCCGTTCGGCAGACCGAGCGCTGCGCGGTTTCGCAAGACAATCCGCCGTGAGCTCGGTAACTCGATCGCGGCCGCGCTTTCGAGATCGCTCAGCGTGCGGGACACCGTCTCGATGGTGAGACCGAGATAATCGGCGATGTCCTGGCGCGACATCGGCAGCTCGACCTGATTGCCAGCCGCCCCGCGTATGGCCATGTCCAGCAGAAAGCCGCCGACCCGTTCCTTGGCGGTCTTGATCAACAGCAGGATTTGATCCTGCACGCGGCGCAACTCGCGGCCCGTGACGGTCCAGAGCTCGCGCGCCACCTCATTATCGCGTCCTGCCAACGCCATCAGCGCGCTGCGCTTGACGACCAAAACCTTCGCATTGGTGATGGCCTCGGCCGAAGCCGTGTGCTCGTTGCCGGTCTCCAGACCGAAGATGTCACCCGGCAAGCAGAAGGCGCCAACTTGGCGTCGGCCATCGGCGAGAACCTTGTAGGTCCGTACCGCGCCGCTGACGACCTTGTAGAGGTAGTCCGCGGGCTCGTTCTCGCCGTAGATTTCGGCATTGCGGGCGAACGGCATCGCGGCGCCCATCATGTCGATGGTCCCCGCCAGGGCGTTGTTGGGGGCGGGCACCGGGTGGGAAAGACCGTTGGTGCCGCGAGATGATCCGGTTGGGATTGCGCGTTGAGTCAGCATGGCCAGTCCTCCAAAATTTGACGAGGACATCGATATGCGACGAGCGGCTTGGCGAAAATTCAGATATCGTCCCTAAGGGATTTGCCGGAGGTCCGGCCGGGTGGGGGCGCTTGAATTTCCAAGCATTTTCGCGTCCGCGATGCCGATGCGAGCGAGACCAGGATGGCTCAATCTGTGACCCAGGAGGCTGACGCGGCATCAAGGCCGATATCCGCGTTTCGCGAAGCCTTGGCACGGCCACGAACCGCCTATGCGCTCGCGCTTGGGCTCGTTGCGCTGGTGTTCCTCATGCTGGCGCTGGTCGGCCCGGGCTTTAGCAATCAGCAGCTTTATCTATTTCTGGTCCCTCCGGTGCTGATTTCCGGAATCATCGGCGGCTGGGGCCCGGGACTGTTGGCGACGTTTCTCGGTCTCGTCATTCATCTGTACAAGTCCGGTGAATATTTGAATTTGATCGACACCAGCGCGCCGACGTTCGGAATCGATCTCGGACGTGCGATTACGTTCACGGCGCTTGGTATTGGCATCTCGTGGTTCGGCGAACGGCTGCGGGCGAGCTTGTTGCGGGCAACGCAAAGCGCCCAAGACGCGACGGCGCGCGAGGCGCATCTGCAATCAATCCTCGATACGGTGCCAGAGGCGATGATCGTCATCGATGAGCGCGGCATCATTCAATCGTTCAGCGCGGCGGCCGAGCGGTTGTTCGGCTATACGCCAGCCGACGCACTGGGCAAGAACATCAAGCTCATGATGCCGTCGCCGTATCGCGAAAATCATGACGGCTACATGGCCCGGTACTTGCGGACCGGAGAGCGGCGGATCATCGGCATCGGCCGCGTCGTGGTTGGCGAACGCCGGGACGGCTCAACGTTCCCGATGGAGCTGGCGGTCGGAGAGATGAAGTCGAGCAACCGGCGCTTTTTCACGGGCTTCATTCGCGACCTGACGGAACGCCAGAACACCGAGGCACGACTGCAAGAGTTGCAATCGGAACTCGTGCACATTTCACGGCTCACCGCGATGGGCGAAATGGCGTCCACGTTAGCGCATGAGCTCAACCAGCCGCTGTCTGCGATCGCCAACTACATGAAGGGCTCGCGGCGGCTGCTCGAAGGCTACGCCGATGAACGAGTCGGCATGGTGCGCGACGCCATGGACAGCGCCGCCGAGCAAGCGCTCCGGGCCGGCCAGATCATTCGTCGGCTACGCGATTTCGTCGCGCGCGGCGAAAGCGAGAGTCGCGTCGAAAGCATTCAAAAGCTGGTCGAGGAAGCCTGCGCGTTGGCCCTGGTCGGCGCCAAGGATCTGAACATCCGCGTTCGATTTCAGTTCGATCAGTCGGTCGACCTGACGCTGGCCGACCGAGTTCAAATCCAACAGGTGGTGTTGAACCTTGTCCGCAATGCCATTGAAGCCATGCAAGATTCGAAAATCCGCGATCTGACTGTTTCAGTGACAGCGGCGCCAGACGACATGATTCAAGTCAGTGTCTCCGACACCGGGCCGGGTCTCGCACTGGAGCTCGCCGGCCAACTGTTCCAGCCATTTGTCACCACCAAGCCGCAAGGGTTGGGAGTGGGGTTGTCGATCTCGCGGACCATCGTCGAAAGTCACGGTGGTCGGATTTGGGCAGAAGGCAATCCCGCGGGCGGAACCATTTTCAATTTCACATTGCGCGCGGTGACCAAGGAGGAGATTAGCGATGCCGTCTAACGGCATGGTGCATGTTATCGACGACGATGATGCGATGCGGCAATCGCTGGCCTTCTTGCTGAAGGCCGCGAACGTCAAGGTTCACACCTATGATAGCGCATCGGCGTTCCTCGACGTTTTGTCGAAGGTCGAGCCCGGCTGCGTCATTTCCGACGTGCGGATGCCCGGGATGAGCGGCCTTGAACTCCTGCTGCGTCTTCGGGAGCTTAAGGTCCCGATGCCGGTTATCGTCATCACCGGACACGGCGATGTGCCGCTTGCGGTCGAAGCCATGAAACACGGCGCGGCCGACTTCATTGAGAAGCCATTTGACGACGAAGTCTTACTGGCCGCCGTGCGTTCGGCGTTGCGCACACAGGCGACCGACAGCGAGCAACAGGCGGCCCGCGCGGCGATCGCGGATCGGTTGACCAGCCTCTCGACCCGTGAGCGGCAGGTGCTTGAAGGGCTGGTGGCCGGTCAGCCGAACAAGACAATCGCCTACGACCTCGGCATCAGTCCCAGGACTGTCGAAATCTATCGCGCCAATGTCATGACCAAGATGGAGGCAGCCAGCCTTTCCGATCTGGTCCGTATGGCATTAGTAGGCGGTCTGCTGAGCGCGACGGAGACGGACAGGCTCAAAAGTCGCTGATACGCCACATCGCGGACGACGCGGCCCGACGTATCGACGTAATTTGAGCTAGGTCAAAGCGCGCCGAACAGTTTTGCCTATCAAAGATCGTTGACCAGTAGAACCGCGGCAAGCTGCGGGCGAGCGGAATTTATGGAACAGCAGCACGATACGGCTATTCCGCGTATCGCGATAGTCATCATCGATGACGACGCGGCGGTCCGCAAATCGCTTAAGTTTTCGCTGGAGGTCGAAGGCTTTTCGGTGCGGGCATTCGCCGACGGAAGAGCATTGCTCGATCAGCAGGAATTTCCCAACTGCAACTGCCTGGTGGTGGACCAAAACATTCCGGAAATGAACGGCATCGATCTTATCGCTGTGCTGCGTCAGCGGCACGTTTCGGCCCCGGCGATTCTCATTACCAGCCATCCCAGCGCTGCGTTGAAGGCACGTGCCCGGAACGACGGTGTCCCCATCGTGGAAAAGCCGCTGCTCGGCAGCGCGCTGGTTGACGCCATCCACAGCGAGATGGCTCGTCCGTCCACGTCGCCGCACGGTTGATCTGCATCAAGGCTCCGATTGCGCGGCCACCTAGTTTGGGCGGCATCACACCTGGCCAGGTGGCAAACGGAGGACGGTCATGATCAAGGACATTGTCGTCAACCTGTCGGTAGATACCAAAACAGACCCGGCACGGGACTACGCGATCTCGGTCGCCAGGGTGTTTGATTCGCATCTCTCGGGCGTTGCGTTTATCTATGATCCGCTGACACCGGGGACGGTCTTCGACAGCGTCTCGGCCTCCATCATCGCCACGCAACGCAAGATCTACGAGGACGCCGCTAAAAACGCGGCCGCCGCTTTCGACAAGGCCGCGCGGCAGGCCGCAATCTCCGCTGAATCGCGCGTGGTTTCCGCCACCATCGCAAGCTGCGCTGAAATGTTCGGACGAATCGCGCGCCTTTACGATCTGTCGATCGTGGGGCAGGCCACGCCGGATGGCAGCTTTGATGACGCCATGGTTATAGAGGCGGCTCTATTCGCCTCCGGCCGACCAGTTCTGGTGGTGCCCTACATCCAATCGGAGCCGCTCAAGCTCGATCGGACCTTGGTGTGCTGGGATGGCAGCCGTAGCGCCACCCGCGCGATCTCCGATGCGTTGCCTTTCCTCAGGCGCAGCAAGAGCGTCGAGATCATCACGGTCGCCAAGAAGGACGACAACCGCAGTGAAATCTCAGGCGCCGACATCGCGCACCACCTCGCTCGCCACGGCATGAAGGTCAATCTCAAGCGCATCGTTGCGCCCGATACCGATGTTCCGAATGCGGTCCTGTCGTATGCGGCCGACGCTTCGACCGACCTGATCGTAATGGGCGGCTACGGCCATTCGCGGCTGAGGGAGTTTGTGCTCGGCGGTACGACCCGCGGGATGCTCAGTTCGATGACGGTACCAACCTTCATGTCGCATTGAAGCCCACCAACCGGCCGCCGCACACCTGGAGACAGCATCATGTCGATCGCCGAACAAACAAACAGCGCCGTTGGCGCCCCAAGCGTCACTCGTGAACCGAGTTGGCTTGCCGGAAATTGGGGCCTGCTGGCCGCAGTCGCGGCATTGATTGTCATTCTGCTGCTGCCGACGCCAGCGGGGCTGCCGGTCGCGGGCCATCACATGCTCGCGATCTTGGCTTTCGCGGTGATCGTGTGGATGACCGAAGCGGTCGACTACGCCGTGTCGGCCGTCATGATCGCGGCGCTGATGGCGTTCTTGCTGGGATTTTCACCGAACCCTGCCAATCCCAAGGTGCTGATGGGCACCAGTGCGGGCCTTGGCCTTGCCTTCAGCGGCTTTGCCAATACGGCATTGGTCCTGGTCGCCTCAGCGTTGTTTCTCGCCGCCGCGATGACCGCGACCGGTCTCGACAAGCGCGTCGCGCTCAGCATCCTGTCGCGCGTCGGCGTCGAAACGCGCCATGTCATCGTCGGCACCATTTTGGTCGGCTTCGTGATCGCGTTCTTGGTGCCGTCGACCACGGCGCGCGTGTCCTGCCTCGTCCCGATCACGCTCGGCATCATCGCGGCCTTCGGCGCCAGCAAGAAGAGCGCCTTCGCGGCCGCATTGATGATCACCACGGTGCAAACCGCTAGCATCTGGAATGTCGGTATCAAAACCGCCGCGGCCCAGAACATGGTGGCGATCGGTTTCATCGAGAAGACGTTGCAGCATTCGATTACTTGGCTCGAATGGTTGCTGGCGGCTGCGCCATTCGCAGTGTTGATGTCGATTGCGTTGTATTTCGTTGTCACGCGGATGATGCCGCCAGAGATCAAAGCGGCGCCCGGCGGCCGCGAGGCGATCCGCAAGGCGCTTGCCGACCTCGGGCCGATGAAGACCTCCGAGATCAAGCTCCTTGCCATCTCGTTGACCCTTTTGGCGTTCTGGGCAACGGAAGGCGTGCTGCACAAGCTCGACACCAGCACCACCACCATCACGGCGGTCGCGCTGATGTTCATGCCCGGTATCGGCATCATGACCTGGAAGGAGGCCCAGGCCAAAATTCCATGGGGCACCGTCGTGCTGTTCGGCATTGGCATCAGCCTTGGCACGGCGTTGCTCCAGACCAAAAGCGCGACATGGCTCGCCGACATCGTGGTCGCCGAGTTCGGCCTCAAGCAGGCCACCGCGATGTTCGTCTTGGCGGTGATGAGCCTGTTCCTGATCGTGATCCATCTCGGCTTCGCCAGCGCCACCGCGCTGGCGGCCGCCATGATCCCGATCGTGATCGCGGTTCTCCAAAGTGTCGCCACGCCGGGTATCAATATCGTCGGCATGACGATGCTGCTGCAATTCGTGGTGAGCTTTGGCTTCATCCTGGTGGTGAATGCACCGCAGAATATGGTGGCCTACGGCACCGAGACGTTCGAGGCGCGAGACTTCGTGCGCACTGGACTGGTGCTCACAGTGATTGCGTTCGCGCTGGTGATGGTGCTCGGGGCGACGTACTGGCGGTGGCTCGGCTACGTCTAAACACATCGGAAGGGGCAGGGCGCTGCGCAGAGACCGCGGCGCCCTTCACGTTTTCCAAACAAGTGATGCGAGATGTCGATCCTGATCATGTCGCCGGTTGGACGGAAGCGACCTGAAAGGTATGCACCTCATCTTGATCGCGAATGGTCACATACTCGCCCGGCACGAAGCTGTGCGCGCCGAACCGATATCCGGATTCGTCGTCGTCCACGCGCTTGGGGTCATAGTCAAATACCCAGCGGGCATGTTCGCTGCCGCCCGGCTTGTGCGTAAGACGGCCAATCCGATCCTGTTCGCCATCCCAGAATCGGACCACTCGGCAATGATCGCGATGGACCTGCCACGTCTTGGCATCGATATGGCCGTTGGCATCCAACGGAGCAACAAATTCATAGCCGTGACGCGTCGATCCGGATGGAAACTCCTTGGAGCGGGCGGCATGGAGCCGTATGCGTTTGAAATTGTGCGGCAGGGTCATTGCGAGCTCCCACGGTTTGGGTTCGGCGAACACGTTGGCCAAGCGTACGTGTTCGTTCCTTGATCTTGATCAAAGCCGTAATTGACCTACCGCAAAGACAGTTTCCCGTCGTTCCTTAGTCTCGACCTGACATCATTGACGATGCGAACGGAGCGACCATGAGACTTCCCCAAGACAGGAACGACCGCGTGATGCTCGGTGTGCTCACGGCGTTCGTCGGTGTTGGCCTCGCGGTGGGCCTGAGCAATGTTACCATCAATACA
>Ga0209515_10007614_pt1 | contig 12998 bp, 13 predicted proteins | sample Subgroupgradi54m_FD_187454 | JGI IMG/M metagenome (GOLD analysis project Ga0209515, IMG submission 187454) | Subsurface groundwater microbial communities from S. Glens Falls, New York, USA - GMW60B uncontaminated upgradient, 5.4 m (SPAdes)... ...
TTACTCCTGCGCTATCTTTTGAGTATATGTATAGTGCCATTCCTTTTTGATCAGTCAAGTAATTTCCCATTTTGGAGCTTGACATCATTTTATATACATCATTTTTCATTGCTTCTGGGCTGGTTGCTGGAGTTTCTGTGGGTGTTGCAACTACGGGTGCTGAAACTGGCGCTTTCCATGTAAAGTGGTGATAAATCCTATATGCCCCGTATAATCCTACTACTGCAATTATTACTACGGCTGCAATCTTCGTGTATTGTTGATTCATTATTCCACCTCCTTTCTTTTCATTTTCAAATACTCAAGTGTAAAGGCAGATTAATTCTTCTGTCTTAGAAATGCAGGATGCGCGTCCTGCGAGCAATCGAAGGATCTAAGTCAGAGATTATCCTTAGCTTTAATTCTTACTAAAAACACCTGATAAGAATATAGACTCTTTAAGAAGTGGCGTCAATAGGGGTTACATTTCTGACCTGTGGCTCTAAAAGGAAAGGCTCCCCAGGAGTGACTACCTTACGCCTACTATAGATTGGTTCCAGTCTTAGCCTATTGATAATACCTCTTCTCCACTTAACTTGTTCCTCTGGAGTTTTACTTGCATAGGGATTTCCAGGTCTTTCTATCTGGGCTTTCAAGCTTTTTATAATCTCTGCAGCGTCAAGCTGCTCGGGCGCAGCCAAGACTTTCAGTATGTTTGCATCAGATGCTGGCCTAGGTTCATCCTGAGTCGATGAGTCTTCGGAAAACGCAGACCATGAGTCTATAAGCATACCTGTTTCTAAATCAACACTTACGCCTGTATCTTGGCTTGCTCCTGCCCAACTAAATTCTCCTCTTCTTAAATTCCAATATCCCTGTTCATATGCTGTGCCATAATCATCATTGTATCCATCTCTTCCTTCAACCTGAAGTGCTAACCAGGGAATCTGTCTCCATAAATCAACTTGGGCTCTTGAAGCTCTTCGTGCAGCAGCAACGTATTCATCTCTCACTTCAATTAGTTCTGCAATTGCGGGGTTAGGATATTCTGCGGGTTCTTCTCCTGTTATAACTTCGCTTGTCATAATATTAGAGCAGAATGCAATAGTATCACTTTATCCTGAATTGTCAATCTACGTTTTTCTGGAATGTTTTTCGAGCCATTTGGAAATTTCTTTAATGCTCGGTTTTTTATTTTCGATCCATAACGCAGTTTCTACTACCTCACTTTGTTTGGCTAGGAATTTATACCCATTCAGCTCTAGAAAAGTCATCACGGAAAACATAGCTGTCCTTTTATTCCCATCGACAAACTGATGGTTCATAAGAAGAGAATGCACTAGCGCTGCGCCCTTTAAGAAGATATCTTTGTATAAATCCTCTCCGCCAAAGGTAGACTGTGGCCTTGCAACTGCTGATTCCAAAAGACCTAAATCGCGAAGTCCATGGGATCCACCAAAATTTTCGATTGCTAGATCATGAAGAAGCAGAACATCCTGCACTGTTAAATATTTCATAAAGTGCGGAGTTATTTTTTGGCGAGCTCAGCGAAAGCCTTTTTATATCTTTCTAAGAGGTTCTTTGCAACAGAGTATACTTCGGGATCAATCAGCGAATCCACAACTTCACGCGGATTGAAGTCAACTATAAGACGCTTTTTTGAAGGCTCAAATTGTACTTTTGCCATGTCTACGTCTCCCACTTGACTTAAAATCTGTCTTGAGATGGTTAAGGCTTTCGAATTTCCTACTGTGATCAATTTTTGCATCATGTTATAACAATGTTATAACGAATTGAGATAATTGTCAAGTGGATTAATTCTTCTGTCTTAGAAATGCGGGCTTGCCTCGCTGAACTTCGACTAGTTTTTTTGACGAAGGAAGGCGGGGATGTCCCAAACTTCTTCATCGTTTTCTTGATTTTGTCCTTGAGGGTTGGGAGTTTGGGTTTGATTATTATTCTGATCTTGTATTGGCGGTTTGTTTGTATTTTGGTCTTCCTGCCCGGAATTTTGAGAGGAGTTGTATTGCTGAATTGGCGGAGCAACAAATTCTCTTAAAGTTTGGCGAGTTGAGTCAAACCCTGTTGCAATAACTGTAATCTTCATTTGGTCTCGCATAGTTTCATCTATCGTTGCGCCAAAAATTATATTTGCATCTGAGTCTGCTGCCTGAGAAATAATTTTTGCCGCTTCATCAACTTCACTCATTGTAAGATCTGGCCCACCGATGACATTGAATAGAACTCCCCTAGCTCCTTCCATTGTGATTTCCAAAAGAGGCGAAGCAATTGCGCTGCGAGCAGCTGCCTGCGCCCTATTCTCGCCAACTCCTGTTCCTATTCCCATAAGAGAAGATCCTGCGTTTTGCATTATCGTGCGAACGTCTGCGAAGTCGACGTTAATTAAACCAGGCATTGTTATCAAATCTGATATTCCCTGAACTCCTTGAGTCAAAACTGAGTCGGCGACTTTGAAGGCTTCGAGCAAGGATAATTTTTTATCAACTACGTCTAAAATCCTCTGGTTTGGAATTACGATCAGTGTATCCACTTTATCTTTAAGCTGTTCTATTCCTTCCTCGGCAGCAACCATTCTCCTAGTCCCCTCGAACGTAAATGGCTTAGTAACAACGGCAACCGTTAGCGCTCCTACTTCTTTTGCGGCGCGAGCAATAACAGGAGTTGCGCCCGTTCCTGTTCCTCCACCCAGTCCAGCAGCTAAGAAAACCATGTCAGTTCCCTCTAAAATATCTTTTAGTTTTTCATACGATTCTTCAGCGGCTTGGATTCCAACTTCTGGATTCCCACCCGAACCTAGCCCCTTTGTGAGTTCCTCGCCAATTTGGACTTTTGTTGCAGCTTGATTTAAAAGAAGTGACTGAGCATCGGTATTAACTGCTATAAAATCAACGCCTTGAATGGAGCTTTGGGAGATCATGGAGTTAAGCGCATTACTTCCTCCACCTCCTACACCCATTACTCTAATCTTTGCAAAATTAGTTGTTTGAGGCTTAATGAGCATATTTGACAAATCGTAACAGATACAATCAAGAATTTCAAATGGTAAAAATTAAATAGCAAATATACACGATCAATTAGGGGATGAAGGATTTTATGAGTTCGATAAATCTTTTTGTAAGCTTCCCAAGCCTAAGAGACGAAATGCCGGGGATTGACATTTTGAATGACGAGGTAGACTCTGTGCCAGTCATTGCACCATAGATTGCAAGACCAACCACGGTTGCAAAAGGAGTGTCTTGAATTTCATCGATTATTCCTTTTATATTTTGAGGCTGTCCAATTCTCACAGGCATCGCAAGCATTCTCTTTGCGCCGTCCACTGCCCCAACGGTTCTTGCTCCTCCTCCGGTCACAACTAAACCAGATGGGGTTTGTCCGCCAAATCCGGATTTTTTGATTTCAAGTCCTACCATAGTAAATATCTCATTAAGCCGCGGTCTAATTATTCCGTCAACTAGAGTCTTTTGGGAGACTTTACTAAGCTGCTCTGGCAAACCAAGAGAGCCTAAATCTACTTCGTCCGCCGGGCGTTTTTCGCGTGTCTCCTGCTGCGACTCTACGTCTCCCTCATATTTTAAAATTTTTTTGACAGGACGAGAAAGAAAAAGCTTTACTTTCTCAGCTGATTCTAGGGAAATTCGAAGACCAATTGCTAAATCATTTGTTATGTGCCGAGCTCCTATTGGAAGAACCGATGAAAAAGCAAGAGAACCATCAATGTAAATTGAGATATCAGTAGTTCCTGCGCCTATGTCAACGAGTACAACTCCTAATTCTTTTTCCGTATCTGAGAGCGCGGCTAGGCTACTTGAATATCCAGAAAATACCAACCCAGCTACATCAACTCCCACTTGGGAAAAAGCTTTTTCAAGATTTCGAACTGTTGGGCTTCCTGCGGTTACAATATGAGTTTCTACCTCAAGTCGCGTTCCCGACATCCCAACCGGATCTTTAATCCCTTCCTGTCCATCCACAGTGTAGCTACGTGGTAAAACATGTATTATTTCACGAGTTGAAGGAAGAGATACGGCTTTTGCTGCATCAATAACGCGGGCGACATCGCTTTCATTTATTTCTCCCTCTGGCTGGGATACCGCCACAACCCCTCGTGAATTTTGTGATTCGATGCTTCCTCCACCAACTGAAGCAATAACTCTGGAAACTGAAACTCCCGCCATTCGCTCAGCTGCTTCAATTGAGGAATTAATTGCAACAACAGCTTCTTCAATATTTACAATTTGCCCCTTTTTAATTCCGGCAGATGCAATTTCTGAAACGCCAAATACGTTAACAGCTTCGTCCACTTTTGTGATTATCGTGACTACTTTTGAAGTTCCAATGTCAACTCCAACTACAATTTTATTTTCACTCATAAACTAAAAAGAAATGATTGGTTTTTGATACCTAAAATCCAGACGTTTAAACGCCTTACCCTCTATTTTAAGCTGAGAGACGATTAATTGTAAAGAGGTTATCTGCTCCGATATGTTCTTTTTAGGATCTATAATCACAACGCTATCCCCATCAAGCTTAATTATGTAAGTGAGATCTCTTGATGTTTCCAAAGATTTATAGAGAATTTTTTTCTCTCTAAGAATCTTCTCTACCTTAGCACTACTTGAAGTTTGATCTTTTGCAAGAGGACTGACAAACATAGGTTCTTTTTGAAAAAATGCGCTATAAAAAAGTAAGAGCGCTATAATCACTAGACCCACAAAAACAAGAACAAGTCCAAGTTTTTTCCTAGACTTTTCTTTTTTTTGTTTTTTAGTTAGAGTTTTTCGAGGCAGCATATAAAACTTGCACAATTTTTGCGGCTGCATTCTTTGGAAAATGAGATTTCGAAGATTTAAGTTTATACCTGCCAATGTTTTGCATCATATTATTAATTTCAAAATAAAAATGTTCCGGACTCAAAGACTTTTGCTCTCCTATTTCTCCAAGGCCTAATTCTTTTAGAAAATGGGCATTTTTCAATTGTTCATTTTTTTGAGAGATGGGTAATGGAATTAAATATGAAGGTTTTCCTAGAACTATTAACTCTGAAATTGTATTTGCTCCTGCACGAGAAACAACTAAGCTCGCTGCTTTGATGATAGAGCCTATTTCTTCGGGAGAAAAAAACTTAGACAAAATATATTTTCCTCTTTTACTATTATTTAAACCCTCTTTAAGAATTGAAAGTTTTTCAAAATCTTTAAACTCCGATGCCGCTCCGCTCTGATGAACCAAAGTATATTTGTCCAAAAGCTTTGCCAGGCAGCCCGCCACCAAAAGATTTATAAAATGTGATCCTAAACTTCCACCAGTTATATAAATGACTGGATCCCCACTTTCTATATTGAATTTCTTTGTGGGATGAAGGATCGTTTTTCTGATAGGATTTCCCGTAAGAACTACTTTTTCTTTTGGAAAGTATTTCGCAGAGGATTCAAATGAAATACAAATTTTATCAGCGAATTTTGAAACTAATTTATTTGTAAAACCGACCTCAAGTGTTTGCTCATGAATTACAATAGGAATTTTTAAAAATTTTGCTGCAATAATTACAGGAAAACTTACATACCCTCCAAAACCAACCACCACATCAGGACTAAACTTTCTTAGAATTAAAAACGCCTGGACAAAACCTAAAGGCACTTTAGCTATAGACGAAAGACTGTGGCGCGTCAGGCTTCTTTGCAGTCTACCAGTTTTTAATACGCAGAATGCGATCCCCTTTTTTGTAATCGTTTCGTATTCAAGCGAAACCGCTTTGTCTCCCTCAAGCGCGTATTTTCTTCCGATATATAGAACTTCTGCTTCGCTTCCAAGCTCCTCTATTACAGACAGAGCCGGAGTTAAATGTCCACCAATTATTACAATTTTCATAATTTTATTTTTTTCTTCTCAAACGGGATAATGTAAAACCTGCATTGCTTTGGGCTTGGCTTTGGCGTGATATATTAAGAAGGATTCCCGCTGATATCAGGTCAACGATTAGAGCTGACCCGCCATATGAAATAAAAGGAAGAGGAACACCGGTTAAGGGAAGTAACGCAGTTTGTGCTCCTAAGTTTACAATGGTTTGGATTGCAATAAACGAAGTGATTCCTCCCGCTAATAGCTTTCCAAAAGCATCTTTTGCTCGGAGAGATATGTAAAAACCCCTGTAGATTATAAAAAGCATAATAAGTAGCAAAACTACGACTCCAATAAAGCCTAATTCTTCAGCAATTATTGCAAAAATTGAATCAGTTGTCGCCTCTGGAAGATATGCATACTTTTGCAAAGAGTTACCAATTCCAACTCCAAGGACTCCCCCCGAACCCAGAGCAATTAATATTTGACGAAGATGGTAAGAAGAGGATTCAAGCCCTTGCTGGGGATTTAAAAATGTCGCAAGTCTTTGTACACGATATGGCTCAACCAAAACTAACCCAATGCCCCCCAGCCCTACTAGAGGAATTAAAGAAAGAATATGCAAAATATTTCCTCCAGACAAAAAATAAAGCACAATAGCTTCACCAAAGATTATAAAAGCCGTTCCCATATCTGGCTGAAGCATCACTAAAAAAATGACAAGTCCAACTAAAAGGAGGAATGCCAAGAATCTTTCTTTTTCGCGAGTTGCAAACCACGCGGAAAGATAAATGGTGAGCGCCAGCTTTACAAACTCAGAAGGCTGCAGCACAAAAGCGCCTAGGTTGATCCATCTTCTTGCACCCAAAACTTTTACTCCAAGTCCCGGAACAAAAACTAAAAAAAGTAAAAATATAGAACCTAGAAGTATTGGAAGGGCTAAATTATAATACTTGTGGTAGTCAAAAAATGAAACCAGAGAGAGTGCTCCGAATCCAATAACTACCCAAAAAAGCTGATCTTTTATGTATCTATACTTATCGCCAAAATCTCTAAAAGCAACATAGCTTGATGCATCATAAATCATAAAAAGTCCAAAGATGGTCAAAATTGCAATTCCCAAAAGTAGGGCAAAATCGGCTTTTCTTATGATGATTTTTTGTACTTTAAGCATATTATGTAGTATAGACTAAAATACCTGGTTGTAAAAAGGGGTGGCGTTATTTGGACAGCGCTGCTATGAAAAGACCTAGGATTGCAAAGAAGAAACCAAAAAGCCATGCTCTCATAACAATTTTTGGTTCTTCCCAACCGCGATTTAGAAGCAAAAGGTGAAATGGAGCAACAGGGAAAATTTTTCTTTTTAGAAATTTTTTACCAAATAATTGTATCATTGAAGATCCTACTTCAAGTATAAAAACTCCTCCTATTACGCCCAGAGCTAAGATTTTATTATTCAGAAGTCCAATTACGGCAAGTATTGCACCTAAAGACATAGAGCCCACATCCCCCAGCCAAATCCTTGCTTTAAAAATATTAAAGTATAGAAAAGCAGAAACGCTCCCAATTAAAATTGCAATAAATATTGTTAAGGTTTGATCAAGGGCAGATGAAGAGATCGCCAAGAATGCTCCCAAACAAATTAGCAAAAGGCCAGAAGCAAGTCCATCAAGCCCATCTGCAATATTAAAAGCGTTCACGAAAGAAACAATAGCAAACATTGCTAGAAATATGTAAATAAAACCTAAATCCACAAGACCAATTCCTCTTATAAAAATTGTGGAATAACCAAGTTTAAAAAATAAAATAAGAGATATAAAAAAAGCAAGTCCTAACTGCAAGAGGAATTTGTGCCTAAATCTTAGACCAAAAAAGGCATATTTGCTGGAATTACCTACAAGTTTTTTAATATCGTCATAAAGCCCAAGAACTCCAAAGCTAACAAATGCAAACAACAAAATAAAAACCTCCCAAATGGAGGCTTTAATGTTGAATATTCCGTAACTCCAAAGAGAGAGAACTGTGACCACTCCGATAATGAGAACTCCACCTCCAAATGGAGTACCTACTTTCCATTTATTAAGCTTATCAAACACAGGAGTAGGCTTATTAAAAGGGTCTACTGTCCGTTGTTTTTGGCGCCTTAGCTTTACTTTATATAAGAAGTCTATGAAGGGAACTATCAAAATTCCCGTTGCTACTAAAGAAAGCAGTGTCAATCCCAAAAGCTTTACTTGATCCATAAGTTATAATTATACCCCATGCATACTTTAATTCAACTTTGGTCTTTAATAAGTTTGATTTAGCTTTGAATAAAGATCTTGGGCTTCTTCCAACTCTTCTTTTGTATTTACTCCACGCCATGGCATGAATCCACCCGCTACATCTTCCACTTTTTCTTTGTTTTTAATAGCAATACGTAACAGGCTTACCAGGTAATATTCTCCTGTAACCGCACTTTTTGGAACTTTTGACAAATATTTTCGGAGAAAAGATAAATTAAAAACGTAACAAGCCGGATTAATTTCTTTTATTTTCCGCTCTATAGGTGTTGCATCTTTTTCTTCAATAATCCCAGATACTCTCCCATTTTTGTCTCTGATAATTCTTCCTAATCCTGTGGGATTTGATACTTCCAGAGTAAGAAGCGTTAATGCGTTTTTGTTTTGCCGGTGTAATTTTATGAGCTTTTCTAGAGTCTGCCTTTTGTAAAAAGCTGAATCGTCTCCTTGAATAACCAAAACATCAGTTGTTTCTTTTGGCAAAACTTTGATTCCGGTTCCTAGCGCGTGTGCAGTTCCTAATCTTTTTTTCTGTTCTGCAAAAATTACATCTCTTCGTATAAGTTTTTTAACTGAATCTTTAGCAAACCCGACTACTACAACAATTGGTGACAGTTTTAAGCCTCCAAGAAGTTCAACCGCATAAACAATCATGGGCTTATTGCCCAGAAGAAGAGTAACCTTGTTAGAAGTTTTTGACTTCATGCGCTTTCCTTTTCCTGCCGCTAAAATTACACCACCTAACTTATTCATCGCTTCCTCTGACTATATCAGCTCCCAAACTATTCAATCTATCCTCGAATTTCTCATAACCCCTGTCTAGATGGTGAATTTCAAGGATTACGCTTTCTCCTTTTGCAGCAAGCGCAGCAAGCACTAAAGTTGCTCCTGCGCGTAGATCAGAGATTGTCACTATTGCATTATGGAGATTCGTTGGCCCTTTAATTCTCGCAGCGTGTTTGTTTTCGGCGTTGTCGTCGTCGATGTTGAAATTATAAAACTCTTCAGGATCTGTTACTTTGGGATTAAATAACTCCACATCTGCTCCCATTTTCTGAAGCTGTGGGACATAGCTAAAACGGCTCTCATACACTCTTTCATGAATTACGGATTCTCCATGTGCCTGAGTCATTAGAACTGCCCAAGGAGCTTGCCAGTCTGTCATAAAACCTGGGTAAGTTCCGGTCTCTATGTCTGCTGCTTTAATATCTCCTTTATAGAAAAATCTTATTCCATCTTTTTTTACCTCCACTCCGGCCCCGATCTCTTCCATCTTTTCCATAAAGCTTGAAAGATCTGTTGCTTGAACATCTTTAATAAGAACGTCTCCTTTTGTTATTAGTGCGGCAATAGCGAGTGTGACTAGTTCATTTCTGTCAGCTCCCACGCTAAAGCGCGCTCCGGATAACTTTTTAACTCCATCAATTTCAATCGTGTGTTCATCGATTTTTTCTATTTTTGCTCCCATTCTGTTCAGAAGTTCAATTAACTCGTTTACTTCTGGCTCTTGCGCAGCATTTCTAAGAATTGTTCTGCCGGCTGCTAAAACCCCGGCAAGAATTAATGTTTCCGTTCCTGTGTGAGTGCTTTTTTTAAATGTGTAATCTGTGCCACTTAAACCATTTGGAGCCTTCATATAAAAATACCCATCAGAGCTTTTGTACTTAACTATTACTCCCATTTTTGAAAGCCCATCAATTGTTCTGTCAATAGGACGAGCGCCAATTCTGCATCCACCAGGATTGGGAATAATTGCCTCACCCCTCCGGGCTAAAAGAGGAGCCATAAACATTGCAGAAGTTCTTACTTCCAAAGCTCTCTCAAGTGGTATTTTTGTATTTTTTAAAGCCATAACCTGGATTTTGATGCTATGGTTTTGAGTTTGGACTGTTCCTCCAAGCGCCTCAATAATATCTGCCATGATAAACAGATCCGAGATTAAAGGTATGTTGTCTATTATGACTTCTTGATCTGTTAAACATGCTGCAACTAAGGCTTTTAAAGCCACGTTTTTTGAGCCGGACACAGAAGTTTCTCCCGTTAATTTTTTTCCGCCGTTAACTATAAATTTATCCATTTAGTCCACTAGATACGAAGTTATCTAACGGACTGAACCACCTCCTCTATTAATTCCAATAAATACATATCTTTACCCCTTAGATCTTATCTAACGGGGTGAATTAGCTCCTTCCCTATTTTATATACATCTCCTGCTCCCATAGTAATTACGAGAGTATTTCTGCCGTAATGTTGGGAAGACACGTATTTTACCACATCAGAAAGCTTAGCAAAATACATAGCGTTTTTCCCGTACTTTTTGATCTCTTCGACCAAAAGGCTTGATGAGAAATCATGATCAACTTCTTCCCTAAAAGAAGGAAAAACTTCAGTAATTAGAACTCCATCTGCGTCTGAAAATGAAGTTGAAAACTCTTTGAATAATTTTTTTGTTCGAGAATACATATGTGGTTGGAAAATAGGAATAATTTTATATTTTGGGAAACTTTTACGAAAAGCCTTGAGAGTTTTTTTAATTTCCTCGGGATGATGTGCATAGTCGTCATATAGCAACCCTCCTCCCGGCAAATTTCCGACCAATTCTGACCTTCTTTTTGTTCCACTAAAAACAGATAGTCCTTTTTTTATTTTCTCAATTGACAAACCCACTTCCAGACCAACAATTATTGAAGCAAGACCGTTTAAAGCATTTTGCTCGCCGAAAATCTGCATAGAAAATTGTCCAATTATTATATTATGGGATTTTACCCAAAAAAACATTTTTTCCGGAGAAAAATTCACTCTTTCTAGAACGTAGTCATTATCAGGGGAAAATCCATAGGTTATTTTGCGGACATTAACTGCATTTAGAAATTTTCTGTTCTCTTCTCCGTCCCCACACACAATTAAAACTCCGCTACTTGTTAAATTTTTTGTGAATTCGACTAAAACATTTCTTACCTCATCAACTGAGTTATAAATATCAGGATGATCAAAATCTACATTAGTAACAACTAGAATTTCTGGATTTTGAAAAAGAAACTTGGCCGTTCTGTCACTTACAACATCAGCAAAATACTCATCCGCTTCAGCAACAAAATATTTACCTTTTCCAAAATGTCCAGGAGAACCAAGGGAAGGTATATCTGAGGTTCCAATGACGTACGAAGGATCAAGCTTGTTTTCAGAAAGAACTGTTGCGATCATTGCGGTTGTTGTTGTTTTACCATGAGATCCAGCAATAGAAATTCCACTATATTTTTTACCTAAGATTTCTCCTTTTTGAAACTGTCCTAATGCCCTGCCCTGATTTAGCGCCGGAATGCCTTTGTCGATTGCGGCTTTTACCTCCGGATTTTCCAAGCCTCCGTGGGCAGAAGTATAAACAACACGATCAGCTCCCTCAATATTGCCTTTTGCAAACCCAACAAATGGAATTATCTCGGCTTTTTTGAGTTCTGAGTCTGTTATAAAAGTTTCATTAACATCCGACCCTGTTACGCTAAATCCTGCTTGTTTTGCAACAATCGCAAGGGGCGCCATCCCCACTCCTTTTATTCCAACAAAATGAATTTTTTTTATCTTATTTTTTTGAAGTGTCATTATTTCCTCTATTAGATAAGGCTTCGGCCACGATTTTATATTCATCCCATGGCTCCTCTTTTCCACTGTAATTCATAGACTTTTCATGCGCCTTTCCCGTAATCAAAACCATGTCTTTCTTATCTGCCATTTTTATGGCTGCTGTTATTGCTTCTTTCCTGTCAGCTATTTTAAACACTTTTACGTCTTTCTTTTTTATTCCTGATTCAATTTCATCAATTATTTTATTCGCGTCCTCACTTCTTGGATCTTCCGATGTTAAAAACAGAATATCTGCATAGTCAGACGAAACTTTGCCCATTAAAGGTCTTTTTTCACTGTCACGCTCTCCTGCGCTGCCAAAAACGTGAATTAAACGTCCTTTAACTTTTGGCCTAAGAGAGCTTAAGAGCTGTTCAAATGCATTTGGCGTGTGGGCAAAATCAATTACCACAGAAAAATCCTTTTCGTAAACATAATCAAGTCGTCCTGTGGGCATTTTAAAAGTTTTTATAGCCATATCTATTTCCTTATCGCTCAAGCCCAGAACTCTGCAAACAGAAACTGCAGCAAGAGCATTTGACCTATTGAAATCTCCAAGCAAAACTTCTGAATCAAACCTAAAATTGTCGGATAAGCCATAAGTAACCCAATTGCTATCAGATTTAGAATTCTTTATCCTTGTTAGAAGTTTGTAAGACGGGTCATCGCGATTTACAACATCGCAATCTGCTATTTGTAGCAATTTTAGCTTAGTGTTTAGATAATTTTCAAAAGTTTTATGATAGTCTAAGTGCTCGTGAGTTATATTAGTCAAAACTCCAACTTTTATTGGAATTCCCCAAATCCTATGCTGATCAAGCGCGTGAGATGTAACCTCAAGCACAAAATACTCAGATTTTGCAACAACAGCTTTTCTAAGAAAACTTTGAAGAGAGAATGGAGAAGGTGTAGTTACGTGAAAACCTGTATCGTATTCTTTTCCTCCGATATATGCTCCAACGCTAGATAACATCGAAACAGACTTTCCACTGCTTTTTAAAATATGGTAAATAAGATTAACCGTTGTTGTCTTTCCATCAGTCCCGGTAACTCCTATTATAGTGAGTTTCTTTGCGGGAAAATGGAAAAGTATGTTGCTTGAAACAGCAACAAAAAGGTGGTATAGATTTTTGGTCTTTTGCCACATTGTTCCATTATTATACCTTTTCCACAGCTTTAAATGCTACAATTTATACATGATAAAAAACGTAACAAAGAACACTTTGATTTCCAAACAACATAATATTACGGTTA
>Ga0209515_10007622_pt1 | contig 12992 bp, 15 predicted proteins | sample Subgroupgradi54m_FD_187454 | JGI IMG/M metagenome (GOLD analysis project Ga0209515, IMG submission 187454) | Subsurface groundwater microbial communities from S. Glens Falls, New York, USA - GMW60B uncontaminated upgradient, 5.4 m (SPAdes)... ...
AGAAAGTATAGGCAAAGTTACAATATCGGGTGTCGAAGTCGAGAAGGAAAAATATGATGATGGATCAGATTTTGACCCACTAAAAGAGCTTATGGATCCCAACAATGATGGTCCAATGGCAGAAATTGGAGGACCAAGTGCTACATACTTTACTCTCGATCCGCATGAGGCTCAAAGACAAACAGGAAAACCCTTGCGAGTTATTACTGGAGAAGAACTCCAACAAAGACGTGCTCAGTATGGGAAAGAAAAATTTCCAATTTTCGATAAAGAAGATGGGCCTTTCAGCGCAATTTTTGTTAAAAACATGAAAAATTCAGCAAGAGCTGGTGTTATTAACCAAGCTGTTAATAAATTACAAGATGGAGGATTATTAGTTTTTGAAGGAGGTAGAATAACAAAAGCAGGTGAAATCGATCTTCATTTAGCAGAAGAAACGGGGCTATTTGTTCTGGGAATGACAGCAACACAACTTTTATCGAGCGGAAATAAAGATATTGGGTATGTCTTTCAAAAAGTTCCTCTGGTTCCAGCAGTCTCTCAACCACAAACCACTAGCGCGGCATAAGAATTTTTCCAATATCTTTGAAGGTAATTAAAAGAATGAGTCCCAGAAGAATCGCCATACCAACCGAGTGCGCGTAGCTTTCGATTTTTGGGTTCACTTTCTTTCTTGTTACTGCTTCGAAAAGAATAAAAAACAAGCGTCCTCCATCGAGTGCTGGGATTGGCAAAATATTAAAAAATGCTAAAGAAATCGAAAGAATACCGGCAAGATTTAAGAGCTGCAAAGTAGCTTCTTTAACATTTGGAATCTCTAAAATATTGCCAACGAGCGAGAAGATGCCGACTGGGCCAGAAACTCCTTCTGATACTGGCGCTGCACTTTTTTTCTCCACAGAAACTTTAATCAGCTTACCCATCACATCAAAGTTATAACCAAGAAGATTGATTGGGTGAACTATACCCGATGTAATTTTTTGCACAGGTGTTTTATATTCTAAAATTGCCATTGGGAAAAAACCGATTCCCAAGGCGCCTTCTCCTTTTGGCGGAGCAAGGCGTGGAACAAGCGTTGCTTGGTGGATTGTTCCTGTTTGTACTTCTTGCCAAGAAAGAGTTATTTGTTGTCCTTTGTTTTGATTAACTATTTTTATAAACGCCCCCCTATCAACTACCCTTTGCCCATTTACCGAAAGAATTTTTACTGGCGCTTTTATACCAGCTTTTTCTGCCGGAGAATTTTTTGCAATAACACTCACATACGCATCTTTATCATTGAGGTCAACGTTGGTTTGGGAAACGCCAAAAAAATGATAGTCAGACAAAAGTGGCAGTGTTGTTTTAAAATTCGAGATTCCTAAAAACACGTAAAAAATTGCGCCTGCTAAAACAGCATTCATCACAACACCAGCAACAACTACCAATGCTCGCTGCCGTGGATTTCTAGCAAAAAACGCCCTTTGTGCATCTTTAACTTTTAACTTTTCACTTTGAACTTTTAACTGAGGCCTCCCTGCTCCTGCCTCGTCTTCTCCATATAATTTTACAAACCCGCCAATTGGCAACCAGTTAATTGAATAGATTGTTTCTCCAAATTTTTTCCCAAAAAGACGTGGCGGAAGACCAAATCCAAACTCTTCTACTTTTATGCCAAGCTTTTTTGCCACAAAAAAATGCCCGAGTTCGTGGATTAAGACTAAAACGGAAAGCATGAGTAAGAAAACTAAAAGAGTTAAAATCATTAGATATTAAATTTGCAGTAATTCCTGTTCTTTGTGTTTGCCGATCGCATCGATTTCTTGCATAAATTCGTCGGTTATATTTTGCACTTCTTTTTCGAGCCGCTTTGTTTCGTCTTCCGAAGCATCGGTTAATTTTTTAACAGCTATCATTGCATCATGCCTGGATTGACGTATCATAATTTTACCGTTTTCTAATTTCTGCTTCATTAAATGAATTAGTTGCCCACGTCTTTCTTCCGATAATGGTGGAATAGAAATGCGCACTACTTGCCCGTCGTTTGAAGGATTTAGCCCAACATTTGCTTCCAAAATTCCCTTTTGAATTTCGCCAAGTATTGATGCATCAAACGGAGTCAGCACTAATGTATGAGGATCGGACGCAACAATGGTTGCAAGTTCTAAAATTTTCATTCGCGCGCTGCCGCCGTATGCTGAAATAACAATGCCTTCCACAAGCGATGGTGCTGCGCGCCCAGTACGAACGGTTGATAGATCGCTCTTTAAAACCTCGAGGACTTTTTGCATCTGCATTTTTGTTGTGGCAACCAGTTGATCCATAAAACGTATTATAAAATATTCCCTCTCGAATTAATACTCCTTAATTTTTATCTTCTCTTTGCTTTAGAAATTGCGAACGAAATTTTGGCAGTAGTTGGGACAGCTTTGCCTGTTCTTTCAAAAAACCTAGCATAATCTTTCCATTCTGGATCATGTAAAAGACTTCCCCAATTGCCTATTTTTGAATCTCCCTGCGGCAGAGAATATTGAACATCAACTATTCTCCCTTCAGCAATATGTAGTTTTACTGCTCGTCCCTTTGACAATTTTCCAATTTCTTGATCATCATCATCTCCGTTTACATAGGGAATTTCCGGATCCCATTCTGCCTTAACATACGCACCAATTGGTCTTCGTTTTAAAACATCTTTCTCCTTTGAATCCCAAATAGACTTTTCCTTAAATACTGGCTGTTTTCCTCGTTTGAGTCTAAGTTCTTGGTGGAGCACTTGCCAAAGAGTTTGTCCAAAGAGTTCTACCATTGGTCTTTCCCCAAATGGCACATCTTGAGGTTTGTGTTTCTCAAAAGGTCTATTAATCCCGCGGGGTAATGGACCAGGAAACTCTAAAGCAGGTTCTGTCATAAAACAATTATAACGTATCTATTTTTCTCCAAGTTCAAAGCGTTGAATTCGTTTAATAACAATGTTTTCGCCGATTTTGCCAATGGTTGCTTTTACCATATCGCCGATTGTTTGTGAGCTGTCTCGAATATATTCTTGGGTGAGGAGTTGATCAACGCTTTCTGGATTCATTGCAGCAACTTGCATGGCAATTTCTTTTGCTAAGTTTTTAAATTCGTCTGTTCGTGCCACAAAATCTGTTTCGCAGGCTATTTCAACAAGCGAACCAATACGGCCGCCTGGATGAATGTAGGATTCAATAAGTCCTTGCGAGGTTTCCCGATCAGCTTTTTTACCTGCTTTTTCCATGCCGCGTTTTTTAAGCCACGCTTTTGCTTTTTCGAAGTTATTACTTGTTTCTTCGAGCGCAACACGACAATCGACAATAGATGCTTGTGTCTCGTTTCGAAGCTTTTTAAGTAATTGTAAATTTACTACCATAGCTATTTTTTCTTTTTTCGCCCTCGTTTCTTTGGTTTTTCTTCCACCACTTTTTCTGCAGCTTGACCTTCAACTGCTACTGGTTCTTCTTTCTTCTCTTCTTTTTTTTCTTGTTTCTTGTCACTTGTTGCTTGTTGCTTTTTTCCCTCACTCCATGCATCAAGCATATAATCAACAATTAATTTTACCGAACCGACAGCGTCGTCGTTTGCAGGAATTGGATAGTCAATCACATACGGATCTGCGTTTGTGTCCACAATCCCAATGGTCTCAACTCCCATTCTTTTTGCTTCCCGCACTGCTAAATCTTCTAGGTGCGTATCGATAATAAATAAGGCATCTGGGATTTTATCCATGTCCAAAACACCACCGTAAAACTGTTCGAGTTTTTGTCGTTCTTTGTCAATCAGTCCTAATTCTTTTTTTGTATATTTTGCCCGCATACTTTCGTCTTTGAGGAGGGCTACAATATCGGTCAGTTTTTTAGAATTCTTTTTTACCTCCGCAAAATTGGTTAAAATGCCGCCAATCCAACGCGTTGTAACATAATAGATATTTCCTGGGGCTTCTTCTTTTACTTGTTTTATTTTTTCGGCAATAATGTTTTGCGCTTGGCGTTTTGTACCAACAACAATAACTGTTTTTCCAGTTTGTGCAAGCTCTTTTAGGTGCCGCGCAGCAGTTTCGAGGCCTTCCTTGGTTTTTTCAAGATCAATAATATGAATGTTGTCGCGGGCTTCGAAGATAAAATCCCTCGCTTTTGGATTTTGCCGCGTTACTTGGTGCCCAAAATGGCATCCAGCTTCTAGAAGTTCTTCTAAACTAATTTCTCTCATATTTGTCCTTTAGTCCTCCATCTAACAATGATTATTTTCAAGGACACCTGTTAGATGTGTGTAATGAAGAGATTATACAATAAAAAAGAGCCCAAAGCAACTGATGTCAAAATATGCAATCACTCCAGCTATTGACTTTTAAAAAATCAGATGATATCCTCTGCAAGAAATTATGAGAAGAGGCGAACCACCAGGTATAACTCCAGAAGACGCTCAACCGGTTATCGAAAGGCAACAGATTGATGCACCTTTGATTTTAAGCGCTCTTTACACTCCACAAACAATCTTTGTTGGTCCAATCGAGAAAATCGTAAAAAATGGTGAAGCATCTATCCTGGCAAAATTCGAAGCACATCCTTCTTTTCATCGACAGCAACCAGAGGTTGCTTACCTGAATGCATTTTATGCAAAACCTGATGGTACATTTATTACTTCTCGTCTAGTAACAACAAACGATCACGCTTATGGACATTTTAGGGAAGAAGTTGTTGCAGGACACGAATCAATAAACTTTGCCACAAAAACAAAAGAATACTATGAACGTCTTCGCAATCGTCCAGATATTTCTCTTCGCCTCGCCCACCTCGACGGGGCTACTTTTGGTGGCATAATTCGTCCAGGACACATAATTGACACCATCATAAGACCCGAAGAAGAATCTTTGTGGGCAATTCCAGGAGATCATGTAATTATTCGCGGTGTACATAAAACCCATAAAGACACACCAGAAGTTACGTTACGAAATATGATTACCATAGTATCTCGAATTCCCCCGGAAGAAACGCTTCGAGCTGACCAACTCATAGAAGGAGCTGCTCAAGCAGCGGGTGTGATTGCCTTAGATGGTAAATCATTGGATGAACTCGGCGTCCTCTTCGGTGGAATTGGAGAAGCAACTTTTCCCGGAATAGTAAGAGATGGAGACACGGTAATATATAGAGTCCAAAACCTGCGGGAAGAAAAAAGAGGCATTAAAGCAGACACAAAAATTACAGCTTTCCGAAGAGGTGGATTACGAGAAGAACCAATTGGAGATATCAAAGACATTTCTATAGCCGTTATGCAACGAAAAACCTTAGAACGCATGCTAAAAGCCGCATAAGTTTTAAAGATACGAAACTACTTTATCCCCGGCACAGGAAATTTGAGGGAAACTTCTGTCACTTCTTTTTTAATTTTTTTGAGCTTCTTTTTGTCATTTCGATTATTGGACGCGTCAACAATCCAGCGAGCAATTTGTCTCATGTGTTTTTCTTTCATACCGCGTGTTGTCATTGCTGGCGTCCCAAGGCGCAAACCGCTTGGAGCAAAGGGTGGTTGCGTATCATCGGGAATAGTACTCTTGCTTGCTGTGATACCAACAGTGTCAAGCATTTTTTCTATTTCTTTTCCGTTTACATTAAACGACTTCATGCAATCAACAACCATTAAATGATTGCTCGTACCGTTTGTTACCAACTTACAACCTTGCTTCATGAGTTCGTCCGCTAATGCCTGCGCATTTTTAAGAATTTGTTTTGCATAGGTTTTATACGACGGCTTTAATGCTTCGCCAAACGCAACAGCTTTTGCAGCAATGTTATGCATATGTGGCCCCCCCTGGAATCCGGGAAAAACAGAACGATCGATAAGCGTTGGCAAATTTTCGACAGTTTTTTCGACTGCTTTTAATGGATTGCTTACTTTTCCCATGGATAAAATCATGCCCCCCCGAGGGCCTCTAAGCGTTTTGTGCGTTGTAGTTGTAATAATATTAAATCCGTAATCGAATGGATTTTTAAGCACCCCAGCTGCAATAAGCCCGGCAATGTGTGCCATATCTGCCATTGCAATTGCGCCAACTTCATTGGCAATTGCTTTCATTTTTTTATAATCGTATTCACGAGGATATGCAGAAAATCCTGCTAAAATAATTTTTGCCTTATGTTTTTTGGCAAGTTTTCGAAGCTCTTCGTAGTCGATTTCGCCTGTCTCGACGTCTTTCATTTTATAGCGAACAAAGTTAAACAATTTTGCCATGTACGTTACTGGACTTCCGTGTGTTAAATGCCCACCATGGGTTAAATCCATTCCAATAACCGTATCCCCTGGCTCTAACCAGGCAAAATATGTCGCGACATTTGCCGGCGCACCAGATAACGGCTGGACATTTGCATGATCTGCTCGAAACAGTTTTTTCGCTCGCTCGATTGCAATTGTTTCTATCATATCGGTAAATTCCTGACCACCGTAATAGCGTCTCCCAACAAAACCTTCTGAGTATTTGTTTGTTAAGATTGATCCAAGTGCTTCGAGGACTGAAGGAGAAACGTAGTTTTCCGAGGCGATAAGCTCCATCCCATGAGATTGCCGTTTTTCTTCTCCCAAAATTGCTTTATATACTTGAGGATCTGTTTTTTTAAGATATTTCATCAATTACACAACGAGTATACAGTTTTTTTTTATGATTACAAGAGATAAAAATATATCAATTTATCGCTCCAGATCAAGAAAAGTGTATTGATACTCTCCTGCTTGCCCTGTTTCTTCTGCAATTTTTTTTGTGAATGAACTGTAGTCTGGAAAAAACGTATCAGCGCCAAAATCGCCTTTTACAAGCGTTATGTAAAGTTTATCAACAAAAGGAAGTGCTTCTGAAAAAATTTGTCCTCCACCAATAACAAAAATTTCTTCTGCCCCTGGCTCATTTTTTGCCCTCTCAATAGCTGCTTCGAGCGAATGAACAATTACTGCTCCAACAATTTCATAATCTTTATTTCGAGTTATAATAATATTTGTCCTTCCAGATAACAATCTTCCAATAGAATCAAACGTTTTTCTGCCCATAATTATTGGATGCCCCATGGTAATTTTTTTAAATCTAGCAAGTTCTCCCGGAATCTTCCACATAAGAGCGTTTTTTTTACCAATCCCTCGTTTTTGATCCATTGCAACTATTATTGAGATTTTCGGTTTGTTCATTTTTTCTTTCCCTCGTATAGTCCACCGGCAACGGTGAGTTCACCTTTGAGTAGTGGATGCGGGTCGTAGTTTTCCAAATTTACATGTTCGGGTTTAAAGTCGTCAATATTTTTTACTAATTTATCGATAGTTACTTTTGGAAATGCTTTTGGTTTTCGTTTTAACTGTTCTTTTACTTGTTCTCTGTGATTACTGTAAATATGCGCATCGCCAAACGTATGCACAAATTCTCCGGGTCTAAGTTTTAATACTTGCGCTAAAATGAGAACTAACAGTGAGTAGCTTGCAATATTAAATGGCACTCCTAAAAACAAATCTGCACTTCGTTGGTACAATTGTAAATTAACCTTTCCTGCTTTAATGCTTATTTGATACATGTTGTGGCAAATGGGAAAACGAGAAGCGTCGGCATTAGTTGCCATGGTATACAAATATTCTGGATTCCAAGAGGTTACAATGGCATTTCTGGCATATGGGTCTTCTTTTAATTCCGAAATAACCCACTGTAATTGATCGATGGTCCGATTTGTTCGAGTTGGCCAGCGTCGCCACATTTCTCCATAAATTCGTGGCAAATTCCCCCATTTTTTGGCAAATGAAGCATCATCTTTTATTTTCTGTATGAACTCCTCCTTTGTCATTTGAAATTTGGAATTTGAAATTTGAGATTTAGATTTTTGTAAAAAAATCTTGTATGGATAATCATCCCAAATATGCACATTATTATCAACCAAATATTTAATATTCGACTGCCCAGATATAAACCAATAAAGTTCGTGCAAAACGCCTTTCCAATACACTTTTTTTGTGGTTAAAAGCGGAAATCCTTTCGAAAGATCATAACGAGTTTGTCTGCCAAAAACACTATAAGAAACCGAACCTGTTCCGCGATCAACATTTTTAACGCCATTCTTTAAAACGTCTTTGAGCAGATCAAGATATTGATATTCGGCGTGTCTTTGCTTACTCACACACTATTTGTAGTGTATTTCGAAGATTTTGGCAAGAGCCAAAATTATTCTAATTGAGGCAATCCTAGATGCTTTTCGATCCTTTTTACTCGTTTATTGAGTTCAACATCTGTTTTATCAAAAAAAATAATCATAGTGCTTACATCTTTTTTTATTCTTTTAATGTCGCTTTTGATTGGTTTAAGCTGGTTACCTATCTCCTTTTTAAGACCATCAATCTGCGGAGTAACAAAAGTATGAAACTCCTTTTTAAGACCATCAATCTGCGGAGTAACAAAAGTATGAAACTCATCATGTATTACGATTTTAATCGCTTTTAAATCACTTTTTGACAACATATATTTTTACCATACTCTCTTGGGTTAATTTTTTCAAGAAGTAAAATATTTTTCTTTGTATCAATAGCTCGTGGATATCATCTGCCATTACTTCAAAATGCACAACCGCATTCATATTTTCTCACCTCGATTCAAATTTTAATAACCCAATATTACCAATAACCCAGCAGCAAATCAATAAGAAAATGTTTGTTTGTTAAAATACTTGTAAAACACAATAAAATAATATAAACTTCAATAACTGCTCAAATATTGTGGAGCAAGTAGTAAAATTTTTGAGCGCAAATGGCACAAACGTTTTTGCCATACTTCTTGCACTAGTTTCGCTGATAACTGCTTTCGTTCAATGGCGCAAGTCGAAATCCTAAGCAAATTCTTTTCGGCAACAACTCATTTCAATACTGCACCATGCTGAAGGACTTTCGACTGAACTTAGAAATATTGTGTTTTTTGGTCCAGATCTTAACCAAACTTTTTCTTCTGTAAACGATATGAGGAAAGCTGTAAACAGTGCTTTTCAAAATTCAGAAGCTTTATTTTTTGGACTGTTAGAAACTAAGGTTGGAGGAAAATCCGTTAAAAACGAACTTGATAAAAAATATGACGAGTGGATTAGGCTTAGTTTAGATTTTAAAATGGGATTCCTTAAACAATGGCTTGCTCAAAATCCTCCTCCAGTTGTTAATGTTGCCCCAAGAGAAGAAAGACATTTTAAAGAAGATGTTAAAAATCTTTTTGGAAGAATGAAAAGATATTTTCTAAACAATTAGTTTCATACCTGTTTTTCTTTTTTCGTCGCCGTAACTCTTCCTCCTTGCCACTGGCCGCGGTATTTAGAACCCACCCCTTTTATTTGGTGGAATAAAACGTGGACAAAACGTGCACCCATTTCTATTTCTACGATAATTGGGCCTTCATTTTTAAGGCCAAAAGTAAGTTCTCCTTGGTATCCTGGCTGTATCGGACCAGTACGCAGAAAAAGTCCGGACCGAAACGTTGTTGTTCTTGGCAAAATAACAGCAGATAAATCAATCGGCAGGTTTATTTTTTCGATTGTTTTAACTAAAAAAAAATCGCCTGGTTTTATTTTTATTGATTTTTTCTTGCCCGCTTCATACGTAACTATAGATTCTACATCTGCCGTTTTTCTGTGTGTTTCACCTAAGAAAGCATCGCCAGAAATGCGAAAAACTTCTCCCAAACGCAGATCGAATCCAGCACCTTCTGGGTTTGTTAATTCTCGCTTTGATAAATGCTCGACGAGTTTTATTTTTTTAACCAGTTTGAGTAATTCTTTGGGCCCTAATACCATAATTTTCAATTTCTAATTTACAATTTTCATTCAAACTTCAATGAAACATTGACCCAATGAAAATTCATTAAAAATTGAAAACTGAAAATTAAAAATTAATCTTCGTTATTATTTCTTCTGTGACTTTCTCCACCGACTGCTCTCCATTCATCACTTTCAATTCATCTGGAAATTCCTTAAGAAGCCACTCGTACCCCGAAATAATTTTTTCCAGTTTTTCTTTTTCCTCGTAAATTTCAAGCGTTGCCCGTTCTTTTGTAATTCGAGCCATTGCTGCCTCAAGTGATATCGAAAGATAGAATGTTTGATCTGGAACAGTAAATCGATGGTAGTGCGACAAAAGCCCCTGAGCAGCTAATAAAACGTTTGCTTGCGTATAGTCGTACGTGCCACCTTTTTGCATAACCTGATCCATAATTCCATAGGGAACCACAGACCAAAAACAGCGATCGGAAATAACAAACTCGCCCCGCTTTATGGCTGGCAAGATTATTTCTTCATGATGGATTGCCCGATCAGCAGAAAACAAGTACTGCAGCGCAACAGAAGGAATTTTGAGTTTTCCCTGGAGTACTTGCCGAATAAGACTTCCAACAACTCCGTCGTCGCGCGGCTCTTTAGTAAGAACAACTGATTTTCCTTGTTTTTTAAAATATTGCCCGAGTCGCTCCACTTGCGTTGTTTTCCCACTTCCATCAATACCTTCAAGGGCAATGTATTTCCCAGGACCACTATTTCTTTTAAAATCAATATCGAATTCAACGTGATAGGTCATTTTTCCTGATAAATTTTACTCTCCGAAAGGCTTTCTTGTATTTTATATTTTGCATGTGCTTTTTTGCTATACGGAATTTCTGCTTTACTTGAGAGTTCTTCAAACGTCATGGCGCACACCCGCATGCCAACGGTAAGTGCGACAGCCATTCGTCCTAAATTGCCAAGTTCTAAAACACACTTCCCATCCCATCCTGGTTCAAATACTGATGCTGTTGAATGGACAACAATGCCCAAACGCCCAAGGGACGAACGTCCTTCCAAACGACCCATAAGATCATCGGAGAGAGTGATTTTCTCGAGTGTTACTGCCAAGACAAAATCACCAGGTTGCATAATAAATTGCTCGTGGTCTTTTAAAATAATCTCTTGGGTTATTTCGTTGCTGTAGTCTTTTTTTGCTGGGTCAATGTATGGTTTTTTACTATGTTCAAAAACGCGGAATACATTGCCTAAACGAAGGTCGATTGAACACGACCCAAGCTGCGTTTTTGTATTGATAGCAGGAGTAATAATAATCTTTTTTGTTTTGATTGCTTTTTTGATGTCACGGTCAGATAAAATCATGTCAAGAAGGAGTATATCATTTTGCAAAAAAGATTGACAACGAGAAAAAGATGGCAGATGATTATGTTGGTATGAAAAAACCGGATAAAATTGATGTGGAGAAAAAAGATCATTCTAAGGAACAAAAACGTGAACGCGAAATTAACCTCTGGACAGTATTTAAAAATGCAAAAGCAATAAACATTATTCTTCTTATACTCCTTATTCTCTCTATCCCACTTACCGTATTTATCTCGCAAGGCCGCCAAGAAATTCGCCAACGCGCAGCGGAACCAGGAACAGTAAAAGTTAGAGAGTATCTTATCGGCGCAGACCCAACCGATAAAACAAGGCCAGGAAAAATTACCTGGAACGACGCAACTTCAGGAGATATTGGAAAAATGTGCGATATTGCTGGAGGAGAATGGAAAATCAATTGTGCCCCCCGAATTTTGGCATATACACCAAAAGGATGGGATGGATTTGATACACCACTACAAATTATTGGTATTGGAAAGTATGTCTGGATTGCAACGCCGGTTGACCCAGGAACAAAAAAACGAACGTACCTCTTCGGCGCTGATCCATCCGATAAAACAAAACCTGGAAATACAGCAACTTGGGCAACAGCGTCCGATGAAATACGCCAAATGTGTCAAATTGCAGGAAAAACTCCTGATTTCTGTTGGCCTGATATTCTTGCATACACTCCTGCTGGTTGGAATGGAAATTCTGATCCAACAGAAATTATTGGTATAGGTAGCTATGTCTGGCAAGCAACACAGGTTGACAAGACAACAAAAAAACGGCAGTATCTTGTGGGGCATATCGATAATCCTCAAAATCCCTCGGACTTTGAAAAAATTGGCAGCAGCGGGAAATGGGCAACATCGGGACTTATTGATTCAGGAATTTGCCAAGTCGCTGGAAAAACTGGAGATATGTGTATACCAAATTTCTTGTCGTATACCCAAATTGGATGGGATGGTTTTGATAAGCCGCTGCAGGTTGTTAGCTTCGGTAATCACGTATGGGTAGCAACCTCAATCGGCACAGATAAAAAGCGAACATATCTTATTGGAAAAGATCCAAATGACGCTTCAAAACCCGGTCTTGCAACATGGAATGATGCAACAAGTGGCGTGTTGGGACAAATGTGTTCTTTAGCAGATAAACCACAAGATGTATGCGCTCCTGATATTTTGGCCTATACAGAAAAAGGCTGGGATAACTTTACCGATCCACTGCAAATAATTGGGATAAAACAGTATGTGTGGGTTGCATCAAGTGTGCAAGACGCAACACCAACGCCAAGTCCAGCTGGAGGGACAGGAGTTCCGGTCCCAACTGGAGGAGTTGGGACAACAAAACTGGATATTGATCTTGTTTTGCCAGGGATTGGCGCACGCAACGCAAAAGGCAATCCAAATCCAAAGCACCCAACAAGAAAAGTTACTCTTGATATATACGACACAAACAATAAAAAAACGAGCAAAACCGAAGATATTACCTATAATACAAAAAGCGAAACGTTTCGAGCAACAATTACTCTGGAAAATCTTACCCCTGGATATTACACCATCGATGTTTCGGTTCCTTCGTATTTAAAAACACATATACGGGGAATCCAAACACTAAAATCTGGCGACACCCCAAATGAGTTACCGACCATAACGCTTCCGGTTGGAGACATTAACGGCGACGGTGCGATTGATGCCGTAGATTACCAAATCCTTGTTAACTGTGGATATGGATCGTTAAATCCGCCAGAACCTGTTTCTGCTTCTTGCCAAAATGCAGACTTAGACGACGATGGAAAAGTTGATGAAATTGATTACAACTGGTTTATCCGAAGTCTGTTGGCACAACCCGGCGATTGAGGCGGGG
>Ga0209515_10007623_pt1 | contig 12992 bp, 9 predicted proteins | sample Subgroupgradi54m_FD_187454 | JGI IMG/M metagenome (GOLD analysis project Ga0209515, IMG submission 187454) | Subsurface groundwater microbial communities from S. Glens Falls, New York, USA - GMW60B uncontaminated upgradient, 5.4 m (SPAdes)... ...
GGCTCGATCTTTTCCCACTGCTTTTCTGTCAGATACACGGCTCGGCTCATAGGTCTCCTCCTATGAGCCTTTTATCGGCAATTACTTACAATGGCTTATGAAACCGCTTCTAACCAAACCCCATGAAATATCATCTGCTAGACCAAGTCAATAGCCCGGCTGATCTTAAAAAGCTAAAAGTCGAGGATTTGCCTCAGCTAGCAGCCGAGCTCCGTGATTTTTTAATTAAAACCGTGTCCAAAACCGGCGGCCATTTAGGAGCAGGTCTGGGAACGGTGGAACTCACCATCGCGCTTCATTATGTGCTTCAGTCTCCAGCGGATAAAATCATTTGGGACGTAAGCCATCAAACTTATCCTCATAAAATTCTGACCGGCCGTAAGGACCGGATGCACACGCTCCGGCAATACGGCGGCATTGGAGGATTTACGGACCCGGCCGAGAGCGTGCATGATCACTTTCTTGTGGCGCATGCCGGTACCGCGATTTCGCAAGCGCTAGGCCTGGCCTGTTCGCGGGATTTTTTCGGCAAGGAGGGAAAAGTCGTCGCAGTCGTAGGCGACGGGGGCCTTACTTCGGGGCTGGCGCTGGAAGGTCTTAATAATGCAGGGCATCTTAAAAAGCGGATGCTTATCATTCTCAATGACAACAAGATGTCCATTTCCAAGAATGTGGGCGCGATCAGCCATTATTTGAACAAGGTCATCACCAATCCTCTCTACAATCGCATTCGCACGGAAGTTGAAAAATCGCTCGCGCGCTGGCCGCGGATTAAAAAACTGGCGCGGTACGCGCTGGAGAGCATGAAGCATCTTGTGGTCCCGGGCATTTTGTTTGAAGAACTCGGGTTCCGTTATTTTGGGCCCTGCAACGGCCATGATACGGCGGAGCTGGTGAAAATGCTTGAAAATGTGACCAAAATTAACGAGCCGTGCCTGCTCCACGTGATCACGGAAAAGGGAAAGGGTTATGAATTTGCGGAAAGGGACATCGAACGGTTTCACGGCGTGAATCCCTTTGATGTGAAAACCGGCGGCAAACTGGGCGGCACATCGGACGGTAATCAGGCCCGATCTGGCGCGGCCGCGAGCGGCGGATTGAACGAATCGGGCCGGGCCATCCGCCCGCTCAAAGGAATTACCTACACGGAAGCGTTTGCCCGTTCGGCTGCAAGAATTGCGCGCGAGAATGAGAAGGTAATGGTCATCACCGCGGCCATGCCCTCGGGAACGGGGCTGGTGAAATTTCAGGAAGAATTTCCCGGCCGCTTTTTTGATGTGGGCATTGCCGAGCAGCATGCTGTGACCTTCGCCGGCGCGCTGGCCAAAGGCGGCAACCGTCCGGTTTGCGCGATCTACTCCACGTTCCTTCAGCGCGCCCAGGATCAATTGATTCACGACATCGCTTTGCAGAAACTGCCGCTTATTTTGTGCCTGGACAGAGCCGGCCTCGTGGGAGCGGATGGGCCGACGCACCATGGCGTATTTGATATCAGTTATTTGGGACATATTCCGGACTCGGTGATTGCCGCGCCTGGGAATGAAGGGGAGATGTACCAGATGATGAAGTTAGCACTTTTGCACCAAGGGATTTTTGCTATTCGGTATCCCCGCGCTGAAGTGCCTGCCATGCTGGAGCACGAAACCAAACCGTTTGGGATCGGAGAGGCCGAGATTCTGATGCAGGGCGAGGACCTGGTCATTCTTGCGCTGGGCAGCCTGCTGGAGCAGGCCGTTCTCGCGGCAGGGCGGCTGGCGGAAGAAGGTCTCAAGGCCACGGTGTGCAACATGCGGTTTGCTAAGCCCCTTGACCGGAAACTCCTGCTTGAACTTGCCACAAAATCCCGTCCTTTTTTTACCGTGGAAGATCACGTGCTGACCGGCGGTTTTGGCGCCAAAGTGCTGGAGTTTTTTGAGCAGGAAGGAATCAGCGATGTCCGTCTCAAGCGTTTTGCCCTTCCGGATCAGTTTATCGAGCATGGGACGCGGGATTTTCTTCTTCACAAATACGGCCTCTCGGCTGAAAAAATTGCCTCGCGCATTCTGCAGGCCACCCGCCAGGCCCGATCTGATCAGGCCGCGGTTGGCGGCTCGGTCGAATCGGGCCAGGCCGTCCGCCTGCCCGACCGCGAAGGCATTCTTCATTGAATCCTTCCATGGAAAAAGTCGGCTTGGTGATCAATCAGAAAAAATCCGGAGCACGTCTGCTTGCGGAATCCCTTAAAACATGGCTCAAGAAAAGAGGCAAAAAAGTTTTTGCCGGCTTCCGTGATGAGGTTCGTCCTCTGATTCAAAAATCGGATTTTCTGGTATGCCTGGGCGGCGACGGCACTATTCTGAATGTGGCGCATCACATGGATCAAAAATCTATCCCTGTGCTGGGCGTGAACCTGGGCGGGCTGGGATTTATGACCGGCGTCAAGGGCAAGGAGGTTTTCAAGGAGCTGGAAGAAATTTTTGACGGTTCCTGCAAGATCGAAGAAAGAATCATGCTCCGGGCCCGGCTCGTGACGCGGCGGCGTACGGAGGTGTTTCAGGCGCTCAATGACGCGGTGATCAACCGCGAGGGGTTGACGCGATATCTCAGGATCCATGTGAAGGCCGGCGGCGATGACCTCATGAGTTTTTCAGGCGACGGCGTGATTGTGGCCACGCCCACCGGTTCCACGGCTTATTCGCTCTCGGCCGGCGGACCTTTTGTGTATCCCACGCTGGACAGTTTTGTCGTGACTCCGCTTTGTGCTCACGCGCTTCTGGTTCGACCTATTGTGCTGCGCACCGAAAATGTCATCCTCGTTTCGCTCGCGGCTGAAAAAGACAACGGTCATGCCTCATTGACGGTGGATGGCCAGACCAAACGGGTGATCTCGCCCCAGGATAAAATTGAGATCACCAAAAGTCCGGTGCGCTTCAAGCTTATCGGAAGCTCCCAGCGGAGTTATCTTGAAACTTTGAAAGAAAAGTTCGGGATGGTGCAGAATGGATAAGCGTTTCATCAAAGCGGAGGGCCTTGAAGTTTTTACGGGGACCGAGCTTCTTTGGAAAGGCGCTTTGGAAGGAGGGGTTTCCCTCCTCACAGGTTATCCCGGCTCTCCCGTGGCTGATTTTTTCAACACTCCGCGTGATATTCAGGATCTTCTCAAGGAAAAGGGCATTGTTTTTCAAATCGCCAACAATGAAGCCCTTGCCGCTGCGCGTTTGAACGGCAGCCAGATGGCGGATATCCGTGCCATGGTGGTGATGAAGAGCGTGGGATTTCACGTGGCCTCGGATGGTCTGGCGCTGGGAAATCTTTCCAAATCCGGCCACCGTGGCGGGGCACTCGTGGTGGTGGGGGATGATCCCTGGTCCGAGAGTACCCAGGTCCCTACGGATTCGCGTTTTATGGCCCGGCATCTTCAAATGCCGGTGATGGAGCCAAGCACCTTTCAGGAGCTCAAGGATTGGGTAAGCATCGCCCTTGATCTTTCCGAAAAATCGGATCTTTATATCACTTATCTGGTCACCACCAACCAGGCGGATGGCGGGGGAACGGTGAAGGTTTTTCCCAATGTTTATTCTCCTATCAACACGCTTCACCCCATCACTTTGGAAACGCACCGTATCCCTGTTGAAGAAACCGTGATTCTTTCCCCGAGGACAGCCAAGAAGGAAGAGACTCTCGGAAAACGTTTTTCGGATCTTCTCTTTCATGCGCGGCAGTCCAATATCAATGCGATTTATCACAGCGAGGCGGGGCGGCGCAAGGCGGGATTTATCACCTCCGGACTGGCTTTCTGCTACCTGGAGCAGGCGCTGGGAGAATTGGGGCTGGCAGGGAATTTTCCGATTCTGAAACTGGGTATCACCTTTCCGGTCGATCCGGATCTTGTGAAGGAATTCGCCCGCCGGGTGGACGAAGTGGTGGTGGTGGAGGAGAAAAGAAGTTTCGTTGAGGATCAAGTGATGCGGATTCTCAATGCCGCTTATCAGGCCGGGGAATTTAACCATTTTATTCCCGTCTGGGGAAAAAAATTTCCTGAAGGGTTGAAAGGATTTCCGGAAACACGCGGTTTGAACACCTCGGTTTTAATCGAAAAGCTGGTCCCTCTGCTCAAACTTTTGCGGGATCCGAGGGTCAAACTCGATGAAGCCCGATATGACCGTGAAGTTCAGCTTATTGAAAAGACCTCTTCCTTTAAACTAAACATCCCGCAGAGGACTCCTACTTTTTGTCCCGGCTGTCCGCATCGCGACAGTTCCAGCGTTTTTCTGGAATTGAAAAAAGATTTTCTAAAATCGGCTTATATGCAAAAGCATCACCGGATGAAACCGGTGGATCTGGTTTTCCACGGGGATACCGGTTGTTACACCATGCTTATGTTTGAGCCGAATCAGGAGCTCATGCATAATTATTCGGGGATGGGGCTGGGCGGCGGCACGGGGGCGGGCATCAATCCTTTTATCACCAATAAACAGGTTGTTTTTATGGGAGATTCCACTTTTTTTCATAGCGGGATGGTGGCCATTTCGGATGCCATCAAAAATAATCAGGATATCACCTTCATGATTCTCGACAACGGGACGATTGCCATGACCGGCCATCAGCCCACGCCGAATTCGGCCTGCGACGGAATGGGAGAGCCGACGGTGATCCAGGATATTGCCAAAGTGGCGGAGGGAATGGCGGCGCATGCCGGGGTGAAGGTGCGCAGAGTCAATCCCGCTTACCGGGAGAGTTACCGTCAATTGCTGGAAGAGACTATTTTGATGAATGGGATCAAGATTATCATTGCCGACAAAGAATGCGGAATCACTTTTGACCGGAAAGTGGTTCGTGAAGAAAAACGCATAGCCAAGAAATTGGGGTATCTGCCCAAAAAAAAGTATGTGAATGTGACCCCTGAGGTTTGCGAATACTGCTTGGAATGCACGAAAACGACAGGCTGTCCGGGGCTGGCGGTGGTCGATACCCATTATGGACCCAAGGTGGTGACGGACCTTTCCTCCTGCAAATCGGACGGCGCCTGTGCCAAGGTAAAAGCCTGTCCTTCGTTTGAAGAGCTGACGGTGATCAGGAAAAATCCGGCCAAGAGCAAAATCGATCTTATTAACGCTTTGGAAATTCCGATGCCGAAGCCGCGGAATTTTGAGGAGCATTGGTATGCCTATTTAGCGGGCATCGGAGGCATGGGAATCGGGACGGCCACGGCTATCCTTGTGCGCGCCGGTTTGAGGCAGGGGTATGAAGTGCGCTTTGCCGACAAAAAAGGGCTGGCCATCCGCAACGGCGGCGTTTACTCGCATCTTATTTACAGCCGGAATCCGAGTTATATTTCTCCCATCATCCCCTACGGCAAAGCCGATCTTTTGCTGGGGCTGGATATCCTGGAGAGCGTCCGCAGCGTGGATTGCACGGTCAATTTGAGGATCGGCAGTCCCGACCGCACCTCTGCGGTGATCAACACGCACAAAACCTCCACCATTGCCGGTTTGACGGGCAAAGAGGATTTTAATCCGCGCGAGCTTGAAGATTTCATCCGCCAATGCACCATCCGCGAAAATTATTTCGGCATGGATGTCTCCGACGTCTCCGAAAGGCTTCTCGGCACCAAGCTCTATGCGAACCTCGTGATTCTGGGAATGGCTTATCAGAAAGGGCTGCTTCCGCTTGAGCTTGAGAGTGTCGAATGGGGGATTAAGCTGTCCGTCAAACCCGAAGATTTGAAGGAAAATATGCAGGCGTTTAATCTGGGAAGAAAAATCGCCCTCGAACCCGGATTGTTTTCCGAGGAAGACCGTTTTGGAACTTTCAGCTCTATTTTGCAGGACAAGAGCAGTCTGCTTCGCAAAACATGGCCGGGCGGAAAACGCCTGGCCGACCGTTACGAAAGCTTGGTCAGGGAAACGGTCCGGACGCTGCATTTTGATGATTCCCTGGAGGGGCAGTTTGCCCTGCGCGTGTATGATTTGATCCGGCACAGCGGCTTTGCTTATGCCCGGCACTATGTGGAAAAGGTGAAGGAAATTTATCTTAAAGATTCGCGGGAATACGGATGGGCGGCCGCGAAAGCCGTTATTTTTTATCTCCATAAAGTGATGCTGATCAAGGATGAAATTTATGTTTCCTATCTTCTTACCAGCCCGGAAAAGATACGGCGGGACAGGGAAAGATACAACATCCATCCGGAGAACGGGGATCGCGTAGTTTATGAGCATATCAATCGCCCGGCTTTCACCCTCTTTGGAAAAAATCTAGAGTTTGACCTGCGCACCCGGAATTGGCAGCTCCATCTCATGAAGCGCATGAAATTCTTGAGAAAACTTCTTCCCGAATGGCACAAACAAGAAAAGGATTTCCGGGATTGGTACTTCAGCCTGGTGGATGCTTTTAATTATTCTGACCGGGCCAGCTATCTGGCCTATGTGGAAGCCTTGAAGACGCCGGAAGAAGTGCGGGGATACCGCGAAATAAGATATCCCAGGATGGAAGAAGCGCGGCAAAAGGTCAAAATTTTGTTGAGCCAGGAGAAGATTCTCTCCCTCAGGGAAAATCTAGCCAGGGAAAGTTCATTCAACGTCCTTAATTTTCAAAAATAGAAAGTCCATTCATGCCCTGCGTTCGAGTGCGTTTTGCCCCTTCCCCGACAGGATACCTTCATATCGGCGGTGTCAGAACCGCGCTTTTCAATTACCTTTTTGCCAAATCGCAGGGCGGTGAATTTCGCCTCCGCATCGAGGACACGGACCGGGAAAGGTCCAGGCCCGAATTTGAAACCGAAATCCTGCGCAGCATGGAGTGGCTTGATCTCCGGTGTGACGGAACGATTGTCCGGCAGTCGGAGCGGTTCGAGAAGTACCGCGCGGTTGCCGAGGCTTTGGTGGAACAGGGAAAAGCCGTGGTTTCAACCGAGAAGGGCGGCCATGCTATTGTTTATAAAATTCCGAATACACGCATTAAGTTTCCTGATTTGGTGCACGGCGATATCGAATTTGACACTGCCACGTTGGAAGATATTGTGCTGATCAAGTCGGACGGCAGTCCAGCCTATAATTTTGCCTGCGTGGTGGATGACCATGACATGCAAATCACCCACGTGATCCGGGGTGACGACCATATCTCGAACACGCCCAAGCAGATTCTTTTGTATCAGGCACTGGATTATCCGGTCCCCCAATTTGCGCATCTCCCCCTGATCGTGGGCCAGGACGGAGCTCCGCTTTCCAAAAGGCATGGCAACGTGTCGCTCCGCGCCTATCAGGACGAAGGTTTTTTGCCCGAGGCCTTGCTGAATTATCTCGCGCTCCTGGGATGGAGCTCCGGCGATGACCGGGAGATTTTCAGTCCGGATGAGCTGATCCAAAAATTCAGCATGCAGGGTGTTAATTCCAAGTCCGCGTGTTTTGACAATGAAAAACTGCGCTGGCTGAACGGCGAACACCTGCGGGCGCTTGCGGATCCGGTTTACCAAACCCGGCTCACGGCCTTTCTCAAAGAGTTTGCAAATTTTGAAGCGCTGCCTGATAAAAACTCGGTCTTTAAAGCTGCAACGCTTTTCAAGGAACGCATTAAAACCTTTAAGGAGCTTCCGGAGCAGGCCGATTACTTTTTTAAATCCATTCCAGTGTTTGACCCTGCCGCGGTCAAAAAATACTGGAAAGACGAAAAGGTGAAAGAGCATTTGGAGAAACTTTGCCGTGATCTGGGAGGATCGGACTTTGGAGATCCTGCCGCGCTTGAGAAAATCACGCGGGATGCGGCTTTAGGCCTGGGCGTGTCGGCCGGGGCGCTTATTCATCCGCTTCGCGTAGCGCTTACCGGAAGAAGCGTGAGCCCCGGCATTTTTGAACTCATGTCGGCTCTGGGAAAAGAAAGAGTGATTGAACGGATCAAGTATGCGACTCAGCATTTTGTGGATTTAAGGGAGAAGCTTTGCGCTTGAAGAATAATGGATGACTGTCTCTTTTGTAAAATCATAGCGAAAAGTATTCCGGCAAAAATCGAATATGAGGATGAGCATCTTGTCGTCATTTATGACATCAATCCTCAGGCGCCGTTTCATAGGCTTCTTATTCCCAAACAGCATATCGCCCGTATCGCAGATGTCAAAGAATCCGACCTTGCCATGATCAGCCGGCTAATTTTTCAGGCTAAGAAAATCGCAGAAAGCAAAAAATTTTCCGAAGCCGGGTACCGCCTGGTGTTTAATTCTGGCGCAGATGGCGGGCAAACCGTGTTTCATATCCACCTTCACCTGCTGGCAGGACGGCCCATGCGCTGGCCGCCCGGTTAAATTTATGATACAGGACAAGGCCGTTTTACTAAAACTTCGCCTCACCTTCTGGACCTGTTTTGCTTTTTTTGTGGCCGGGTTTTACGTCTGGTACCGGGCGGAAATGAACCGCGAGGCCGGGGATCCCTATCGTCAGATCAAGATTCCAAAATCCACCTGGAATCCGGGGCAGATTTTTAATGCCCCCAAGCAGATTCGCGTGCCATTTCCGCGTGCTGTGGTCACGGATATCATTGGCGGGGACAGTTTTATTCTCTCGACAGGTAAAAAAGTCAAACTGGTGGGGGTTTCCATTGACGTGGGGGATGACCTGATTGCCAAAGAGGCGGCGGGTCTTGCGGACCGCCTGGTGGGAAAAAGGGAGATATTTTTTGAATATGAGCCGGGTTATAAGCATGACTCTGAAACTAATTATATTTACCTTTATTTCCGAATTCCCATTATCCAGTCCACTCCGCAGGTGGGGCCTGAATACGTCCACTGGTCGTTGAATGCCGAACTTTTGAAACTGGGGCTTGCCAAGGTGGATGATTCCGTTCCCTTCCAGTTTCTTGACAAATTCCGCAGCTACGAAAATGAGGCCAAAAGCCAGCGCAAAGGATTGTGGAGGAATCTGTGAGACGCATTTTTTTAACGGGCGTTTTTCTTTTTTTGGTCACCGGGACTTATGCTGCCGACCCGGCCGGGAATTCTTTTTATAACAAGATTAGCGACGAGCAGGCCCGGATGGATCATCAGGCCATAAAAAAGATCAGCGCCCATGAGCATTACCGCGTGGGCGGGTCTATGGAGCTTTATCTTGAAACTGCCGGCGAACTGGGCATTGAAAAGGCCGTTTTCGTGCCTACGGGCATTGGCCCGGACAACCGGGGATACCGCAAACACATGAAGGCCCTGCTTGAGATTCAAGAAAAATATCCAGACCGGGTCGTTGCGTTCGCGACCGTCGACGAGGCGGACCCGAATGCCGCAGCTATTCTTGAGGACGCGGTCAAGGATGGCGCCAGGGGATTGAAGCTGATCGGCGGCCATCCGCATTTTTATGACGAGCCGTTGGACAGTCCGAATATGGTCAAAGTCTACGAAGTGTGCCGGAAATATAAACTGCCTATCTTAATCCATGCAAGCCTGGCCAAATATCCCAAGCAAAAAAAGGAATTGGAACATGTGCTCAGAGACTTTCCCGATGTCACCATTGTCGCGGCCCATTATGCCAAAACCTCGCCGCATCTTGAAGAATGCCAGGAGCTTCTGGACCGTTATCCCAATCTTTACATTGATATCAGCATGGGCGGCGGACTGCCGCGTTACCAAAAGGAAATGCGTCCGGATCCCGATAAATTCCGGGATTTTATTATCAAGAACCAGGACCGGATCCAGTGGGGCACGGACATCATCTTGAGCAAAACGACCACGGCCGAATTTTTAAAACGACGCATTTCCGTGGATCTCAATATGTTTGAAAGAGCTTTTTACGTTTATGACGCGACCATGCCCGGACAAGTTTTGCCCGGGCTCAATCTCCCCCAACCCGTGCTGCAGAAAATTTACTACGACAACCCCAGAAAAATTTTCAAAATCTGATCTTTATGGCTGGCGTTCAGGACTTACTTTATTTTCCGAAGGGTTTTTTGTGGGGAGCCGCGACTTCTTCTCATCAGGTGGAGGGCAATAACCGCCTGAATGACTGGTGGCAGTGGGAGCAGGACGGCCGGGTGAAGGACAAATCCGGAGAGGCCTGCCGCCAGTACGACCTTTTCAAGAGCGATTTGGACATTGCCCAGTCCTTGCATCACAACGCGCACCGGCTTTCTATTGAATGGAGCCGGGCGGAGCCCGAACCGGGAAAGTGGAATGATGAGGCCATCCGGCATTATCAGGAATTGATTGCGGCGGTCCGGGAAAGAGGCATGGAGCCTGTGGTCACGCTGCATCATTTCAGCAATCCCGTGTGGTTTGCCAAGCTGGGCGGGTGGGCTTCGGATGAATGCATGTATCATTTCGAGCGTTACACCAACACCATGGCCAAGGCGCTGGGAAATCAAGTTCGCTTTTGGCTCACCATCAATGAGCCGCTGGTGTACATTTATCTCGGCTACATTATCGGCGAATGGCCTCCGGGTGAAAAGTCCCCGAAATCCGCGCTTAAAGTTTTTAAAAATTTTCTTCTTGGGCATCAGCGCGCCTATCAGGTGCTGCACGGCGTTTATCGCGAGAAGGGCTGGCAAAAGCCCATGGTGAGCTTTGCACAACATGTGGCCTATCACGCACCCTGTTCGCCTTGGTCCGTGCATGACTGGCTTGCGACTTATATCCGCCATGTGTTTTTTACACGCCTGCCTTTTGAGGCCCTGCTCCGCGGTTACCTTTTTTTTCCGGGGATTTTTTCGGAACGGTTGCTGATGAAAGGAAGCCTGGATTACATCGGCATCAATTATTACACGCGGGAATTTATTCACTTTGACAAGCTGTCATTTCCCGAGATTTTCGGGGACATGTGCTCTCTCAAACATCATAAGGACATTGCCAAGCGCGATGACATGGGCTGGGAGTCTTATCCCGAGGGCCTCTATCACACCCTGCTCGAGGTTAAACGCTACAACCTCCCTATCCTTATCACGGAAAATGGGACATGCCCGCCCGACGACAAGGACCGCTGGGATTTTATTTTGACGCATGTTCAAAAAGTGAAGCAGGCCATGAATCGGGGAGCCAATGTCATCGGCTATCTTTACTGGTCGCTTTTGGATAATTTTGAGTGGGCGAGGGGTTTTGGACCCCGATTCGGCTTGGTCGAGGTAGATTACGCTTCACAAACCCGGAAAATTCGCGAAAGCGCGCTCAAATACGGCAAAATTTGCAAAGAAAATTCACTCCCTCTCTGACGTTGTTTATTGAACGGGAGTTGTGATAGAATACGCCCTCTTTATTTTGGCATCAACGGTGGGAGATGGTGCAACGGTAGCACACATGGCTCTGGACCATGGAATCTTGGTTCGAATCCAGGTCTCCCAGCCATTCGACACTCCGGAGCGAACCTGATTTCCGCTCATTTTTGACGCCTCTACCCTTTTTGGAGAAGATCCCTTTGGAGGGTAGGGGCCGTCATCATCTCTGCCGGGCGGCGGGGTCCAATCAGGCGGGTTCTTCAAGTCTAAATTTATTTCGGGCAGATCTCCCCAAAATTTCACTGTGAGCTTGGTAGGCGTGTAAATCACTTCTTTGACGAGCAGCAAAATAAGATTTCTCTTTTCTTCAAATGGGATGGTCTCAAAAACCTCCGGGAACTCGCGAAAAAGTTTGGTGAATGTTTCAGCGTCAATAACATACTGGCTCAGGTGGTGCATGTTGGTATTGAGACGATGGATTTCATTTTCCAGCTTTTCTTTTGACGCTTCCAGGTCCGACATTTCGTTGAGGACGGTCTGAACTCTCTTTTGAGGCATATCTTCGGATTTTAAGATATCCACAAGCCGCCGTAAACCTTGGTTGGTTTTGGCAAGTTGCGCCTCTACGCTGTCTTTTTCCTTCTGTAAGGGCTCAACACCTTTCTTGGCCATAACATTGGCCTTTTCAATAGACTTTCTCAGCAGCTTCTCATTTTGCCCTAGCTTCTTAAATTCACTTATGAGAAAGGCCTCCAATTCATCGCCGGGCATGGTGCGTATCGAGCAAGCGCCTTTGCCTTTGGCAATCGCTTCCACGCAACGGTAATAGAGATAGATCTTTCCGTTTTTCCTTTTTGAGGAATTGGTCATCATGCTTCCGCAAACTCCACAGCGAATTAGACCTTGAAAAAGCATTTCATATTTATTCTGCTTAAATGTTTTGCGGGTATCACGGTTCATGACAAGGATGTTCTGAACTCCTCCCCAAGTTTTAGGATCGATAATTGGTTTGTGTTCACCGTCAAAGAGATATTCTTTCCCATTCTTATTATCCGTAAATCGGACTTTACCGAGGTAAAGAGGATTCGCAAGAATATTTGAAACCTTTTTTTTATCGAATTTAGTACTACCGCCGCCCCTCTTGCCTTTGATGTAAAACTTTTTCGTGCGGTATCCCATTTCATTTAATTTTTTACTGACTGATCCCATTGACCCAAGCTTCGGGTAAAGCTCAAAACAAAGCCGCACAATCTTGGCTTCTTCCGGGTTAATGGCCAGTTGTTTCTTTTTGGAATCATAGCCAAGCGGAACTCGGCCGCCGCAATACATGCCTTTGCGGGCCATGGCAAGACGTTTATCGTAGGTGCGTTCCTGAGCCATCTCCCGTTCAAATTGTGCAAACTCAAGCATGATATGAAGGAGCAGCCTGCCGGCGGAAGAAGTGGTGTCGAAATGTTGAGTGGTGGAAACGAAAGTCACGCCGTTTTGATTAAAGACCTCAAGGAGGGAATAGAAGTCTTTGTGGCTTCTTGTGAGCCGGTCAATTTTATAGACCACCACGACTTGAATGTTTTTTTTCTTAATATCCTGAATCAACTGCTTCATGGCCGGGCGGTTGAGCGATCCGCCGGATTGTCCCGAATCCTCGTAAGCTTTGAAGACTCTCCATCCTTGTGATTTTTGACTCTTGATGTACGAAAGGCAGCTATCCCGTTGATTATCCAGCGTTGAGTAGGCTTGAGTCTCGGCCCGCTCATCTACGGAAACACGGGTGTAAACAGCGCAGTTAATAATCTTTGATTTCGGCTCAGAGTGCATGAATTAATAATAGC
>Ga0209515_10007624_pt1 | contig 12992 bp, 12 predicted proteins | sample Subgroupgradi54m_FD_187454 | JGI IMG/M metagenome (GOLD analysis project Ga0209515, IMG submission 187454) | Subsurface groundwater microbial communities from S. Glens Falls, New York, USA - GMW60B uncontaminated upgradient, 5.4 m (SPAdes)... ...
TGATAAACCAAAAACAGCTTTTCAAAGAAAAATTATCATCTTTTGAACAAAAAGCGAATAATCGGTTCGAACTTACAGAAAAATTTCTAAAAGCCAATATTACCAATGTGGAATTTGCAAACGAGGGAATTCCCGAAGAAATACTTCGGGAATTCAAAAAAGTCGGTTCGAACTTTCAAATTAAGGATCGAACCGTACTTTTTGAGCCACGCGGAGCGTGGAAAACCCTTTTGGATTCTGGATTCGGTGGGGGGAATGCATTAGTGTCGCGCCTTCGGCGCGACCCCATTTCGGCTCTAAAATCCGATTTCGTTTTTTGGCGGGAACGACGGGACTCGAACCCGCAACCTATGCCGTGACAGGGCATCGCTCTAACCAATTGAGCTACGTCCCCAAATGTAAAACTTTAAAAGCCCTTTGAAAGATATCGTACTTTCGTTCTAGATACATTTCTGCTGATACATTATCATACAAAAATCGAAAAAGTGCAAGTCCGTCATAGTGCGAAAAAACCAATTCATATCCTCGATTTTTATGGTATAAATATCCGCCCTTACAAATTTTTAAGTCCTTTAATAGCGAATGAAATACTTCTAAAAACTGCTTACTACCTGAAGTAAATCTAACTTGAAAAACCCACCTAAATTTACCTCTATCTTTTGCCCAGTTTTGTTTAAAATACACACATCCGTCCCCATCAAAATATCCTCGTATAAAATGTTTGAGATGGACTAGAGAAATATTAGGAAACTTAATAGTCAAACTCTTGTTTGGCGTTAGCCCCAATGAAATTAAATCTTCGTATAACACTTTGCTACCCATCTGAATTCTGTAATGAATTTTAGAATTCCTGTTCCGCCAAGATATTTTATTATCTAAACCAATAATCTTCTTTATTTTATACAAAACCTCATAATCATTACTGGTAAACTCAATGTAACATCCCCCGTTTTTGTGTTTCGTCATGTTCCCATCAGCTGTAAAGAATCCTAAAACATATGCCATTTCCGATGACCATTTTTTGAAAAAGTCCTCGTTTTTAGTTTTATAAATCGGCATAAATTTTAACTTAATTTTATAATGATTTTACCTAAATTAAAAGCCCTCTGGTTGGGCTTTAAATATCTCTGCGCCATGATTCAATTTGAGCAGCGCTGGAAATTTTTGTGAGATACTTTTGCGGATTTGCCATAAACATTTCTTGGGCTTCTTTCAACGACTTAGCTCCCATATAACTTATAGAAGAGGCCAGGTGATTCATCATGTCATGGATAATCGGAACAACTGAACCTTTATATTCCAATTCCTTCTCAATTCCTTCGGGGCTGATTCTAGACGATGTTTCATAAGGATCATCGGCAAATTCAGACACCAACTTTTCAAGCATCGCTTCCCGTGAAGCCATACCTCTGAACTTCTTAACCCTGTTCCCTTTTGAATTCCTGATGACATTTCCGGGAGCTTCATCGGTACCGCCAAAAAGACCACCGATCATAACCGAAGAACCACCGAGGATTAAGGATAAAAATATGTGGCCATTTCTTCGAATGCCACCATCGGCAATAATAGGAACATTGCTTGCCTGACTGCAATCATAAATTGCGTAGGCCTGCGTTACGCCGATATTAGTATGGTATCGGGTAGTACAAGCCGAGCCCGGACCTAAACCAACTTTAAAGCCATTCACATTCAAATCCTTGTATTTTGAAACGGCCATCCCGACAGCGATATTTCCGACTACCAACTCCATACCGGGAAATTTTTTGCGAAAAGCCCGTGTGGCATCCAGTCCGATGTCTGACTGGGCATTAGCAATATCAATAACAATCACATCCACCCCGGCTTTTATAAGTTCCTCCGCTCTTTCAAGATAATCTCCGGTAGCGCCAATAGCGGCTCCAACTATGAGCTGGCCATTACAATCTTTATTCGCCAAAGGATATTTCTCCAAATTTTCTATATCTTTTGCGGTTATTAGTCCCTTAAGTTCATAGTCTTCATCTACCAAGGGCAGCTTTTCTAAGCGACATTCATCCATCAGTGCTTTTGCTTTTTCTAAAGAAACATCTGTTATTCTTGCAGTTATTAACCTAGGAATTGATGTCATTCTTTTTTTAATCAATTCTGTCTCGGAACAATGTCTCACGTCTCTGCTAGTTAGTATGCCAACTAATTTATTTGATCCATCAACGACCATCAATCCTCCAACCTTATTTTTGACCATTATATTTCTTGCTTCTTCTATGGTCTGGTCGGCAAAAATACTGTATGGCTGTTCGATAACAAAATTTTCTTCTCTTTTAACTTCCCTCACTTTTTGACAATGGTCTTCAATGGATAAATATCTGTGAATAATTCCGATGCCACCTTGTTTGGCTTGGGCAATAGCCATTCTAGCTCCGGTTGCAGTATCCATATTGGCCGAAACCAAAGGAATATTTAAGTTAACATGCTCGGAAAACTTAGTCCTTAAATCTAACCCCTTCCGAGATTTTGCTGTACCCCAACCAGGAGGATTAAGAAAATCATCGAAGGCATAGCCCCTCAACTCGTTTAAAAGCCAGTCGTTTTGAACACTTTTCATAACAATCCTTTATCAAAGAACGCCCATTAGTAATAGCAAGAAACCCCAGCCTTGAAAAGGTTTCAAGGGCAGGACAAACAAAAAAAGAAGCGGCTCCGCTTTTAATTTTCATCCAAACTTGGATGCCAAAGTATTTCTTCTATTTTTCTGGTCCCGTTATATGTAACATGATGTTTCCATGGAAAACCGGTACTCTTAGAACTGTTGCTAATTGCTTCTTCGCCCCTGATAAAAAACCCTATGTGGTTATGTGGTTCTCCGTTGCGGCCGTCTTTTTTCTCCCAAATCAAGACCGCCCCAGGTTTTAAATCCTTTATTTCATACCAGTTATTTTCTTTAAGGTCCTTTTCAGTTGAAGCCACCGTAAGATGGATAAACTTTATCCAGCGACTTTTGCCTAAATTCTCTAAAAGTGAATTGTAAGAATAAAGTATTGTTGAAACAAAAACAGCACAAGAATTTTTCCCGTCTTCTAAAGAATCTTTAATCTCACCTTCTTTTTCTATATAAAAATTACGAAACATCCAATTCTCCCCCTTAACGGAATTTTCTATCATCGTAAGGTAATTTTTCTTAAATAAATAATCAATCATAGTAACCAGGTTATCAAAAAAACATTCTTTAATCAACCAAAAATCCGCCTTCTCGGCGGATTTTTGGTTTACTTTGGAGCTATTTCTCTCCATTTAGGAATCGGCTTTTGGATAATTAGAGGTCCTTTTGTTCTGACACAAACCTGATTTGCGTTATCTGTTGCTGTCAGAGTTACATAGTAAGAGCCTTCGGAGACATAGACGTTTGATGGATTCTGTAAAGTTGAGGAACCGCCATCACCAAATAGCCAATCCCATTTGCGGTTGCTTGGATTACCAAATACTGTCGTATCAGTAAATTGAACTGGTTTATTTAACGGCGGGCTTGGATTATTTACTATGCCGTTAGCAACCCAGTTAAAGTCCACTTGGGGATAGGCATAATTAGGGGTTTTAAAATTACTTGATGTTGTCCAGCCAGATACTTGGTTGTAGTTATTCCACACCCTAACTCTTGCTCTATATGTAGTATTGAATTGAAGAACACCTTGTCCAGTAAAGTACGAGGTCGAACCGGAATTAACTTTGCCACTATCCACTTCCGGGCTACCAAATGAGCCCTGGTCGTCTACCTGAACCTGATAGGCGCTTTGTGGACTGCCAGTGGGATCAGAGTATGTCCAGTTAATTGTTGCCGCCGGACCTGAAACACAATAGTTCGGCTGGGTTGCAGTTACATTAGAAGGATCATTGGGAACTGGCGCAGTTACCGTAACCGAAGCAGTGTTTGAAGCCGAACCATTGCCGGAGCATGTAAGCGTATAGATATATGTCTTGACCTGATTTAAGGCGCCAGTGGACTGACTGTCAGATGTGGCCTTGCCCCCAGACCAATCCCCTGATGCATTGCAAGATCCAGCATTAGAAGACGACCAGGTTATAGTTGAAGAGCCACGGAAAGCAATCTGAGTTGGATTGGCGCTGATGCTTACCGATGGTGAATTAACTGTAACTGAAGTACTAGCGCTTTTGCTTGAACCATCAGTACCTGTGCAAGTTGCAGTATAAGTCTGATTTGAAGTTAACCCTCCCGTAGAACCAGAACCGGATACACCAGAACCAATTCCCGGTACAGAACAGGAGGTAGTATTAGTTGATGACCAGGTTATGGTTGACGCACTGTTATATCCAACCGCAGTCGGATTGGCACTTATTGTTACTGTCGGCGCTGGAGCCAAACAATCATAGAATTTAAGTTCGGCAATGGAGTGATAACTATCATCTTGAGAATCCAAGACTCTCCAATAAGTATGGCTACCAAGATAGGGAAGATCAACCGTGGTTTGAGTAGAACTTTCACGAGGGACAGCAAAAGAATAACCCGTACCTGTCCAAATACTTCCATCGTCTGAATATTGAATCGGGCCATTAAATGTGGCACTTGAGGTGCCAAGCGCAATGATGCGTCGAACGGAAACGCCACCGGAATATACGCGGGCAATATAAGGAATTCCCCTACTCCCGTCACTAATAAAACCAGAATAGTAGGTTTCGGTAATTCCATCAAAAGCACGATCTCCTCCTTGACCAGGGTACTCATATCCTCCGACCGCAAACGAACCGGCATTAACATTGCATGTTAAACCAGGTGGACCACCCCCGCTGATTGGTGGAGGAGGCGCAGATCCGCCACCACTAGCACAGACATCTACCGCTCCACGAATAACGGGACAGATACCACTGCAACAAGCGCTTGGATTTCCCCCACAACCCTGTCCGTTTGGTATACATCCTCCACCGCCACCAGGAGGATTACCACCACCTGGAGGAGGTGGGGGAAGATTTGGATTTGGCGGAGGTGGCGGTGGAGGAGGTGGCGCATTAGCATTCGGTGGAGGATTATTTGGTACCCCCTCATCTACACAACCTATGTCACATTTGGCATGACCGGTCATAGTCCAACTCGTTGTGCCATTCGGAGCCGCATTTCCAACAGTATATTCTAGAGTGACGACATGATAATTAGTACCGCCCTGAACATACATAGAACCGAAATCACCATTACCCTTAAAATTAAATTGGGAACAATCACCAGTACCACCATATGGCGCTATACAGAGCCGACCACCAATTATAGCACGTGACCCAAGAGTATCTCTTACACTTAAGCTTGCATTAAATCCTGTTAAATGGGCCCAGTAGTAGCTGTCAATGCTCTGGTTTATCATAATATTAGGATTACCATTAGAGTTTTGGGTACCGCCATCATTTATGTCATAGTCACAATGATAAATCGCGGTATTGCATGACCCTATGACACTAAAAGCATTAAGTTTTTTAGCTAAACCAAAAAACAACACGACCAAGACAACCAAAATAAAGACCCTAAAAAAATATCTATTTTTCATTTTCAAAAGCTTGATACTGTATTTGACTGGCTGTTGCTTTGGTAACGGTAAATAAATTATCAGAACTTTCCAGAAGAATAATCCTTGTCCCAACCATAAGGTCGGAGATAGTTCCTGGATAGTCTTTCGTAGCTGGAGTAAATTGTTCACTCACACCTAGGAAATTCTGATATTGCTTTGGAATAATAAGGGCTGTTTTTTTGAAAATAGTTTGGGGTGTGATAATAAATTCTATTGTTTTATCATCATATTTTTTCTTATCTTGAGACCGTACCATACCCGCTACGGTAATTGATTTATCCGATATAGCTTTCACTTGACCGCTGATATCATGAGATACTTGAGAACCATTATATTTGTAAAACAAAAAACCTGCTGTCACTAACAGGCCTGCAAAAATTATAATAAAGATATATTTTTTAGCCACCTTATCATTATAGAACAATTCCCCACACAAGATGCGGGGAATACTGTTGATAATTAAAAGAGGCCGGCTAATGCCGGCCCCAAGAGGGCTCCTTTGATCTTTAGTTGTACTTGAGGTCAAAGGACTTACTTGGCCAGGATTCATTCCACCCTGGCATCTCCCTCGGCGCAAGAACTGCAAGAAGAAATCTTGCACCGGAAGGAAAGAATTTTCTACCCCAACTAATGGTATCGCAACCACCAGCTGAGATTGTTCTCGCAATTCCCCCAGCTACTGGTTGGGGACCACCGGCCGAAGTCATGATTGGCCGGACACCATCCTCGCTCCAGAATAGCTCTAGGAATCTGGAACCGACGGTATTGTTACACACGTACACAGTTCCAGATGAGCACCGATTACCGGCGCACTGATCTTCACCAGGATTGGACATCGATCCAATACCAACGGTCGGGGTGATCGTAGATCCGATCGGTGGTTGAAACTCCCTCAACGCCACCGTCACATCGGCTGGCGTGCCAGCCGGATCCACCATCACATTGGGCTGACTCCATTCCGTCGGAGGCAACTCAATCTGGGTCGGACCCAAGTCCGACGACGTCCTCTTTATTTTGCCGCAAGCCGGGAGGGCCGCGACACAGAACAGAACAACGATAAGCGTAATGCGTCTCATGGCACCCCTCCTTCTGTGGCAAAATGTCGGTTGTCAAACGAGCTTTTGGACGGAATGTCCTAAGCTCTGACTGATATATACATTATACCATATTTGATAGAAAAGTGCAAAAAATGGCCTAAAAGGCCACTTATTTGAGCTTAGAGACACTAGGAACAACAAGAGTTAATAAGTCACTGGCAATGTCCTTGAAAAGGGGCTCTGGTTCTTCAAAAAAGTGGAACTTACCACGGACAATCTCACCATGGTCGTAGCCCTTATAGGTTCGCGTTGCAACACATTCAGTACAAGGAAAAAAAAGAGCGCTATTTAATGGCACCACGCCATCGCTTTGCGAAATACCAAGATTATTTTTCATTATTCCCGCTAAACACCCCGCATCCCGAAAACCACTAAAAACGCAGTCCTTAATTTGAGTGATTGGTTCTACTGTTCCGCCATAGGCCACAATCTTTCTATCAAATGTTTCTCCTGAATTTAACCATTCAAGCCACAAATTATTTTCCCGATCTCTATCATAGTCAAAAAGTTTATCATAATTATCCCAATGAAGATCGAAGCGATTATCAGTTGACCACGTAAGAGAACTATTGAAAAGTCCGTAATCAATTATATCAAACAGGTACGACGCCAATGCTCCAGCTTTATGGTCTCTGGCTGGGCCGTTGGCAAGTGGCGTTCCATGATGTGGCGTGCCTAAAGTAATTAATCTCAGAACCCTATCCCCGCCAAGCTCCGAACCGTATCTTAATCGAGGTTCCTGCATATACGACCTGGCAACCAGACCGCCCATACTGTACCCCACAATGACCAGCGGCTTCCCTCGAAAAGACGAGTCGGCTTGATCCATCTGGTTAATCAAGTCCCCAAACGTCAAGCCCATGTCTCGGACACCCTGAACATTACTCAAATATAAAAGGAAATAAATTTTATAATACTTATTAAACTCTTCATTTTTATCAAGATATCTCCTCAACCCAGCCCAGACAGTAGCATCTGGCTTTCCTGGTATCTCATCTTTATTCCAACCATGAATTAAAATGACTGGAATACGATCAGCCAAAGGATCATCAAGAGTCGTTTCAGTAAGACACATTGCCGGATTAAATTCTCTCATTGCTTGGCAAAGAGCGAGAGGAGGTTTGTTTTGAGCAACAGCCGGAACAACTCCGGCTGTTAAAAACAAAAAGACTGCCACCGAACAGACTCGTCTCACAGAACCTCCCTAGTCAGTTGTTAAACAACTACTTGTGCGTTTATGCTAGAACTTTTTCTAAAAATTTTCAACCCCGCCGTTGGGAAGCCTCAATACTATATAAATAAAAATCCCGCTTAACACGGGATTATTTTCCAAAATACTTCTTAACTATTTCTAGACGAGTGGTACCACAACCAACAAACCGCTCTTCGGTATCCATTGTTTCCGGCAGACATTGCGATTCTATAACCGCTGCTCCCTCAGCTATTTCGCTATACACCACGAATGGGCCGAGATTGTCATAGACATCATCATAGTCATCTTTGACGGGACTTCTCATCCTTCTTTTGATAACTTCGGCATGATGCTCCATCTCTGCTCGAGTGCGAGGATACATGGGTGGATTATTTCGTCCAGGAACTTTTGTGTCATCAAATGCCGCTTGAAATGTAGGAATAAATATATACTTCCTTCTGGTCTCCGCTTCGAATTCGCGGATTTTCTGGCGCCACGCAACCGATGCAGCATCATACCTTCTGATCATTTCCATGTAATTATCCGGCTTAAGTAATCCCTTCTCATCCTTGTCAAATACAACAAGTCCATATTCCATAAAACCATCTAGTGCCCGTAGGTTGTGTAGTGTATTGGAATCACTTGGAATAGAAAAAACATTCACCGATCCAATGAAAAATACAGGATACCGATTTCTCATCAACTGCAATAAACTAGCAAAATCTCCCGTCATTCCAGTAGCCGCCCACAAATAAATCACCGCGCGGCCATCCACTGTTACATAACGATCCTTATTTGGCATTACGATATTTTTGATTATAAACTCAATATCGTCAGTAAATGCTTTTCTATTTTTAGGTAAATCCATATTCTTGGCACCATCAACTTCTACGTAGTTACAATTGCCATTAATGTGCTCGTACAGAACAAAGAATGGTCTTGAACTATTTCTCCCTAAATAGGTAGATAGCCACTGATTATAATCCGGATTACCTGGACAGACATTGAATTCCAAAACATCAGCTCCGGAACCGTATTCTTCCAACTGTCTTGATTGTTCAATAATTTGTGCCGGACTCTGATATTGTGGAATATATTTTTCCTTAAATGGATCCCATTTAGGAGAGTCCCATAACCATAGAACTGGGTGGACAGTATTTTCTTCCGGAAAATACTGCCATGGATATATGTTAGCAAACCAACCTTTTATATCTCTGAGTTCTATGCCTAGAGGATGCGCAACGATGGCTCCGTAAGTGGATTGGGCACTTGAAAAGGATGGTAGTATCAGCATTGCTATAATTGCGATTAATCGCCTCATTTTGTATCCCTTATTGTCAATGTTCACTTAAAAAGAGTTTAATCCTATTCCAATGACTTTTCAATATAAGATTTGAGATCTTCTGTTTTGAACCTCTCTTGTTTCATTGTGTCCCGATCGCGGATAGTAACTGTATCATCTTCAAGGGTTTGAAAATCAACAGTAATACAATATGGCGTTCCTATCTCATCTTGACCGTAGTAACGTTTGCCAATATTTCCCCTATCATCCCAGGCAACATTGAAATCCTTTTTAAGGTCTCTATATATTCCTTGGGCTTTATCAACTAATTCCGGTTTGTTTTTTAATAACGGAAATACTGCCGCTTTATATGGTGCAAGTTTAGGATGTAATTTCAAAACTATTCGGTCTTCTTCTTCCACATACGCATCGAGTAAGAAGTACAAAAGTGGCCGTTCGACACCAGCTGAAGTTTCAATCACCCATGGCAGATATCGTTCATTGGTTTCCTGATCAAGATACGAAAGGTCTTGCCCGCTATATTGGGAATGACGGGATAAATCCCAATCACCACGATGATGAATACCTTCCGCCTCATCCCAACCCCAAGGAGTTTCATATTCAATGTCCCATGCAGCACGAGCATAGTGAGCACGCTCATCAGGAGCATGTTCACGAAAACGCAACTTGCTCTTATCCATACCCAAGGAAAGATACCACTGCATACGCAAATCCTTCATATCCTCAAAAGTCTCCATCGCCTCTTTTTCGTCGGGTTTCACATATGTCTGCATTTCCATTTGCTCAAACTCGCGTGAACGAAAAATAAAATTACGAGGCGTGATTTCATTGCGAAAGGCCTTACCGATTTGAGCAACACCGAATGGAATCTTGGGGTGCATGGAATCAACAATGTTTTTGAAATTGACATGAACGCCCTGTGTAATCTCGCCGCGCAAGTATACTGTGGTCTTCTCTCCTTCGACCACGCCCAATTTTGCCTCTACGAGAATATTAAATTGCTTCGGCTCGGTCCAAGCTACCGGTTCTTTATTTTTAACATGCATCTCTTCGTGCTCCTTGATATCCGCAAGTTTATCAGCTCGAAAACGTTCATTACAAGTTTTGCATTCAATCAAAGGGTCCGTGAAAGAAGCCACGTGTCCCGATGCTTCCCACACGCGAGGGTTCATCATTATTGCAGCGTTAACACCAAAAACATTTTCTCGCTGCTTAACCATATAGTCCCACCATGCTTGCTTAATATTAAATTTAAGTTCTGACCCCAAAGGTCCATAATCCCAAGTCCCGCGCAATCCGCCATAAATCTCCGATCCGGGAAATATAAAACCACGGCGCTTACAAAGTGAAACTATTTTTTCAAGTAAATTATCGGTCATATTATTGTACTTGGCCTTCGCCGGGACGGTCAACTGTGTTATCAGTGGAAATGTCCTGAGCAGAAACAATTATGCTTTGTTTGGTAAAGGTGTCCACTCCTGAAAGTTTTGAATCTTTTATCAAGATAATCGAACTTCCTTTCTGATTAGTTGCCGGTTTTACCGTTATCTGAAAACTTGCCTCATACTTAGCTCCGGTCACACCAACTCCTTGCGGCAGGACTCCCAGATTCCAAGCAACTTCGGAAGTATTTGTGTTGAAAATCGGTTCCGGCTGTCCCGAACCGACACTGACAATATTCTTCCAGTTTACGCCTGCTGGCAATATTCCTACTATTTTAACCGTGTTCATGTCGTTTCCAGGATTGGTAATTTGCCAATGAATCGTAAAAGAAGTTTCCTTTCCAACTTCCAGAGGCAATAATCCAAATGACCCAAAAGCCGGATCGTTATAATAAGCTTTTTGTTTTAAGGTTGGTTGGGTCGATATTTTGGTAACCAAATTTGATTCTGCAAAAATCTCGTCTCCGCCAACGTTAGATGGCACATTAGGAGTACTCAACCTTGCTGAAGCCCGAACAAAAAGGTTCTTAGAACCGGTTGCTCCGGAAGAAATACTGCTCTTGAGTTTTATCCTGAAAGAAACCTGCCCCTTTTTATTGGGAACTAAATTGGCGAAATCAGATACCGTACTCGCGTTCCATAGGATTGTGCCGTTTGAATTGTCATAATAGCCTCCTTTCGTATCTAAGCTTGAGATATCATACATCTCGCCTTCCAATTTTACCGTCAGATTTACTCCGATAAGATTGTAGTTGGAGTTGTTGGAATATTTGATTAAGTAATTTAAATCATCGCCGGCAAAAGCGGAATAATCAGACGAGTCATTAACTAAGACCGCCGCGCCAAGTAAAGAATTAGCGATAACTGATGAGGTTTCGGCTTTTTCGTAATTAACATATTGATCGCCTATTTTCCTTTTCAGTGCCACCGAAACATTCTTCGTTTCTCCTTCTTTTCCGTTTAAAGATCCTGTGATACTTATTCTTCCGCCATTACCCTTTTTTAGAATAGGGATAATCCAAATATAATTTCCCATGTTTGGCAACGGAGTTGATTTTTGGACATTAAATCCATCTGGATAATCAAGTTCAAACCTTAAATCATAGATATCGTCGCTAGACTCGTTCCTATAATCCAACATGTAATTAACCGATTGACCGGGAACCGAGTTTGGTGGAGCGGATAAAGTGAGCGAGATCGGCAAACCAATTATTGTTGTGGAGAGGGAAGTATTTTTTTCAAAAATCGTTTTCAATCCGCTAGCCCCATAAGACAGGTCCACCTTGGCTGTTTTAATATTTCCCCTGTCGCCTACCAGAAAGGCTCTGAACTCTTTTTCTGCCGACTGGCCGGGAGACAACTTATCCACAATAAATGTTTCCGGAACTACATCTTTTCCGCCTAAGGCGGATCCGCCTCCGGCGGACAAAACAACTGAATTGTCCGGATAGGTAAACTTGAATATCATGTTGTTCAAATCCAGCTTGGTAGTATTTGAATATTTAAGTTTATAGATGACCTCATCACCCACCGATACCTGACTTGGTCCTTCTATATCCAGTTTCACTCCTGATTCAGAAAAAGACGGACTCCCAAACCAAAATGAAAGAAAGCTGACGATAGCCAATAATAAGGCCAGTAAGACCAGCCATTTCAGGAGTTGATTGTGATTATATAGAAATTGCATATTATTATTTTAACACAGAATGGAGAAATTTTAATGACTTTAATCTAAATCCGGCATTATATTCAAAAGCATCGTCAAGTGATGTAAGTCCGGGATGATTTAAATCAAAAGAAGTTGAGACGGCAACCCGCGACCGGAGGGAGCGGAACAGTGGTCGTATGACCGCAACTTCCGGAGAATAACCGAGCAATCCTAATAAAGCAAATTGCTTTTGTCTTAAGAAAGTTAAGCTCGGCTCAAATCGATTAAGTTTATCAAGTAAATCCGCCATAAAATTCCAGAGCTGTTCGTCTTTATCCAGTTCAGGAACCATTTTATCAATTACTTCTGAAAAAAAATTTGCAACCGCTAAAGACGGGATTGAGTTCTTCAGTTCCCTGAAAGAATTCTCCGATTGGGCTCCAGCAATAATCGGCATCGCCTTTCCATTGATAAGTTCAAACTCCACCAAATTTAATGCATCCAAGTGCATTGCTTGAATAGAGGTGGACTTTAAAACACTCTTGGCAATAGCTGTAAGCTTCCCGAATTCTTGGGTATAGCAAGTCACAAACTGATCGTATTCGTTGGTGTTTTGTTTTTTTATTATAATTGCTCGGGTCCTCATAAAATTAGCTGGTTTTCCCCATCACTTTCTCAACCTGTGCTCCGGGCTAGACAAACAATAGCTTTAAAACCTCCGGAAGACCTTCCGGAATTCCCTACTGCATTTTTTAAAGAAAATG
>Ga0209515_10007625_pt1 | contig 12992 bp, 12 predicted proteins | sample Subgroupgradi54m_FD_187454 | JGI IMG/M metagenome (GOLD analysis project Ga0209515, IMG submission 187454) | Subsurface groundwater microbial communities from S. Glens Falls, New York, USA - GMW60B uncontaminated upgradient, 5.4 m (SPAdes)... ...
TCTCCACAAATTCCACCAACTCTTTACCACCCATCGTAATAATCTTGCCTCCCTTCATTATATATACGCGATGAGGGTTAAGCGCGCGCGCCATAACTCCCGCATGAGTAATAGCTAAGACCGCCCCGCCGGCGCGAGCGAAATCATTGAGCTCGCGTGCCGCCATCTGCGCGCCGTCCACATCAAGACCGGAATCAATCTCATCCATGACGGCAACCTTCGGATTAAATACGGAAAGCTGAAAAAGCTCATTTCGTTTTTTCTCTCCGCCGGAAAATCCTTCGTTCACATTGCGTTCCAAAATATCGACAGCCAACCCTACGCGGCCGATCTGCTCTTCAAGATTTTTTTTAAACTCATCATGCTTTTCCATGGGCATCTCTTTGCTCGCAAGAACGCTTCTCATAAACGCCGTCATCCCCACGCCCGCGATTTCCGCCGGATGCTGGAATGCAAGATACAATCCCTTTCTTGCCCGATCTTCAGGAGATGCATTCGTGATATCATCGCTATGCAGATACACGGAACCAGAAGCCACTTTCACGGACGGGCTTCCCATGATCGCATGCGCAAGCGTACTCTTGCCCGATCCATTAGGCCCCATAAGCACATGAATCTCACCGCGTCCCATAGACAAGTCCACGCCGTTTACAACCGGTGTGCCATTTATTTCAACATACAAATTATATACAGAGAAAAGCGGCTGCTTCATGCCAGATATTCTTTAGTAATAGCAAAACTACCATTGAATGGCAGTTCATGCAATTATCTGTTTTTTGAGATAACCCTTACTTCTGATGACTCTTGCGCCTTTCAATCATTACATGAATTACTGGCGGCAAAAACGACAGTACTATAACGGCACCTACCAGAGGAAGCAAGTAATGATCCACATTGGGAATCAATGCCCCCATGGCATATCCAAGACCCGTTAATCCAAGAGCCCAAGACGCTCCTCCGACTACGTTATAAAATAAAAACGTTCGATAATCCATATCCGCAGCACCCGCCACGATGGGAGCAAACGATCTGATCACCGGAATAAATCGGGACATTACAATAGTCTTTGCACCGTATTTCTCATAAAAATCTCTGGCACGCCGAAGATGATGTTTGCGAAAAAAGAACGAGTGCTCTCGTCTAAATATTTTTTTGCCTACACGATTGCCAAATGCGTATCCGACACTGTCTCCCGCAATAGCAGCAACTACGCACCCGACCATTAAAAGCACGATAGAAAATACTCCTTGAGATGCCATGAATCCAGCGGTGAATAAAAGAGAATCTCCCGGCAGAAAAAATCCTATAAAAAGACCTGACTCGGCAAATACAATACCAAGCACCCCGAGGAGTCCCGTAGTCTGGATAAGCGTATTTATATTAATTCCTAAAAAAGATTCCATTATACAAGCGGAAGGTGAATACCAAACATCGATCCTTTATCCACTTCTGATTCAACCCACACATGTCCTCCATGAGCATCGACGATGCGCTTGGTGACATAAAGCCCCAGACCATTGCCTTCAGTTACTGTCTTAAATGCATTTTTACCGCGGAAAAATTTTATAAACACGCGCTCTGCATCTTCAGGCAAAATACCGATACCCGTATCCGCTACGCGTATATCAACGCCCTGATCGCTTTTTGCGAGCGTTATATTTATTTTCCCGCCTTTTGGAGTATAGGCAAGAGCATTTTGCAGTAAATTATTAAGTGCGATTTTCATCTCTCCGTCATCAATAGCGACCAATGGCAATTTGGCGCGACGAGACTTAAACACAAGAACAACACCCGCTTTTTTTGCATCTTTTTCGCGCATCTCGATGATCTCGGTCACGATCTTTTTTAAATCCTGCGGAGTTTTTTCACAGCGAAACTGCAGTACCTCGCGGCTTGCGGTACTCAACAGATCATCCACAAGATGAATCATGTGCTCCGTACTCGCACCCGATCGCTTGATGATATTTTTTTGCTTAGCCGAGAGTACCCCGAATTCCTTACCCAAAAGCAGACTCAGTGCCCACTTTACTTCCGTCAAAGGCGTACGAAGTTCATGAGCGGTAATAGCAACAAAATCAGCTTTTACTTTTTCCAAAAATCGTTCATGACTCACGTCGCGAAGAGAAAGCATATACCCCTCATGCTCGGATGAATCTTTTTTTGCAAGCACGCCGATGCGCGCTGATACCAGACGCTCCTGATTTTCTGCCGTCACCAGCCGCAGTCCGCTAGCACGCTCAACCGATGCAAGGCCATTTGCCTTTGCCTCGCTATAAAAATCACTTACCGAAATCGGCTTATCATCTTCAAACAAGTGCACCACCTCATCGATATGCCTTCCTATAAGCGTATGACTCGCGCGCCCCGTCATATCTTCTGCTGATTTATTCACAAACATAATATTGCCGTTCTGATTGCAGGCGATCACCCCGTCCGAGATTTGTGAAAGAGCTAATTTAAGTTTTGTACGTTCGGTTGAAACTGCTTCCCGTTCCTTGCCAAGATCCGCTTCCATTTGTTTAAATCGCTCGCCGATACCATTCATACTTGTTGATACGCGCTTCCATTCTTTGGAATCTGACGCGGGAAGACGATAGTCCATATGTCCCGCCGCCAGCTCGCTCAATGCCCGATCCATGACTTCAAGAGGGTGTTGCATTTTACGTATGACAAAAAATGCTTCCACACCCGCCACGATCACGAGAGCAAACAACATAACAAAAGATATTCCCCTACCGCTTGCAGCAGTTGCCAACGCCTCGTATGCCGGCACTTCCACGATCACGAACCAATTGGTAGACACCACTCCTTTATCGGATGAGATGCTCAAGACCGCCCCGCTGCCCATCACCTTTTCTGTTAAATTATTGGCATAACTACGGGCAAGCGCGGATTCATTATGCATCGCTAATTGGACCGCGGGGTTTTGTGAAAAATCCTTAGCATCACTCACATACGAAAGAGTCGAATGGGCCACTACTATTCCCTTGTCATTCACTACAAATGCCGACGATCCATGTTCTCCCGCTTGTTTCAATGCATCCAACATGACATCAGCACGAAAGAGCGCAAAAACCGCTCCCGTGTATTCCCTTTCCGTCGGACGTCGGAATCGCACGACCCATCAAAAACATCGGTTTATCCTGCACACTGAATATCGGTCCAAGATAATATCCTTTTTCTTTCACCGTAAGAAATTCAATATTCTTTGACCGATCGACAAGCGCATTCCTTGCGCTTGTCGTCTCGCTTTTGCGCACCACTTCTTTTCCGCGGGCATCGGTTACCGCAATATCCGTCATGTCATCACGGGATACAAGCACATGTCCGATCAATTGGGTCTGCAATGCGGGATCCTGTGATGCCTCGTTATATGAAAGACCCGCCTGATCAAGAATGGCAAACCGGATTGAGAGTACCGAACCAAGCATTGCCTCAAGGCGTCCCGTCCGCTCATGTACCAAACGTTCTCCGCCGGCATAGGCAATGCTGTTTGATTTCACTAAAAAGAAAATAAAAAATAAAACCGCGGGAACAGAAAGTACTCCCGTGATCATACCAAGTGTCTTGATGCGAGGTGATAGGATCATATCATACCATCGTACCGCACCTTCGAAAAAAATTCGAGTATCGTCGTCCACACCCCCATTGACAAAATTTAAAACTTCTTTGATTCCAGCATCATGAAAAGCGGAATCTCTTTGCGGATTTTATTCTCCGCAGCTTGGCGCGGACCCTTCATGCTCTCGCGATGCGAAATCCATTCTTCCATGCGCGTAACTGCAAAGTCCTGCTTTGCAAGTGCATTGATATATGACTGCATCGGACGATGGAATGACAACGTTATATCCTTATGTTCCAAACCCGGATGCATGTCTATGGCAACGCTTGATTCGATAAGATAGCCGTCTACGCGCCGATACTGTACGCCGCTCGCCTCATCCCACCCCCACGATGATCGTTTAGGAATGCGAAAGGCCGGATGATTGATGACTATCACAAGACGGCCGCCTGAAACCAACACACGGCTACATGCCGCAAATACGGCTGCTATGTTTTTTATATTTTGAACAGCCAGAATAATTACCACCGTATCAAATGAGGCCGCAGTAAGCATATCAAGAGTATCTGCAGGTGCGGTATAATAGCAAATTGTTTTCGGAGAATGTTTTTTTGCAAGCGCAATAAGCTGCATAGCGGCATCAACCCCCACCACCACTGCGCCGGCATCAGCCATAGCACGAGCAAAAAATCCCTGCCCGCAAGCAAGATCAAGAATACGGTCTCCTTTTTTGATAGAAAGCAGTCGGAGGAGATTGGGCAAGATAACCTGTTTTTGATATGAATCTTCAGATGTTTCCAAAAGCTCGTCATACCATCCAGCCACATTCCCCCATGAGGTATCTTTTTTCATATTATTTATTATACCATATATATTAAAAATATAAAGACCGCAGATCATTCTGCGGTCTAACCTACCAACTACTTTGGGCGTTTTGTTTCTGTCTCCGTTTTCGGGGACGCGCAGGTCCCATACAACGGACACAACTATCATCATCCTGTACTGCCGGACGATCTCCGCACACTTGGCACATTCTTACCTCTGGCGCGTGTACGAGATTTTTACTGGCACAGCGCTCACAGGACACGCTGCTCACATCCCCTGCGTCTGGCACGCTGTCCATCACATGACCGCAACTACGGCAAGTAATGTCCAAGAAATTGGTTTCTTTCGAATAGTCATGAAGTGGCACGAAACTTTCCTCCTGCTAAGAAATGATTGTAATAAATATCTGGGCATACTATAACAAACAAGCGCAAATCTGTCAAATTAGAACATCTGCTTGCCGATGCTTTGCGCAAGCATATTCTGAATTTTGCCCTTTGCATCGCTAAACGCTTTCATAATAGCATTTTCTTGAGCCTTAATATCAAGTTCGGGATTAAGCGTAATGCTCTCGATCTCAAGATCTCCTCTCATTGCCACACGCACTCCCATATACTCACCCGTAGCGTGCTTGAGTTTAATTTGCTGCGCCGCTGCGCGCAGCTGATTGATTTGTTTTAATTTATCAAACATATATTTCTTGTGTGCTTATGAATAATCATGCCTGCTTGAAACAAAAATACCACCGCCACACGTATTAGTAAAATCGTTTTTACAATATCCCCGTAAAGAAGCACAAGAACAGTCAACACCAAACTCACCCAGAATTTCTTAAAAAATAATTCCGTGCTATGCCCCGCATGCTTGTCTAGAGGCAACGAATCAAAACCATACAGTGTGCGCCCATCTTTCACCAATAACAAGTTCATCCCGCATTCGCTACAGATACCGGGATGATTCTATCAGATTTCCGGATGCATGGGACAAGCGTAATATATCGTTTCTCTCTGATCCATAATTTATTTTTTGATTATATCAATCATACAAGCATATTTATTATATAACCCTTAAATTAAAAAGGAAAATAATTATTTTCCTTTTTAATTTAACACCTTATGGCTTTCTTTATCTTGCATCACACCGCTATCATCCAGATTATAGAGCCGCACCTCGCCGGTCTCGAGTTCCACATCGGCGATATGATCTTCATGGATATTTTCCACATGCTTGATCATCGCGCGCAGTGAATTGCCGTGCGCGACCACAAGTACATTCTTACCTTCTTTGATATCGGGAAGAATATGGCGGTCATAATATGGCGCTACCCGGTGATAGACGTCTTTTAACGTCTCGCCCTCCGAAATCGCAACGTCCCAGCCGCGGCGCATCTGCTTAAATTGCTCCTCTCCCACTTCTTTTTGAATATCCCATTTATTTTTACCCGTATAAATTCCATAATGGCGCTCATTTAACGCCAGAGATTTATGAACAGGGACATGGTGGATACCCAAGACAGAGACGATCTCATCAAGAGTCTGATGCGCACGCTTCAAACCCGATACATGGATATTATGTATCGCAAAATCTTTGAGTACACCGGCCGCACTGCGCGCCTGCATACGGCCTTCCTCGACCAAATCAACATCCGTCCATCCGGTCCAAAGGCCGAGATGGTTCCATGCGGACTTGCCGTGGCGAATAAGAATAAGACGAGACATATTTTTTAAATTTATTACCTCAACCTATCGGAGGATTGCATAAACGATTTCTTCCCCAAAAATACCGCGGAGCGGCCAAGTTCTTCCTCAATGCGGAGCAGCTGATTATACTTTGCCGTGCGCTCGCCGCGGCTCGGTGCTCCGGTCTTGATCTGTCCTGTTCCGAGGCCCACGGCAAAATCCGCGATGCTGGCATCCTCTGTCTCTCCGGAACGATGCGACACCACGCAAGCATATCCGGCGCTGCGCGCTATCTTCATCGTATCAATCGTCTCCGAGACCGTACCAATCTGATTTAATTTTATCAAAATAGCATTGCATGCCTTGCGTTTAATTCCATCTTCCAGGCGAGCAGAATTGGTCACGAATAAATCATCGCCAACGATTTGAATTTTATGTCCCAATTCCCGCGTCATGAGCTCATACCCGCGCCAATCATCTTCCGCAAGTCCATCTTCAATTGAGATGATGGGATACTTTCGCACCCAATCCGCATAAAACTCCACCATCTCGGCAGACGTCAGCGTGCGGCGCTCCGTAGCAAGACGATAGTTGCCATTGATATAGAATTCAGTTGCGGCAGCATCGAGGGCAATCGCAATATCTTTGCCAGCCGAAAATCCGACTTTGCGAATTGCCTCCAAGATTATTTCAATCGCCGCTTCATTATCACCAAGGCTCGGCGCAAATCCTCCCTCATCACCCACCGTTGTCTGAAATCCCTTTGCAGACAAAATTGATTTTAATGCATGGTATACTTCCGTGCTCCACTTAAGTCCTTCTGCAAATGTCTTTGCCCCTACCGGCACTACCATAAACTCCTGCAGATCAGTGGATCCACTTGCATGTCTGCCACCGTTTAAAATATTCATCATCGGAGTCGGCAGTACCATCTCGGATGTTTTGGAAATTTCTTTGAAATAACGATACAAAGGTTTTTTCTTTGAAAGGGCCACACCATGGGCAAACGCAAGCGACACGCCAAGAATAGCATTAGCTCCCATCTTTGATTTATTGGGCGTCCCGTCATATGCAATCATCGCCTGATCAAGAGACGATTGATTCCAATCTTTTTTGACGAACAGCTTCGCAAGATGCGTATTTACATTCGCAACTGCTTTTTGTACACCCTTGCCCATGTAGCGCTTGCCGCCGTCGCGAAGCTCAACTGCTTCATGACTGCCCGTAGATGCACCAGAGGGCACCGCGCCACGCCCGCGAGATCCATCTGACAGCACCACGTCAACCTCCACCGTGGGATTTCCCCTAGAGTCCAGAATTTCCCGCGCTTTGATATGTTTGATTTTCATACGCAAAAGAATTACTCACTAATTCAACTTCCTCTCCTCATACATTATATAACCCAATCTTATGCCGTCTCGGTAACATTTGACTTAATAAATTAAAACATGTAATATAATTTGAGAGTAATCTACAATTCATCACGCACTAAAAGGAGAACTATGTGGCCAGAGATGCAATGCCCATGTCTGAGTCAGCATTCGGACAAGAGATTAATGCACAAGACATCCTTCCTTCTGACGCGATCAACTATGGACGCAGTCTCTACAGAAGTACAAATACTAAAGATAACCACGTAAGGGAATCCTCTCAGCGATTCGTGATCTGGTTTGAAACTGCGATAAGTTCTTTCCCCTCTAAGACCAAGGAGCGCACATACACCGAACGCCTTGCGGCAGCGGGTGCAAACCTTGCCCAAGGCATCGAGTCCCGCAAAGAACGCTACGCGCGCGAGGTTAATACCGCACATAGCGAGCTTGAGATTCTCAAAAGACTGACGAGTCTTGGATCGATCATCGGCAATGTCTCCAAGGTAGCGCTCAACTTCATGATCGTCGGAGGACTATTCTTTCTCCTATTTCATTCGCTTCTCGGCTTGCCCGATCTCTGGCAAGTCAAAGCGCGGGAACCGAACTACAAGATCATCCTCACGCTCCTCGGTACCTGCTTAGTGGGCATTGCGGGAAAACTCTTTTCCACAAGCCGGTATCACACCCGCCTCATCCATATTAAAAAATTAGAAGATCAGGCGCTGCGCACATACCGCAAGTCAGTACGCCACGAACATAACCGCTGCATGATCAAAGCACTAGAAGCGTGGAAAGCATTTACAGGGGAGGACTATTCAGAGATCAAGCTCATGCGCGATGGAATCATCATGGCGTTTGAAGAAGAAGAGTTCATGCCCAATCAGCTCAAGAACGAGAAATCGATCAAGCTGCTTCGCATATTCCACCTCATCATACGCACATGCCGACTCGCATTAAAACGCCCACCGACGTCCCCTCAACATCCATGCGGATTTCTCGAATCAGTCACCAATCGCGCTCAACAGACTTCAACTAAAACCGGACATAGTTAGTCCGCATCATCTCCACACAAAAATGTGGAGATTTATTTTTACTATAAATCACAAACCCAATTTGTCATTGCGAGCTCCGTTGCGGGGCGCGGCAATCTATAATTCCATGCTCTAGATTGCTTCCCTCACGGGACACCTGCTGGCAGTCCTCGCAATGACAATTAGGACTCCTTCTTCTTTTTCTTAAAATATTTCTTATTCTTCAATTCATCCGGCAAAAAGCTTTTGTCCGTATACTGGACGTACCCCTCGCCGTATCCCAAATTTTTCATCAGCTTTGTCGGCGCATTTCTTACCTCCATCGGAATCGGAAGATTTCCGTGTTCTTTGACATCACTCACTGCGGCAAAATATGCGTCATACGAAGATCTATCTTTGGGAGCAAGACAAAGATACGCAACCCCATGCGCGAGATTAATCGCAGCCTCTGGAAGACCTATTGTCTCGACTGCGCGAAATACTTCGTTTGCCACCACGAGAGCAGTGGGTTGCGCCATGCCAATATCTTCGGAAGCAAATATCACCATGCGCCGCGCGATAAATTTTGGATCTTCACCTGCATCAACCATGCGTGCCAAGTAATACAAAGCTGCATCCACCTGACTTGCACGCATGCTTTTAATAAACGCGCTGATCGTGTTGTAGTGCTCCTCTCCTTTTTTATCAAACCGCAAGAATTTATTCTGTACGGTATTTTTAAGCGCCTCAAGATCAATTTGCTTGTAGAGCTTTGCCGCATTTTCCAAAACCGTGATCGCTTGGCGCGCATCACCGTTTGCCATTGCGATGAGCCAATCCTTTGCTTCCTTATCCATCTTAAGCTCCGTACGGTCAATAATCTTTACCATTTCTTTTTCGCTAAATTCATTGAGTACAAACACGCGACACCTGGAGAGGAGCGCGGGAATTATTTCAAAGCTGGGATTCTCCGTAGTAGCCCCGATCAATACAAGCGTGCCTTTCTCCACATATGGCAAAAGAAAATCCTGCTGCGCTTTGTTGAAGCGATGAATCTCATCGAGAAAAAGAACCTTGGGGCCGGGCATCAGATTGCCTTCTTTCAAAATTGCCTTGATGTCATCTTTTCCAGCTGATACGGCCGACAATTCATAGAGATTTGCGTTAAGCGCATTGGCGTAGATTTTGGCAAGCGTAGTCTTGCCCACCCCCGGTGGCCCCCAGAGAATAAACGAAAACACATGGCCTTCATTGATCGCAATATTGAGAGGCTTTCCTTTGCCCACCAAATGTTCCTGACCTATGAATTCCTTCAGGGATTTTGGTCTTATTTTTGATGCAAGTGGTTCCATATATACCGCGATACTATCAGATTTTTCCAATCTCGAACATAGCAAAAAACCGCCCCGTATACGGGGCGGTTTTACACAAAATCTAAATAATTTTTGCCAAAAAGAATGCAGCGCTTGCCGCCACACCTCCCACCACAAGAGTCTCAAACGCACTCTTAGCCGGCTGACCTGTAGTAAAGTATCCACGGGCAAATCCGAACAAAGAAAGTCCGAGAACTGTAAAAAGAATTGAGTAAAGAAACGCCACATCCGTGCGCGAAAACATAATATAGGGAGACAACGGAATCAAACCGCCCACGATATAGGCAAATGCGATCGTTACCGCTGTCTTAATCGCCTGCTTTTTCTCCGGCTTCTCAAGACCAAGCTCAAAACGCATCATAAAATTCACCCAACTGCTCTGATTCTGCGAGATGGCAATCGCTGTTCGCTCGCTCTCGGGCTTAGGCACTCCGTATGCTTCTAAAATTTTTTCTACTTCCTTCACCTCCACATCATGCTTATCTTTCGTCTCCTCCACCTCGCGCGCATGTTCAGTATGATAATAATCAAGATAACTTTTTGCCGCCAAATATCCGCCAAGTCCCATAGAAATGGAACCCGCCGCGATCTCCGCAAGTCCACCTGCAATGATAAGCCGCTGCGATGCCGCCCCCGCCGCAAGTCCGGCCGCAATGGCAAAAGGAACCGTAAGGCCGTCAGCCATGCCCAAAATAATATCCCTCATCACGCTGCTTGATTGTCCGTGCTCTTCCGTATCGCCGTAGTGACGATAGTATCCTAATTTCATATTAACAAAAATTACAAAAATATTTTCTCATCATAACATTTTGTCCTCTCTATGTATAATCAGACTAATCACGCTTGAGCATCCTCTTAAATTCCTCAAAGTCATCACTGATCAAAACACTTTTTAATTTTAACATATCGTCTTTCGTATGATACACGCTCCGGTAAAGCGTACGTCCAGAGGTATACCCCGCCTCGCCGATAAGCGAAGTTACCAAATCGCTTGAGTATCCAAAGGGAGTAGCAAATGCCGTTATGCGCATACCCAAATGATTCTCAAGAATTTTCTTGCTCTTAAATATTTCCTGGCGCAATGCTTCGACTGATAACTTACTCAAATACGGGTGGGATTTGGTATGGCTTCCTATATCCATGCCGCTTCTATGCAGCTCTTCTATTTCTTTCCATGTAAGAAAATGATGGTAACCAATAGCATTAGTAAAAATAAAAAATGTAGCCGTGGCATTGTATTTCTTAAGCAAAGGGAACGCATATGTGTATTGATTTTCCCAGCCGTCATCAAAGGTCAATATCACGCTCTTAAGCGGAAGCGGTTTATCCTTGGTAAAATGATCCGCCAATGCGTCCAGAGAGATCGTAGTAAATCCGTTATCTTTCAAATACTGAAGCTGGCGTTTAAGAAGCTCGGGCGTAATATCAAAATCATCAATCGCTTTTGGCTCCGGCTCATATGGCCGGACGCTGTGATACACAAAAATAGGAACCTCCACTGAACTCGTAGCCGCCGATTCCTGAACTGGGAGCTTCTGTAAGTCTTGCTCCCTGTGCAACTCTTCGATCCATGGAAGTATCTTGAATGCAGCCGATGCAAACTGACCATGGCGCCCTTGACTCCACAGAAAAATACTAAAAAATAATACCGCGCACACGGTAATTATAATTTTTTTCTTTAGAGAATCGATGACCATAGAAACATCATATCATTATTTTTTGAAAAGCAAACAAACTCTCCGGAAATAAAAAATCACCCCCGCTTTCGCCTTCACCAAAGGTGCAAACGAAATAGCAGAACAGGGCGGTTTTTACTACGAATAATGGTTCGACTTCGATCTTAATAAGGTCTCCTATCTGAACGAAAACATATTGAATACGCTGCTGCGCTGCTGATACTGGCTCAAATGACGAAGCTGACGCAAAAGCGCTTTATGCCTGCTTGCTTCTCGCACGTACGACCTCCCCGATACTATATTTCTATCGATTCGCTCATTAAGAGATGCAATTTCTTTATGAATAGCATACGCCAATTTGTTCTTGCTCATTATATTATCTTGTCATCCTGAACCTGTATGCCGATAGCTTTTCGCTACGCCTGCCAGCAGGCAGGTTCAGGATGACAGTGAGTTATGTTTTTATATTTTTGTAGCTAATATTTCCTTATCACCGCCTTCACTACTGCTGCTATGCGCAGACTCTGTTGCGGATAGATAGGTTTGTATTTTTTGTTTGCCGCAAGCAAGTACGGCTTGCCTCTTTTTGTTTTGTAATACTTCATCGTCCACTCGCCGTCCACTTCCGCTATTACGATCTCATCTTCTTTTGCCTGCTCTCTGCGTTCTGCCAACACCAGATCTCCTTCTTTGATATGCGCTTCGATCATCGAGTCTCCTTTTACTTTCAGCAAAAATGAATCTTCCGGACGCTTTACTAGCCACTCATCAAGGTTGATCACATCGCCGAGTACATCACCCACAGGAGACGGAAGCCCCGCTTCCACAACTCCCAGAAGAGAAATTCCATTCATCATATTCATCGGTATCAGTCTTCCTTTTCTGTCTTTGTCCACAACCCCTTCCTGCACCAGCCGATTGATAAGTTTGAATACCGCGTTCTTTGACTTAAATCCCGTGAACTCCATGATCTCTCCATACCCGGGCATACGCTTATATCGCTTATAAAAATCAAGGATTTTTTGTTTATAAATTAGATACATCATATATTTCTTTTAGTACTACAAAATAATAATAGGTGAACTACCGTTCACCTGTCAAATAAAAAACTGTGGATAACTTTTTGAATTAAAAAGCTTTCAATAAACGCCCCGCATGCGTCGTGCATGCGGAGCCAAAACTATCAGACTGATTTATTCACATCCATAAGCGCGTCTTTCATGCGCATCAGCCGCTTGATATTGGCATCAAGAAGCTCAATGTCTTGTGCGATACGATCCGCACCTTGATGCGCGTACATATCCCCAAGCGTCCTGTCAGAAGCCTCCAACACTCTGTCGGCTCCCTCTCCGGTATTGCGCAAATAGCGTTCAAACACCGTCAACGCATCAGCGGGCTTGCGGCCCACCCTCTTCTTGCCGGTTTGCACCGCGATTGCAGCCGTGTGCTGGCGAATAAGATGGAGCGCCTGCGCAGTCTTAAGAGGCTTCTCCACAA